>Ga0136641_1000848_pt1 | contig 12890 bp, 12 predicted proteins | sample EliLak1302023Y_FD_115312 | JGI IMG/M metagenome (GOLD analysis project Ga0136641, IMG submission 115312) | Freshwater microbial communities from Elizabeth Lake, Yosemite National Park, California, USA - 13020-23Y | ecosystem: Environmental > Aquatic > Freshwater > Lake ...
CACGCCACGCCGCGGAGAAGCGCTCTAATGGCATTTAGTTCGCCTCAGGAGAACCGTGACTAGCAATTTCAGCGAGCAATGTGTCTCGGAACTTGGTACGAGTCACGCCACGCTCTGGGTCATTTGTTCCTCGAGCATTGACTCCAAGAGTTCCGTTAGCAACATCATCATCACCGACAACAACAATGTAAGGAATCTTTTCCAACTTCGCACGTCGAATACGACCACCCAGCGGTTCGTTTGCAGGATCAACAATCGCACGAACGCCGTCAAGCTTTAGTGCATTAGCAACTTCGTAGGCATAGTCATCGTGAGCACCGCTAACACCAAGTACTCGAACTTGTTCTGGTGCAATCCACGTTGGCATGTTGCCTGCGTAGTGTTCAATCAAAATGGCCATGAAGCGTTCAACGGAACCAAAGAGTGCTCGGTGAATCATGATTGGGCGCTGACGAGCGTTGTCGCTACTAATGAAGCTGGCATCAAAACGTTGTGGCAACTGGAAGTCGAGCTGGATAGTTGACATTTGGTGAGTACGGCCAATGGCGTCTCGGGCCTGAACGGAAATCTTTGGTCCGTAGAACGCTCCACCAGCGTGGTCCATTACGAGTTCCAGTCCGGCGGCATTTGCAACGCTCGCAAGTGTTGTCTCGGCTTCGTTCCACTCTTCATTTGTTCCAACAGCCTTGCCTTCTGGGCGAGTTGAAAGCTCGAGGTAGAAATCATTGAGTCCGAAATCACGAAGCAGATCAAGGACGAACTTCAGCAAACTTGTTAACTCGTCTGTCATCTGGTCACGGGTGCAAAAGATGTGAGCATCGTCTTGCGTCATTCCGCGCACTCGAGTTAGACCGTGCACTGCTCCAGACTTTTCATAGCGATAGACCGTTCCAAATTCGAACATACGAAGAGGAAGTTCACGGTAACTACGCTGGCGCGACTTGAAGATAAGAACGTGGAACGGACAGTTCATGGGCTTTAAGTAGTAACTCTGCCCATCGTCGAGTTCCATAGGTGGGTACATGCCATCGGCGAACCACTGCAGGTGACCAGATGTTTCGAAGAGCTCAGCCTTGGAGATGTGTGGTGAATACACAAACTCGTAGCCACCAGCAACGTGACGACTTCTTGAATACTCTTCCATCACGCGTCGCATAGTTCCACCACGTGGGTGAAAGACCGCGAGGCCAGGTCCGAGTTCGGATGGAAATGAGAAGAGGTCTAGTTCTTGACCGAGTCGACGGTGGTCTCGAAGTTCAGCTTGCTCGAGCTGTTCAAGGTGAGCCGCAAGAGCGTCTTTAGATTCCCAAGCAGTTCCGTAGATGCGCTGAAGCTGTGCACGCTTTTCATCACCGCGCCAGTAGGCGCCAGCAACTCGCATCAACTTGAAGTGCCCTAGGCGTGAAGTTGATGGGACGTGTGGGCCGCGACACAAGTCAACGAACGCCGGTGAGTTTGAATAAGCAGAAACAGCAGTTGTGCTCTGCACTTCATTCAAATCTTCTTCAGTTCCGCCTTCTTTAACCGCATTGATAATTTCAACCTTGAATGGCTGATCTTTAAACAAGTTGAGACCCTCTTCAAAGGAGTGCTCAGAACGAGTGAAGGGTTGGTCTTCTTTGAAGATCTTTCGCATTTCCTCCTCAATACGAGGAAGGTCATCATCAGAAAATCGCGCTCCCCCTGGAAGTTCGAAGTCGTAATAGAAGCCGTTTGAAATTGACGGACCAATTGCGTAATGCGCTCCGGGCCAGAGACGACATACCGCTTGAGCCAAAACGTGCGCTGTGGAGTGGCGAAGAACGTCTCTTCCGTTTTCACTCGCTGGCGTGACAATCGCAACTTTGTCTCCGGCCTTAAGAGGTGCACCGAGATCAGTTAGTTGACCGTTAACTTCTGCTGCCAGGGCATCTTTTGCAAGACGAGCCCCAATTTGCGTCGCTAGATCGAGCGCGCTGGCGCCAGTTGGAAGAGTCCGTTCACTACCGTCTGGGAGAAGTACTTGAATGTCCGACATGATGCCTTTCGCTCCCTACAGCGTAATGCCGAGAAGGGCCGCCGCTGAGCCAACGCTGTAGCCAGCGTGTGCAGCATCATCAATTTTAGTTAAGGCCAGTGGCGTGTCTAAGTCATCGTCAAGCGCACTTCGAACTTCATCGAGAACGCTTCCCGTGCGTCCATTGACGAGCGTAGAACGCCATGTCGCAAGTCTTGACTGAGCAATCGAGAGAAGCTCATCGGTCCACTGCCAATCATGGCGATAGTGCTGGGACAGAAGAGCCAGTCGCACCGCTGCCGGCTCTGCTTTTTCAGCCAGCGCAGAGACAAAAACTAGGTTGCCCAGTGACTTTGACATCTTGATGCCATCAAGTCCTACAAGGCCAACATGCAACCAATGCTTCACGAACTGAACGCCATTGGCAGTTTCACTTTGTGCTGCTTCAGATTCGTGGTGAGGGAAGGCAAGGTCTCTCCCACCACCGTGGACATCTAGCGTCGCGCCTAGATCGCGTTGTGCGAGTGCTGAGCATTCAATGTGCCATCCAGGCCTACCCGCTCCCCATCTGGATTCCCACGACGGTTCATCTTCTAGCGAAGGTTGCCAGAGAACAAAGTCAAGAGGATCACGCTTCCTGGAATCTTCAATGTTGCCCCCGTGAATTGCAGATAGGGCCAACATTGATTCATACGTCTCGTGGCTTACTTGTCCGTAGCGAGGAAACTTTGAGCACTCGAAGTACACCCATCCGTCAACTTCATACGCAACGCCCGCTTCGAACAGATTTTCAATGAAGGTGAGAATTTCTGGAATGGCTCCCGTTGCGCGCGGCTCTGAATACACAGGTAGCAAATTGATCAATTGCAAGTCACGATCAAACTTTGCCATTTCTTGAGCGGCAAGGTCAAGATAGTTGACACCAATCTCGCGAGATTTCTGCAAAATGCTGTCATCAACATCTGTCACGTTTCGAACACAGCGTGTTTCATGTCCAGCATCCCTGAGCCGACGCTGGAGAACGTCAAACGTTAAATAGACAAACGCGTGACCTAAGTGTGCAGCGTCGTAGGGCGTAATGCCACAGCTGTACATGGTGACGACTGGTCCCGCTTCAAGCGGGAATACACCACCACGTTGTGTGTCATACAACTGCATCAGTGAGTTAGTCCTGCCATCTTCACGTAGCTGTGTGCACGGTGGCGAATGTTGATTGAAATGCACACTGCGGTAAATGCTTCCACCGCACTTGCGAGTGCCATCGATCCAGCAATGATGGCGAACAGTCCAGGCATCTCACTCACGATGTCATTGATGCGCTTGCGCGATTCTTCGTCGTCACCAAAAATCACCACGTCAGCATCGATACCACTGTCCAGGTCTTCCATCTGTGCAGCTGGAAGGTGATGGAATGCACCGACAATTTTTGAATCAGGCAGTACCGCGGCAATTTCTGCAGCCATTGAACCTAGAGGTGGGTACACTGGAATGAGTTCTTTGTTACCACGAGTTAGAGCATTCACCATAGATACGACAATTTTTCCGTCGAGTTTTGACTTCAGTGAAGCTGAAGTTTCAACTGCAGAATCAGATGGTGTAGCCACGATGACAATGTCACACGACGCTGCGTCATCATTTGTTCCACCGGTAATTTTTCCTTCACCACGTACTGTGATGGCAGATGCAGTTTCGCTTGCACGTTGTGCGTCGCGTGAACCAAGCACCACGTTGTAACCCGCACATGCGAGTCGCACTGCCACTCCTCGTCCCGCAGGACCTGTTCCACCAAGAATGCCAATTGATTCCATCATCGTCCTTTTCATTACTTATTGCCAAGTACGCTAACAACTATGGGACTACTTACAAATCACCGCATCCTTATAACTGGCGTACTTACCGATGACTCCTTGGCTTTTGGCATTGCAAAGCGCTGCCTAGAAGAGGGTGCAACCGTGGCTATTTCGGGTGCTGGGCGTGGAGTGTCGCTCACCCGCCGAGTTGCCAAAAAGCTCGGTGAAGTAGGCGAAATCATTGAGTTAGATGTCACCAGCCCAGATCAGATTGGCGCAGCGGTGAAAGAAGTTGAGACTCGCTTTGGTCGCCTTGACGGCCTCGTGCACGCAATTGGATACGCCCCCCAGACGTGTCTCGGCAACGGAATGTTTGTTGCGCCCTATGAAGACGTTTCTACGGCCATGCAAATCTCAACGTATTCACTCGCTGCTCTTGTTGGTGCATTTCGCCCGCTCCTGCAAAAGAGCGAGGCACTTGGTGGAGCTTCAGTAATTGCCCTCGACTTTGACGGCTCGCGCGCGTATCCAATGTATGACTGGATGGGTGTGATGAAGGCGGGCCTTGAATCACTGGGGCGCTACCTAGCCCGTGAAGTTGGTCCAGACAAGATTCGAGTCAACATGCTCGCTGCTGGTCCAATTAGAACAATGGCTGCAAAATCCATTCCAGGTTTTCAAGCATTCGAAGACACCTGGGGCGAACGCGCACCACTTGGTTGGGATGTAAACGACTCAAGTGCAGTTGCCGATACTGGCGTTGCACTCTTGTCACCACTCATGCGAGGAACAACTGCGTCAGTAATCCACGTTGATGGTGGCGCCCACGCAATGGGTTAATTATCTTGCTGCGCGAACTGCGTTTCGTAGAGATCTTTGTAAAGCCCGCCTTCTTGAAGTAATTCCGTGTGCGATCCGCGTTGAACGACCCTGCCGTCTTCAATGACAAGAATTTGATCCGCATTTCGAATTGTCGAAAGTCGGTGGGCAATTACTAGCGACGTGCGCTCAGACATTGTCTCTTCAAGAGCTTTTTGTACCAACGATTCACTCTCAGCATCGAGGTGAGCAGTCGCTTCATCCAGGACGACGAGCTTCGGTGATTTCAGAAGCAGTCGAGCGAGAGCAATCCTTTGTTTCTCTCCACCTGAGAGGCGGTAACCGCGCTCTCCAACAACAGTTTCAAGTCCGAGTGGTAACGATTCAACCAATGTCCAGATTTGTGCCGACCTAAGCGCTTTTTCAAGTTCTTGTTCTGTCGCATCAGGCTTCGCGTAAAGGAGATTTACTCGGATCGTGTCGTGAAAGAGATGTGAGTCTTGGGTGACAACACCGACTGTGGCGTTCAGCGACTCAGTTGTCGCATCTCTAATGTCAAGACCATTAATTCGTACTGAACCATTAATCACGTCATAGAGCCGAGAAACAAGGAGAGAGATGGTGGTCTTTCCTGCGCCACTCGGCCCCACCAGTGCTGTCATAGTTCCAGGTTCGACCACAAAAGAGAGGTCGTGCAGCACATCGGTCTTGGCTACTTTTTCAAGTTTCGCTACTGATTCAAGTGAGGCCAGCGAGACTTCTTCAGCCCCTGGATATGAGAAGACCACGTGATCAAATTCGAGTCTCGCTGGTCCAACTGGAATCGTTGAAGCGCTCGGACTTTCAGTAATCATGGGTTCTAAATCAAGCACTTCAAACAACCGCTCGAAGCTAATCATGGCGGACATGTAATCAATGTTGATATTGGACAACTGCGTTAGAGGTCCGTACAGTCTCGATAGGTACGCAGTAATAGCAACTACCGTTCCAACGGCGAGTGTGCCATTGAGTGCTTGAACTCCTCCGAATCCATACGCAAATGCAGTTGCCAGTGACGCGGTCAGCGAAAGAGCGATGAAGAAGAATCGTGAGTAAATCGCTTGGTCAATACCAATGTCTCGAACTTCTAATGCGCTATCTCGAAAGGTCTTCTGCTCATCAGCTGGACGACCGAAGAGCTTCACCAACATTGCCCCAGCGACATTAAATCTCTCCGTCATCACCATGTTCATGTTCGCGTTGAGTTCATTGCCACGTGCAAACAATCCACCGAGCCTTTTGCCGACCCGTCGCGCTGGTAGCAAGAACACCGGAACAAGAATCAGAGCTATGAGCGTGATCTGCCAGCTCAGGACAAACATCGTTGCGAGCACAATGCTGACCAGAATCAAGTTTCCAACGATGTTTGAGAAGAGATCGGTGAAGGCCTGTTGGGCTCCAATGACGTCATTGTTGAGTCGACTGATGAGCGCTCCAGTTTGGGTGCGGGAGAAAAAAGCAATTGGCATTGATTGAATGTGCTGGAACACCTCTGAACGAAGGTCACAGATCAGTCCTTCACCGATCACCGCGGAGATCCTTCGCTCAATGAGCGAGAGCATTGCGTCAAAGAGTGCAAGAAGTGCAGTGAGTGAGGCCAGAGCAATAATTAACCCTTGGTTTTTACCAATAATGCCCTTATCAATGATTGCTCGAAGAAGTAGCGGCGAAACAGAGCTCACAACTGCGTCGACGATAACGGCACAAAAAAAGATTATGAGGATCTTTTTGTACTGCTTCGCATAAAGGAGTACGCGAGGGAATGTTCCCTTTTTTATTTGGTGTTCCAACATGTTGCGATCTTTAGTGAGTCCACGCATCCCCATGCGACCACTCCGGGCTGCACCACCACCGCCACCGTGCAAGCTCATCGAAACTTCCTTGTCAATTTCATTACAGCGTTGTGAAAGCAGAGTAGATAATCAGCACGCCAAGGATCATCATCACTGATGCGCCAATCGTTCGAAGGGTGACGAGTCGATTGGGCGAAGTTGCCAGCCACTCTCGTGCGGTGCCGGCGATGTAGCCCCATGTTCCATCGCTAAAGAACGCCATGACGCTGAAGACAAGACCGAAGATCAACAGTTGAATCGTGACGTGACCTTTTGTGGGGTCGACGAAGTGAGGAAAAACTGCAGCGAAAAAGATCAGGGCCTTCGGATTCAACACACCAACAACGAAGCCTTGACGGACAATCACAGCTTTCGACGGCTTATCGTCTGCTTGATCAATCATTGCGGCTGCATGAGCTTTTCTTTTCTTGAATGCCTCGACACCAAGCCACACCAGGTAACAACCTCCAGCAAACTGAAGCACCGCTGAGAAAATTTTTGAGTGCGAAATAAGAGGCCCGAGTCCGACCGCCACCAACACAGAGAGTACGAGAGCACCAAGGCTGTTGCCCAGTGTTGTGAGAACTGCTGTCCACTTCCCCCACGCAACGCCACGCGCAATAGTGAACATCACACTCGGTCCTGGAGCAACAATGATGATTGCTGATGCGACAAAGAATTCGAAAAAGTGGCTGCTATCAATCATGTTGCATCAAATTTACTAGGCGTTCCATTACAGCGAGCCAAAAACCAATACTGAAGCCAATTCCAATCGCAAAAGCAGCCGTTCCTATGCCCACAGTGCCGCCGAGCAACCATCCAATGCTCAGCACCGTAGCTTCAATCGAAATTCGAACGTACACAATGCTCACGCCAAGTTTTCGGTGCAGACTCGTCATCAGACCATCTCGTGGACCCGGGCCGAGACCCGTTGTTAGATAGAGCGAACTGCCAATGCCAATCACCATGATTGCTCCGAGCATGTAGATCGCCTTCATTATGAAGGTGGTGGCAACTGGCAGGTGCGCCGCAGTTAGGTCAAGTGCATAGGCAATGACTAGAAGGTTGGCAATGGTTCCAAGGCCGGGTTTTTCACGAAGGGGAAACCACAGAAGAAGTACCGCAGCACTAATCAGCAGTGTTGCCCATCCAATTGATAGATGAGAGTGCTTAGTAATGCCCTGGGCGAAAACAGTCCACGGAGTCGCTCCCCAATTGGACTGGACAAGGAGTCCCTCGCCAAAGCCAAATATTGCCAGTCCGCCAATTAATGGCAAGAACATCGAGGGTTGAAACGCCCATGTTGAAGAAGCCCTCCATGGAGTAACTGGAATCTTGTGACTCAGTGCGGACATTGCAATAACGCTACTCCTTGAAGTGAAACTCAATAAACCTTGGAAATTCAACTCTCAGCTCAGAGCACCACTCCTGCGTGACATCAGTTGTAGCCTCTACGCGTGTCTGATAACGAAAATACAAAATCCCGTTGGCTAAAAGAAAAGAAGCCTGGAATGGCTCCCAGAGAAGTTGTTATGGGTCTCGACAAATTAGAGCGCGGAGTGAGTTTCGGTGCCGCAGGGGTTGCCTTGATTTTTGCTGCTCTGTACTTCCCAAGAATTCTTGCAAAGACCACCATTCTGCACCTGACAGCAAAACCTGCAAAAGCGGTGCCATTTTGTCCTAAGAACTACTCGCACCAAGCAACGCTTTGCATCCGAACACTCGTGACACATCCCGCATATTGGCTGCCCGCATTCATAGCGCTCGCAATTATTGGGCTGTTCATTTTATTCTTCGCATTTAGAAAGAAGCGTGCCGGAGTAATTGTTAGCTGCCTCCTTCTAGGTCTCTACATCGGAGCCCTTAGCAATGGTCTCTTGTTTGTATTCGTCGGTGGATGGCTAATCATTCGAGCCCAACGCTTGACTAAGTACGGCGATGCTTCGTTCTCGGGATCGTCACGTAAGGCCAAGGAAATCTCGAAGGCCAGAAAAGAAGGTCGCTCCACTCCAACAGCTGACACAACAACTGCGAAGCCAGCACCAGAAGCTTCGAAGCGTTACACACCAAAGCAGCGCAAGCGACGTCGGTAGCATGGCCCAACTTGGACTTGACTTTCCGACTGCTTGGGGACGCAGATATTCTGCGCGAATTTTTCGACACATCTATCAGTCGTATTACGTTGCCCCGTACGTCAAATACATGGCATCGCTCAAGGTAGTTGGCCTCGAAAACATTCAGGGTGATCGACCGTTCATTTTTGTAGCAAACCACACAAGTAACCTCGACACTCCAATCACGATTGCTGCATTTCCTGCGAAAGTGAGAACACACACCGTTGTTGCAGGCGCGATGGACACGTTCTTCATGAGTCGAGTGAGCGCATTTAGAGCAGTGCTGCGTTTCAACGTCATCCCAATCGACCGTCACAAAGTAAATCGCAGAAGTTCACAACTCGCGATCGAAGTACTCGAAGATAAATGGAACCTCTTACTTTTTCCTGAAGGTGGTAGAACACCAGATGGCAACCTTCAGCAATTCAAAGGTGGCGCCGCTTACCTAGCGGAGCGCACTAACGCAACAATTATCCCTATGTACATTGACGGTATTGGCTACCTTCGAGGACCTAAGTATGCGAAAGCACCGAAGTACACCCAGGGCCCAAGTCAGTCCCGTCACCCAGTAACGGTTGCCTTCGGCAAACCACTGAAATGCGCTGACGGAGAAAACATTCGTAAGTTCAATACTCGGATTGAAGATGCAGTTGTTGAACTGGGTCGTGAAATCAGTGGCGACACTTCGTACAGTGTTACTCGATCTAGCGAGAACTCAGACTCGTAACTCGCTCTTCATAGAGTTTGTCCGCAACCGTGCCGAGTGGGCTTAGTTGTGTTCCAGTAACTTTCGCAATCACTTCATCACAGAACCAAGGATTCATTGCAAGCACCGGGCCATGTGCGTACGTTGCCCAGATCTGGTCAGTCACAAACCCATCATGCTGGCCGTTATTTCCTCGGCCATGCAGCACACTTCCGAGTGGGGCAACGCCTCCGCCCAGTGAAGTGAGGCCACCGTGGTTTTCAAAACCAACCAGCTTGTTCTGCCCCACCTGGGTTAATAATTCGCCAACAGACCTAACTGCTCCCCTTGTTGTTGCAACATCGACTATCGAAAGTCCTTCGTAGGCATCGTCACCTTCCACAGAAAATGATGTGCCAAGTATTTGAAGTCCAGCGCAAACCGCAAAAACATGCGCACCGTTGGCTACGCGTTGTCGTAGTGATGACTTTTTCAAAAGATCAACAGCAAGTCGCTGGGGGCCATCTTCGCCACCTCCGAGCAAATAGAGATCTGCCGCTGGAAGATCATCAGTGATGGCCACCTTCACAACTTCTGCGTCAATGCCTCTGCGCAGCGAGCGCTCCGAGAGAGCAAGAGCATTTCCATAATCCCCATAGGTGCCTAGAAGCTCTGGATAGATGACGGCGATTTTCATTCTGTTGACCTTTGCATCCAGTCGCTGAAAGCTGTGTAGTTAGCGATGAGCTCAACTGTCGAAGAAGGGCTGGGCAGCGAATTCAAATCATCGACAACTTCATAGGCAACATTCGCATAATCGAGCCGAGTAGCTAGATCGAGTCTGCGATCGCCAAGACACCAGACTTTTCGCCCCTGCAAACGCTCGAACGAAACGTCATAGAGCCAGGAAGGATCTTTTCCATCTGCAATTCGAGCATTGATTGCAATCCAAACGTCATCGCTCCCTGGGTTAAGCGACTCCAGCAGAGCGTCGAAACCCGCAGGATTTTTTGCGAGCAACATGTGCAGCTTTCTCCCCTGCCATGAGCGCACGGTAAAGCGTCCGGCGATTCCAGAAACCGATCGCATACTGGTGAGTGCGTTCGATGGATCAGTCCCGAGAACCTCAAGCGCAGTGGCGGCCATTGCGGCGTTGCCCACATTGAACTGTCCAGGAATGCTCAACTGAACTTCAACGGACCTGTCTCCAATTGTTACTTCGTTTCCGGCTACGCGTGTTGTGCAATGTGGTTTTCTAAATCCGCACGTGCAAGACCAGTCACCTTCGCTCCTCGAAATTGACTGTGTGCACTTCGGACAGGAAACTGCATCCGCAGTCCACGTCGTTTCTATGTCGCACCAGCGAACTTCATTTGCTACTTCGCTGGCGTACACAACTAGTGGGTCATTGGCATTCGCTACAACTACGAGATCCTCCGAAGTCTTAGACAACGCAGTTCGCCAGCGCTCTGCGATTGCGCGAACTTCAGTGGCCCGGTCGAGCTGGTCTCTTGATAAATTGAGCAGGACTACAACCTTTGGATTCGTGGCCTCAATGACTGCCGGCAGCCATGCTTCATCGGTTTCTAGAACTGCACAAGTTGCCTTTGAAGCTGCGAGTGCCGCCGCGTGACCGGCGGGCATGTTTGCACCGGTCGAATTCGTTGCAACGTCGCTGCTCCACCCAGCAACGCTGAGAGCCGTTGTGGTGGTTTTGCCATTCGTCGCGCTCACGAGGATGATTTCTCGATCCTTGCTTAATGTGCTCAGCAACTTCGGGTAAACAGCAAGGCCCACCCGACCTCCGGCAACCGTTCCAGATCCCTTACCGGTTGCCCTTGAAAGAGAATTAACCGTACGCAGTGCGATCAACGCCAGAACTCCGCGAGGTGAAAGGCGATTACTCATTGCCCTAACGCTAACAACCCCAGAAAACACAAAAGGACCAGCCGGGGGGAGGCTGGTCCTTCTGCAAAAACCTGCGCCTTGCCATCAGGGGGGCTTCCGGCAAAACGCGTTGATACCAGTATGTCGATTGGACCTGTATCAAGCAAGTTGATTTGGATGATACTTACTATCTGTATAATAGATACATGGAAATTCGTCACCTACAAGCCCTTTTAGCCATCTCGGACCACGGAAGTTTTTCAGATGCTGCCGTTGCTCTTGGAACGGTGCAGTCGAACATTTCATCTCGTATTGCCAAACTTGAGAAGGAGTTAGAGACAGAACTGGTCGATCGCTCTAGTGGCAAGTTAACGGAAGCAGGTTCAATCGTAATTGAACGTTCCAGACGGATTGTGGCTGAAGTAAATGCCATTACTGCAGACGTCTCTGAACTTACGAGAGATATTCGAGGAACCGTCACCTTGGGAATGATCGGAACAGCAGGACGGTGGATTGTTCCACTCCTACTCGAGGCGCAACGGCAGAAATTTCCTCACATTGAACTTCGTATCACCGAAGGAACAAACTCAACACTGGAGCCCCGCGTTGTTGATGGAACAATCGACATGGCAGTGCTTGGATGGCCAGCGAGTGCTCCCGAACTCAAAGACAGTTCGCTCTACAGTGAAGATCTCGTAGTGATTGCGCATCACACACACCCGATTGCTTCTCGAAAGAACGCCATAAGTTTGACTGAGCTTGCTGACTACGATCTACTCCTTCCTTCAACTGGCACACCAATTCGAAGGGAGATCGACATGGCTTCAGACAAGCTCGGTATCAAATTAAAGCCAATTGTTGAGCTAGATGGAATTCGAACTCTTGCCTCAATGACGTTTGATGGCTACGGACCATCAATTCTGCCAGCAACGTTGCTGTCCACACTGGTCCGCGACAATTTCCGTGCCGTAACCATTTCAGACATCACCAAACGTCGCGTAATCCTCGTTTCCAGACGATTTGGTTTTCCTTCAGCACCAGCGAGGGCAGTTGAATCAATGCTCTTTGAACTAACGAGGTTCAACACTCAACTACCTTCAGGCATTTACGCGGACACTCCAGCTCCTCTGGAGTAACCCTCTCGCAGACAGTTACAACCAGCGTGAAGAAAATTCAAGTGATGAGTTGGTCGCCAGACTGGTCCCCAGAAACGCTGTGCATTTCTCACGTGACGCGCAGTAACCTCACCGTATGCCTTTAGTTTCTCAACAGCAATTTGAAGATTCAGTTCTCGACACACTCTTGGAATACTGCAAGATTCCCTGCCTTTCACCAATGTTCGACACCCAATGGATTGAGAACGGCCACATTGAAGCCGCTACACAACTGCTCGCATCTTGGGCAAAGAAACGCAAGCTTTCGAACTTTGATGTGCAGATCCACCGTCTCGAAGGCCGCACCCCTGTCATCACGGTCACCGTTGAAGCTACGGGTGGTGCAGATGGAACTTGCGTTCTCTACGGACACCTTGACAAGCAACCACCGCTCGGAGAATGGTCTGAAGGACTTTCGCCCTACAACCCAGTGCGCCGCGGCGACCGGATCTACGCACGTGGCGTTTCAGATGATGGCTACTCAATTTTTGCAGCGCTTAGCGCGCTCGAAGCAATGGAGGCGAACAACATTGCTCACAGTCGCTGCGTAGTTTTGATCGAAGCATGTGAAGAG
>Ga0136641_1000849_pt1 | contig 12889 bp, 19 predicted proteins | sample EliLak1302023Y_FD_115312 | JGI IMG/M metagenome (GOLD analysis project Ga0136641, IMG submission 115312) | Freshwater microbial communities from Elizabeth Lake, Yosemite National Park, California, USA - 13020-23Y | ecosystem: Environmental > Aquatic > Freshwater > Lake ...
GGTTTTATCTGGTGATGAATTGAAGACTAGCGCAAAAATGATAAAAACTGCTGAAAAGATTATTAAAGAGAACGATGGTAAAGCTAAGAAATCCTTTGTATTTGATGCAACAAATCCTTCACGCAAGAAACGTGCTGAGTATATTGAATTTGCAAATAAATGGAAACTTCCAGTACGCTGTATTCATGTAGCTACAAGTCAAGAGGAATCTATGGCGCGAAATCAAAAACGTCCAAAAGATAAGATTATACCTCGTATTGCCTATAATTTATATAAAAAGAATTTTGAAGAACCTATAGCTTTAGAAGGCTGCGAGGTTATTATAGTTTAAATTTTAAACTAAATTACCAAAAATATTTTTTATATGAATATTGATTTGGTGAATTCGTTATTAAACTCAAGCGATCATTAGATATTTTCTTAGCTACTACAATTACATATACTTCATCCAATGAATTAAATGAATCTTGAGTTCTTCCAATATTTTTTTCATCATAATAATTTACATTTATCCACTCATGTATTTGGCTATCATTTTTAGCTATGTAGAGTGCAACTATTTCCATTCCATATTCTTTTGAATAAGCAGATAAGAAGAACTCTGGGCTGAATTGATAAATACCGTGGCCTGAAAAGTTATTATTTGGAACAACTGAACAATATATACCATCTATCTCCAATAAGTTTATTATATTTTCACATACTTGTGCAGTGTTAAAAATATGCTCAGTTGTTCCACCATCAAATATAAAATCATATTTTTTAAAATTAGATGGTATTGGATTATTTAAATTATGAATGATAGTGGCATTCTCGTAGTTTGAGTTATCTATAGAATCCACTATATTATATCCCAAATCTGTCAATAATTTTTCACAAAATTCGTTACATTGGTAGTTATTTTTAGTTAATTCTGAGAAATGCCATTTATTTAATAGTGCATGAATTAGATCAGTATTTCTATGTAATTGTTGTCTTCCTAATGTAAGACTGTTTTGTTTATTTTTAACATGATGATGTGCAAATAATAGAGCTTCTAATCCAGTAAAATCGATACCCATTAATAAATAATTTAAAAAGCCTTTATATTCTTTTGTAGTTATTTTATGAAAATAACTTGGAGCGCATCGAGATGGGTCGCCCATCCTGACCATGCTGGAGAGCATATATAGAGAGCAAGCGTACTATTTGAAGGTATTTCTTGAATCACTTGATATGTATATTTATTCTCTTGATTCATATGACGATCTATAAAATACATTAATACTGGCTCTTCATCATTGAGTTTATATCGCACACTTGAATGACCAGTTCCTCCGAATTCTTGATCTCTTGCAGTATATTTTATACACATTCTTGACGATTCTGTCGATGGTCCTGTAATTGTACATACTTCTTTCGTTGGCCAACCGGGTCCAGCACCATATCCTGTCCAATCTTTAAAAACTTCGACAATAGCTGTTCTTTCTTCTTTATAAGAAACTGATTCAGTTGAATCATGATTATATATGAGTAGAGCTTGTATATCTTCAGAATCACCTGCGAATGTATTATCGACTGCAAGTTTTTCTTCTGGAAATAGTACATTTTTAATAGGATCAATTACGCGGTCATTTATTGGATCAACTATAAATTCAGTGATTGTATTTAAAAATGCATTATCGGTTTTTGATGATTCTATATCTTCATGTGCGGGAACTATTTCATTTATTTCTACATCAATAGCAAACAGTTGTATCAGTGGATATTCTTGTGGTACATCTTCAGTTTTGTCATTTAATTCATCAATCGTAATTATATTATCAGGTTTATCACCAATACATCCATCCAGATTGTGTGCAAACATTTTAATACATTTTTTACAAGTTTCAGTATTATTTTTATATTCTTTTGTATATTTTTTCCTAAACAAAGTAATGAGACGTTCTATAAATAAATCTTTTGATAGACTATCTATGTCTTGAGCGTTACATTGCAGCCATAATTTACATCCAAAAGCATTGTCTTCAAATAAAAGCGCTTTTCCATACATTTTTTCTTTTAGATTCACAAAATCTGTTGAAATTATATATAGATTTTCAGTAAATGATTTATGTTTTTCATTGAGGCCATTTGATATACCGAACCATGCTAGAAATATTGGGAATGGTGAATGTTTAAAACTTAAGAGATTTACAAACTTTTGCCGATTGAATAAAGATGTCATTTCACCAAGTATTTTATTAAGTTTTATTTCCAAACTTCTAAAGCTAGGTTGATATGTCTTATGATTATTAATTTCATCTGGATAAAAACGATCTTTTATAAATTTAAAATCATCACGTATGGTTCTCAAAATCTTAATTTCTTCTTCTAAGTTTTTTTTTAAAGATTGATTCTCTTCTAATTTATCATAATCATCTATAATATGCTCAATACCTTTAATAACGCCATCAAATAATAGTATCATTTGTCCCTATAATAAGAAAAATGCAAAAAATATGGCAAAAAATAGGCGTTTTTCAAGGGAGCGCCCTGCGAAGGCGGAGCCGAGCTCTTAGGTTGTTTTTATAGTATATTTTATATTTTATGAATGACACTATAGGTGTTATAAACTTCTGTAAGTGGCTTAATAATTCCTTCCATAGAATTATCGAGTGATTTTAGCCTGAGAGTAATAATTGCTCCTGCAATCATATTAAGTGGTACAATAGAGTCTTCTTTATTAGAAATATGTTTAAAGAGCTTTTGACTGTCTTGATAGAGGTCTTCTATAATTTTTTCACTCAAAGTTTCTGTCAGAGTTATCGTTTTCAAATAATGTAAAATTATACTTCCAATACATCTTTGAATTCGAATTTGTAAAAGTTGCTCTTCAGTCGTCATTGTTTCTTAAAGATTATTTAAACAACGCTTTCATTTTTTTCATGAGATGATATAATGTCTTCATTATCTAATGCTACATAATTAGTATGTTGTACGCGTGGTTGTGGTTGTAGTTGTGTATGTTCATTTCGTATCTTGACTCCATGAAGGATTATATAAAGTATTATAGATATTCCATTCATTACATATACTGCTGCATGCTTTATAATAATTCCATATATAATTCCAATTATAAGTGCACAATACATAAGACATAATGTTTTTGTTGAAATATCTTGTGAAGATTTTGTAGTATAACTTTTATAAATTTGGGGTATGAGTGATAATGAACACAAAATACCTGACATGAAGCCAAATATTTCTGCATTGATAAGCATTTGATGAAAACATTATCACTAGTATCTATATGATATTTCTTAAATAAAAAATGATTTATAGATTGTTTATATGTCTATTCTATAGAATGGCATCTGAAAATAATTATAAACTGAAATATATTAATATGTTAGCTACTGTGAATGAGATTTTTATAAATATGCCAAATCACGATGAGAGAACATTTCGAGAACAAAAAGAATGGACTAAAATGAGACTTCTTATAAAAGATCTTCAAGCATTTATATGGTATTTTGATAATGAAGGTAATCTAAGAGGGCTTATTGACCGATTATCTTCGAGTGATAGTAAATTTGATCTTTATAAATGTTTTCTCAATTACAATAGACGTTTGAAAGAGAGAAAGTTGCCTTCAATTCATTCTGGTGAATTAATTCCAGGTATCAACGCTGCAAATCATTATGTTCCGCCTGTACCGGGAGATAGTGATTATAATAGTGATTCTGGAAGTTCATGCGTTTCTTAAATTCTAAAACATATGCGATCTATGTTGATAAATTCAAAAAATTGAAAGTATTTAGTTATTAACGAGTAACTATAAACTATTATAATGGCCAGTAATATTCAAGTATTCCGAGATAGATTGATTGAAATGAATGAGCGTTTAAAAGAAATTCGTCTTCTTATAGATGCTTATTATAAACGTGGTGGGGTAAATACCGCTACAGTGTTAGCACTTGGTCCAATAATAACATACAATGAGTATCGTTTATTGGCAAAAGAAGAGACAAGTTTGCGTAGTCTTATTAGAAACTATGAAGCTATAATCTGGTTTCATAATAATCCTGGAAAATATAAACAGCTTATAGAAAAAGTTAGCTACGGTAAAGAATGTAGAGATTTATATCAATACTATTTAAGTTCTGATTATGCACATATGGAACACTTATAACAGGTGGTAATTTATAATTTGAGTTCAGCAAATCGCTCTTTTAAACCTTCATCTTCATCGCGTGAATAGAAATAGCCCATAATATCTTTTAGCAGTTGTAGTGGGCATTCTGGTGTGGGTATCAAAAGTCCTTGAGCATTTTTTGCGACATGTTTTGTTGGATTGTAACAATGTTTTACAAGAATTTGCCAGCGATCACCATAGAATCGCTTTTTTTTAGAGCCATGAAAGTAGTGTCTTATTATTCCTGGTGTGTACCCTAAACGTAGGTTTTTTACACGTTCTTGAAAATCAACGACTGATTGACGGTATTCTTGTGTTACCTCTTTATTCACACTTACTCCACCATTTCTTATAAGAGATAGTGCCATATTGTGATCACCTGCCCCTAAAATTGAAAGATCATAAAGACCATCCATTTTTTCGTATGCTTTGCGCGTACATGCCCAGGCGAACCCAGGGTGCCACATCTTTAAAACACCATGAGAACTATACGGGCGTTTTTTGCTATACTGAAATCCGAACCCAGGAAATACATTCATTGCATCTTCATTGAGATCCATATCGACTGCATGACTGAAAAGTTGCACAATATCACGTGAGCCGTTGAGCAGACGCAGAGTATCTTTTGCCCAGGTCGCGCTATCAAATTCTATATCTGCGTCGATCCATGCCATAGCTTTCCATTCTGGTGGAAGAAGTTGTTTTACACCAATATTGATCATATTTTCTTTGTGCCAGAGGGGTGGAGCATTTTCTGGAGCGCGAACTTGTAAATGGCGTGGATTTTTTGCATCTGTCACATAGAAATGTTGTTTATTATATGCTAGTTCAACTATGTAAAGAATTACATCGTGTTCTTCTTCATTGAAACGTTTTATAAATTGACGTGCTAAGATATATCTACGTGCGTATTGACACGGATTGCTAACTGCAATAACTACATGAAGTTTATCTTCGATTGGATCGTTGTTTTCTATCGCAAGTTTGATGTAATTCTGTTTATATTTAAAATCGTTAATTTCTATTCCGTTTAAGATAGTCATTTTTTGATATATGTGGTATGTCACAATTACACTATGATAATAAAAAAGATAAGGTATTTTAACTGCACTTCCCGAGTTTTTTTATTATATTAATTATAGAGTATGCCATATACAATTCGTAAATTGCCAAATCGTGATATGTATAGAGTCTCGAATTCTGAGAGTGGTGATGTAAAATGCAAAGAATGCACACTTGATCATGCCAAAAAACAAGTACGTTTATTGAATTATATTGAACACTCGCCCACACCAGTTGTATTGCGTAATACTAAGACAAAATCAAAAAAATGATGAATGACCAAAATGAACTGGTGTATTTTTGATGTAGTTTGGTGTATTTTGGTGTATTTTGGTGCATTTAGAAGTAGTTATTTTTCTCAACAAGAATTCTGTTCAGATGTTCTTGCGCAATGGCGTATTTCTCCAATGTAACAGCGTAATCAAAGTCATCAAGAGTTTTTATAATCGTATCAAGAGCGTAAACCGTATATTCATTCTTTGTAAGACGCATACCATACTTTGTTAAATTTACGATTCTTGATACTCTCTTATGCAAGTGCTCTTTCTCTGAAGACCAGATGTTCTTGTTCTGCAAATTCGTTAGAATCTTCTGAAGAGTTTTACAGCGAACTTTCAATATGTTAGGTGTAATTAGAATATTTTGATGCTTATCAAAAGTATTGCAATCAGTTGATGATATACAAATACCCATCATCCTGTTTGTAGTTATTAATAAATTAATAGTAATGGTTCAATTTTTATTCAAACAAAGCACGACGAGGATTTTTTTGTTTACGTCGATGAGTCGCTTGTCGATATTTTTTTGTTATACGTTCAGATTTTCGAGTCGGAGGCGGAAGTGGGGGCAGAGGTGGGGGGTGGGACAGGGATAAGATTACTGAAGAGGGTTTCGCGCATGTAGTCATCATATAGCCTTTACGATATAATTGGACACCACATTTATTACATAGTGGGCCTTCTGAATTTTTACGCCATTGTGGGGTTTCTGTAGCGCTGCAATTTATACATGTTTTATTTGAAAGTTGTTTTTGTATTTGCTTCATTCTAGACTATAATAAATAAGCATCAATTTTTTAAATAACTTTAATGACAAAATCATATGAGACTATATTTGAGGGTGGTATTTCACTGGCGGAAAACGTATTAAGTAATCCTCCCACCTATTCTATGCCGAAATGTAGCTGTTATGATTGTGTCATTTTTGATTTTTTTTGCGCAATGATTACTGCGCGGCGATGGTCTTAGCTGCGCCGGGGCGGCGGGTGTTCGCAGGCGTAGGGGCAGTCGGTGCAGCAGTCTTCTTGGGGGCGCTCAGAAGAGCTACGGTTGCGACTGCCACGCGGAGCGCCTCAGTCTGCTTACCGCAGACCGCCTCAGTGTGCTTGCAGGTACGGCAGAAAGGATTCTTCTTCTGGAACTTCCAGGCTTGGCAGTTGCAGAAGATTGCCTCACCCTGGCGAGCACGAGATACCTTGTAGGTCTCACGACTGCCCTTGATGAAGACAGACTCGCCGTTGGTAAGAGTAATGCCTCCCTCGGCCTCCCACTCCTCGACCGTAGGAGCTGCCTCAACGATAGAAGTCTCCGTCGGGGGAGGAGTAAGTTTGTAGCTGGCATTCTTGGGGCAGCCAGAATCCTTAGAGGTCTTGTACATAATCGTGATGGCGGTATCGACAGCCGGCTTAGTGCCGGACACGCGAACACGCAGGTACTCCTGGTCGTTCCACTTGCAGAGGATTGATGGGATATCGGCAACGTGGCTGATAACCTTCACGATGGCACTCTTGGTGATAAGAGCCATTTGAAATTGAGTTTTGAGAGTTTTGAGAGTTTTGAGAGTTTTGAGAGTTGTTTGTTTGCTTTGAGTTGTAATTAAAATAAAAGTGATAAATCATTTTTTCGAATTAAATTCACTTTTTTCAACAAATTTAGAATTAAATTATGGTAAGTTGTTGAAAAATTGAAAGTTGGGTATTGATTTTAATGTAATAAAAATGATCAACATGACGAATATGATCAAGCGCGAGATTATTGATCTGACTGGCGATGACGATGACGTGGTTATGAAGCAACGTCGGAAATCGTCGATTCCCAAAGTGCTTAAGGTGCAAGTGTGGGAGACGTATATTGGACGAGGCGTTGGCGAATCGCTATGTACGTGCTGCAAACGTGAAATTATTACACCGTTCGCGTATCATTGTGGTCACGTGGTCAGCGAATCAAACGGTGGCACGATGGAACTATATAACTTGAGACCAGTATGTGCTCGGTGTAATCTGAGTATGGGAAAGAAAGATATGCGAACTTTTATGAAGAAGTGTACCTTTGGCGAACTTGAAGGACATGCATACGATATGGATCTTGATTAAATTTCAAAAATATTATGGTGCGATGCTAAAATTGTGAGTCTATATAATTTTGGCATTATTAAAAATATTTAAAGACGGATTAAGTGTATTATCTAATAGTAAATGATTTGATCATATGAGAGGGTTAAAAAACTTAGGAAATACGTGCTACTTTAATGTAGCTGTACAATTAATGTCACATGTGCCGAGTATTGCAAATTATTTTGTTAAGAATGACTATACTGGCCTATGTGCGATCACATTTGAATACCAAAAAGTGCTGCGGCAACTTATTATGAAAGATACTGTGGAACCGGTTGATCCGTCGGAGTTACTAGGAGCTTTTCGTGAGATATTTCCAGAGTTTAAAGAAAATAGGCAGCATGACACGCAAGAAGTTATAGTTATTCTGATGAGTGTTTTTGAGCGTTCTATTGGAGTGCGCGTATTTAATGGTATTGAAAATGGGGAACCTATGACGACTCATATAGTACACGTCACTGAACCTGGAAATTTGTCTGATTTTATACAAACTCATAAGGTCACTGAATGGCCAAAAGTTATTAGTTTTACGTTCGCAATGTATGATCATAAATTTCCAATAATTGTGCCATTTGAATTTGAAAATCGAAGGCTTTTTGCAATTGTTATGCATAAAGGATTTACTGAAGCAGGACATTATGCACTTCTTGTAAAAGTGAAAGAGCAATGGTATATTAAAGAAGACGAGAAAGTATGGGAGATACCTTGTGGTATTGTCGAAATGCGAGGAGAGTGGTATATGGCATTTTATCGTCCATAAGAATATGAGATTCGATTCGTTTCATTTAAGATTTCGCCGGTAAGAGCATTGCAAACTGTGGATCGAAGAACATACATATCTTCAGTCTCATAGTCTATAATGATTCGTTCAAAATGAAAGATGATATTATCATCTTGTTCGATGATGCGAATCTCACAGTCTAGAGCGGGATAATGTACGAGTATATGTACTGGCGAAGTATTTTCGTAGGTTCTATGATTTTCCTTACGCTGTTTTATTTTGTAGTACTTTTGAAATTTCTTTATCTGTTCATCGTGAAGCCAGCATATGTCTCGCTCAATTGCAGATTCGAATGGAAATGGTGATGGTTCGAGACGTATACCATACTCTAGGAGAGAAAGCCGTGTAAGTAGAGGAAGTTCTGCAAGTTCAAGTATATAGAGGACGATATCATTTGGTAGCTCTGTGATGGACGCTGTGATGGATGCTGTAATGGGGGCTGCGACTTCGGTTGTCATTGACGTTATATATGTCGGCTTTCTTTTATACTGATGATGATAAAGCTTTTTCAATTTTTATATTTTTAATTCTATTACATAATATCTTTGTATCATCTTGAAGACTCGGTTTAATTAGATCATCTATATCTATGCCATATACAAGCATCTGTTTCTGAAGATCGTCTAATGTTTCTTCGTCTTCTATTTCTTCATTAGTGATCTTTGCTAATTTATTGATTTCTTTCATAAATACTTTCAATGGCAGTGATGACGGAGTCTTCTTTTGTAAGTCTTTGAGAGCGTTACGAACTATGCGAACTCGATACATAAATGTATGACTATTATCATGAGTATTACCAGTATTATTTATTATATTTATAAGAATGGGTGTTTCATATTCGTAAGGATAGATGTAGCGAGTTGTTAAGAAGCTCCCATTTTTATCGAAACCAAAGGTGACGCTTCGACGTAGCGGTGGTGATTGAGGGGGGCTAGGGCTTGTCATTGTTAATATATATACAAATGTTATGTTAAATTCATTTTTTTAAAAATTAGAGATACTAGTTTATTTTTTATCAAATAATTTGGCCATTCGCTTACTAGTATAAGCTATTTTATCTGTATCATATTCCCATTTACCAATTTTTTTAAGTTTTACTTTATCTATGTCAATAATATTAATAGGAATTGCTTTACCAAGTTGTTTTGGAGTGAGACCTGCATTTTTAAGATTTTCTTCGATTGCTTTTAAATATGCTATTGATGGTGGTTCAATGAATTCAATGTCTTGATTCACATATGCCATAGCAGTGTAGCGTTCTTTTGTGAGAGCATCAATTGGATGAACGGTGTCTTGGACATACCAGTCTTCTAAATGAGTCCCTTCGTATCTATCTAAAAGTGCGATTTCTACTGCATTCATTTTAACAACCATTCCATAGACTTTTGATTTATCATCAGGCCATATTGATGCGATCGCACCTTTCCAACTTTTTGTAGTTGCACTAAATATAAGGGCGTACTTTTCAAGGATTGCTGGGCGCGATTCCCATGGACCTTTGTGATTCACACGACGACGAAGTTGTTTTAAGCCATTTGAACCATAGCAGAATACCCATTTTTTGCGTGGACCACCCGCGCCACTTTGTACGGCAGCGGATTCTAATTGGGTGTCTAAGGTTTGCATAGATGCTTTTGTTATGTAGCACATTTTATCAATTGTTGGTTTTATACGCTGCATATCCATAATATGTATTTTAGCTATTTCTAACACTCTATTTACAAGATCATCTACGTGTGCACGAGGTGTTTGAGATATATCAGCATCTTGTAGAATAATTTCATTTAAGTCTACTATTGTCTTAATTTCAGCGTCATCTAAATGAATATATTTATCGTCATTTTTAACTTCTATAGCTACAATAAATAAATCTGTGAGTAAATTTATAAAATCTTTAATTTCTTCTGGATCATCTGAACCATGTTTCACGCGAACTTCTACAGTATGTGTTTTAAGACTTGCATTTAAAGTATTTAATGTATTCAACCCACTATAACGAGAACGGTTATGTTTGTATTGCGTCCGCTCACTAGGTTTTCCAATATAATTTTGAAATACACTTGCAATAAGCATACGTGATATTTCTGTACTCGCAGGATCCTTTGAATTTAATACATAGCTATTTGTTGGAATATCTGGATATGATGCATGGCTTGGATATTTATATTTTTGCATAATTGTACGTAATTCTCTTACGTTATTAAATACAGACGTGAAAAGGGAATTAGTATTTAAATCAACATTAATGAGATCATTGTATTCTTTTTTGACACGATCTTTATTATTTTTAAAACGTTTATTAAGAGTTTCATAAATTGATTTACAAAAGATATTATTACGTCTCCAGTATGGGAGTGAAAGTAATATTAAAGGTTCTATAATCATCCAAATGATATAGATATTGTAAAGAGCCCTCGGATTATCAAATTCTGTACCGCAAGAGAGGTGAATATGGTTTGAGGTTTGTTCATTATTGAAATATGTTAATTCATTATTTTTACCACGAAAAATCTGTAAAGCTTTTATAATATAATCATCGGTAACTTGTTTGCGTGTTATAACTGGGGATACAATTTCAATATGTTCAACGATATTTTTTTCGGTTTTCGCAGGTAATAAGTTTGCTACATTTGAACGAATTAAATCATCGACACTATGATAGAGTGGTATAAATTCACGTGGAGGAGATGGATTACTTTCAACCGATCCATCATATGTAACTATCCATTCATGTTGATCTTTAGAAATGTGAGGACATATAGACCACGATGCATTTGTTTCGTATCGGACATTTATATCTTCTACATTTTCAGAAGATGCGCGAGAAGAAATACTTTCTTGGATAAATTTACGGTATGGTACTGATGATTTTTTTGTAGAAGTTGCTTCAAAAATTTCTTTAGTTAATTCACAAGATGGTCTTATATATTCAGTACTTTGTTTAAGTCGTTCATATTCAATATTATATATTGCAACAACTGTCGGTGAATAGACGAGTGTTTCGTATTCTAAGCCATATTTAAATTTATCATATAAATGACTATTTGATTGAGGAAATTTTCGTTTTGTTTTTGATGCCATCTAATATTATATTAGTAATAAAAAATGATTTATTATTCTATGATAATTATAATTATAATTAGAAATGGACCATCAGGACTGGACTCCTGTGGTGTTGCGTAATGCAAAACTAGCTGCAGCGAAAGCACCAAAAGAAAGCGTTGAGCGTGATAAGGGTCATTATCAACGAAGCGGTCTACGCAAATTAGAAAGTGATACTGCTGTAAGTGGAACTGTGGAAGCACCGGCTGCTGCGAAACTACCACGACTTGGGGCTACGATGAGACAAGCTATGATTCAGGCACGAGTTGCACTTAAACTCTCACAGTCTGATTTGGCAAAACGATTAAATATACAACCAAAGATAATTAATGAACTTGAGAATGGAAAAACAATTACAGAGAATGAAAAGAGTGTTCTGCAGAAAATACAGAGAGTATTGGGAATAGCCTTGCATTTTGAGAAGTAATTAAATCCCAGTATAAGTGAGTTGATTATTGATTATTGTGATTGTATCTATAATATAATGAATTACTAGTATCAATTGCTGTCGATCATTTCACATGTTGTGAAACTTTAGGATGCGTTAATCACTATAGAAATTTTTAAAATAGTATTATTAGGAAATGCCTATATCATTTACAAAGTCCTCTATGTCTCCTTTATTATTTACTAAATCATCCTTATATGGAATGGTTCAATGGTTTGCAGGTGCTGGTAGTGAAGGATCCGATTATGCAATCGCAATTGCTGTCGATTCCTGAGGAAACGTATATGTCACGGGATACTACAATGGTACAATGAAATTTTATAATTCTAATAATGGGGTTCAGTTTGGTACAACACTTGACTCGATTGGAGGCCAAGATGTGTTCATTGCAAAGTACGACACATCTGGAACAGTTCAATGAGTCGCACGTGCTGGTTGTGCTGGTACGGGAGCCGACAGTGGGAACGCAATTGCTGTCGATTCCTCAGGAAACGTATATGTCACGGGATTCTACACTGCTACTGCTAATAATCCAATGACATTTTATAATTCTAATAATGGGGTTCCGTTTGGTACAACACTTGACTCGATTGGAAGCCAAGATGTGTTCATTGCAAAGTACGACACATCTGGAATAGTTCAATGGGTTACACGTGCTGGTAGTACGGAAAAGGCTTTTGCATACGCAATAGCTGTCGATTCCGCAGGAAATGTACACGTCACGGGATCCTACGGGGGTACAATGACATTTTATAATTCTAATAATGGGAGTCCGTTTAGTACAACACTTGCGCCGTTTGCAATCAATGTACATGTGTTCATTGCAAAGTATAACACATCTGGAATAGTTCAATGGGTTGCACGTGCTGGTTGTGTTGATACTGTTTATCAGAGAGAGGATGAGGCATATGGAATTGCTGTTGATTCTTCGGGAACCGTATATATTAC
>Ga0136641_1000851_pt1 | contig 12884 bp, 28 predicted proteins | sample EliLak1302023Y_FD_115312 | JGI IMG/M metagenome (GOLD analysis project Ga0136641, IMG submission 115312) | Freshwater microbial communities from Elizabeth Lake, Yosemite National Park, California, USA - 13020-23Y | ecosystem: Environmental > Aquatic > Freshwater > Lake ...
ATACTCATTAATGGCTTCTTTAAGCATACTGATAAGCCCCCACTGCACAAGGACTTCGAGTCCATCTTTGTCGAATCTAACGACAGCGTCAGCCGAACCATCTTTATTCTCCTTGGTAATCTTCACAGATATTTCCATCTCATTCTCCTAAATTTATAAAAACAAATTCACTAGTTGGTACATCGTAAAACATTTCACCCCTTGGGACTTTATAGTTACTAATCTCTTTGATGGGGTACTGCTTAATCTCATCGGTTTGAATCCAATAAGCATGTTGCATATCTTTTGTCAGAGCAAAGAATAATACACGACCTCCAAAGAACTTTGTCTTCCTTTCGGGTACATGAATCGTAGGGTATGGGCAGTTAGGACTCCATTGACGAACTTCTACTTCTGCATAGCCTAATACCTTATCACCCTTACCTAGTATTAAGTCAACCCCGTACTTATCCTTATTAGGGTAAACCTGTACGTCACAATTTCTTTCCATGTAGTTACGCACCGCAAGTTTAGCGGGCATATCGTACTTATCATGTAGGTCTTGCTCGAACGGCTTTCTCACTTCTCTTGTGCCTTTTCAATAATTATTCCGACCACCATTCCTATAAGATAGGAAGCACTGCACATAAGTCCAACAAGTTGTCCGTCAGTCATTTCTCACTTGCCCTTTTCAGTATTGCTCTAGCAAACCCTAATTGGTCAAACCTTGTGTGAACTGTATCTATGTCGGTTTGCTTGTCATAGGTGGTGTAAACGCTTTCAAACGGATAAGCAATAAACTTTATTTCCTCATCTGTTAGGTCTGCTGGATGGGTGTAGAGTGGAACTAAATCATCAGGCTCTACCGCTTCAATAATTTCATCAAATATCATCCCACTTGGTTTGTGTTTCCACGCTACTGGTTCATTTACGTTCATTTCTCTTCTCCAAAAAAGTCACTTGCTTTTATCCCTCGTTCTTCAAGGGCTTTCTTAAGTTTCTCTAAGGCTTGCTTCTCATAGTAGTTAATAGTAGAACGGTTCATCCCTAGCGTATCTGCTATCTCTTGCTGAGTCATATCAAACTGTTCTTTTGGTTGGTTCATTAGCAACGACCATCCATATCAAAATCATCTTCGTTCTTCTTTAACTGCTTCATATACTTCATCACAGTTCCTATAAGCATAGTTAAACGTTTACCTTCGTCTGACGGAATACGTGCCGACAATTTTCCAATATTAAATAAGGCTTCGTTAACTTCTACTTCTGTTATCTTAGTCATTTATTCCATGCTCCATTAGTTTTGTTTTTAATCTGCCGATCTCGTTCTGTTGTATACGAATCTGCTCACGCAACATAGTTTCTTTATCGTCACGGTCAGTCAAATCTACCATACCCATGAATGGAATCGGCTCGACTTCAATCTGTACATTAACTACTGCATCTTCATACCCAATATGGGCTGGGGCTTCTTCTAACATCTTCTTGTATGCTTCACGGTCTTCTGTTGTGAATGTTGTCATTTGTTTTGTAGCTCCTGTATTTCTTTGTGTAGCATATGTATTTCTTCCGACTGCAACTTTAATACTTCTACCGCTTCTTGTATAAGTTCACAATCTTTAGCGTGTGGGTTGCCGTAGCGTTGGTCTAATTGTTCAATTAAATCGTTAAAGTTCATTTCAAAATCCTTTCAAGGTTGGTAACTCAGGTAATGTAGGTAGTGGTGTTATCGTTCTGCTGCCAGGAAGCGACGGACTAACCATAGGAAAAAGAAGTGATGGCATGTTTATTGGATCAACTACGGGGCCAGATGAAGATGAACTCATTTGGTATGCAACAGGTTTACCATTAGCATCGGTATAGGTAGTCTGATTACCTACCTTGCTTGAATACATAAATGGTCTGCCTTGTGCATCTAAATACGTAACCATCTGAGCCGTAGATACCCCCACTGCACCAACAGTTAGTAACACTCCTAACAATTTACGCATCACCTTCTCCTTTTTTCTTAGCATACGGTGGGGTACTTCTTTTCTCTATGCAAACCGTACACTTCCATCTATTAATCTTGCCTGATTTAATCATCTCACCCAACTCGGCAGATCGCATAGTTTGACAGCTTGTACAAAACCGTTTACCTGTAATGCCGTACTCTGCGTTACGTATTGCTTTAGCAATATCAATCTTTCCTAACATACTTCCTCTTTTTAATTGTGGTAATACCACCATCGTCTGTTGTTTTATTCCTCGCTTCGATCATTGCGTCTGCCAGTTCGTAAGACCTTCTAGCAATACAATCTTCGGGCATTAGTTCGGGATGCAAACCACCTCTTACAATAATCCCGTTCATAGCAAACATAGCAAAGCAATCCCTCAAGTCTTCATCGTTCATGTTGAACCCTTTGGTAACTGACCACTAAAGATATAAGAACCACAATGTTGTAAGTATGCCCAAGGAGCTGCCCAAACTGTGAAGCCTTGCTCTCTAGCTATCTTGCAAAAGTGATAGTCCTCTGACAATAGGCGATTACCCGAATTAGCGTCAATGCTTGTGGCAAAGAATTCATGGATTACTTTCGGCTTACGCTCAGTATCAACGGCTAAGAACATATCGTTGTTGTATGTTGGCACTTTACCAATCAGAGCCTCAAAGACTTTACGCTGAATCAACATAAACCCCGTACCGCCATTGGCAATCTGAATCGGCGCATCAATAGCGCCTTCGGCTACCGTAGCATCATCTACTAAGTTCACAACAAATGCCCCTGTGTGATTCTTAAGTTCTTGTGGAGGAACACCCGCTTGAACCGCCTTAGTTACTTGAACCCAATCAATCTCTTTCTTGGGGTATATACCGCAGATGATGTCCTTGTTAGCGTTAATCATCTTCAAAATATCTGATGGGTTAAAGCCGATGTCAGCATCAATAAACATCAAGTGGGTGCAGTCCGTAGCCAAGAAGTCATGCGCTAAACTATTTCTAGCACGAGTAATTAAAGACTCGTTCATCATGTAGCTATATTGGAACGGCACTCTAGCTTGTGTAAACGTAGCCACCATTGAGATCATACCCATCGTATACGAGCCATGACACATACCACCATACATCGGTGTAGCTACAAGTATCTGTGGTGTTACGGTCTTTACTTCTTTAGCTTGTACTTCTATTGTGTCAGTCATTTTTATTCCTCTAAGTGATAACTGTTTTTACGATTTCTAAATTGAAATAGCTCGTTGTACTGTGGGTACTCTTTAGCAAACTTTCTAGCGTAGTGACTAATCCATCCGTCATCTATTTTATAGTCCCCCTTGTTACCAATAGCCGTTTCCCAGCGTATGCGATGGAATACACATTTAGCTGAGAAGTGTTCTCGTCTAGAAGCTATCTGCAAAGAAAACACCTTAAACATATCCCAAATATCGGGGTGTTCGTCATCGTAGGTTTCAAAGTTTTCTTTAGTCCACTTGTTGTTCATGGCTTACCCCTTAATAAGTTGTGCTACCTTTTCTTCCAAGTACGCTACTACCGCTTGGCTATTGAGGTACATCACTTTGGCTTGGGTGTAGTCACGCTCTAACACTTCGTACTTACGCTTCCACATCATTGTCCACTCGGTAAGTTGTTTGTTTTCTTTTTCAAGGTTTTCAACATACTGAATGTTCAGTATGTCTACTCGTGTTGGGCGACCACGCTTGGTTACTTTGTTAGTAACATCACTAACAGATGTTTGTGTTTGTGAGATGTACACACCATCTTCTTCTTTGGCTACCATCTTCCTACTACGCAGTTGATTCAATGCGTTGTATACACTTGCTGGTTTCGCCTTTGTAATGGCGATGAGTTGCTTAGGCTTCTTACCACCTTGTGTGTTTAAAATATTTAATACTTGTTTAGCTACTGATAGTTTTTTCATAGTTACTTTCTCCTGTTGTTAATAAAGAGGGTAGGTATTTAACATCGCCTTCCCTTACTACTAAAGCTACACCACCGCAATCAATGATTTTTTTTAAGTTCATTTCTTGTAGTAGTGTTAGCTTTCCTTTTCCAGCCTTAGTTTCAATGCCGAAAAATTTACCTTCTAGGCAAACTAAAAAATCGGGCGCACCTTGTCTACCAAAACCGCCTGTAACTGGCATCACATAGTACGCACCAAGCCCATCAAGGACTTGGCGAACCGCTTTCTTAACTTTCCCTTCGGGGGTTTGAGCCATCTAGTTCTCCGTTAAAAACCCAATACACATTTTTACTTATTCTTCTGCCAACGGTCTTGACTTCTTCATTAACTTTTGTGTGGTCAAGTAACATTAAGACAGCGAGCTTATCTTGCACCCATTTTGGTAAGTCGTCAAGTGTTTCATAATAATTTTTTAACTCAGGATTAAAGGCATCTAACATCTCATAACATGTTGTTTGCACAGTATTATCTGCGTTAATTTCTATACGATAAATGGGTTCTTCTTTAACCTTTTCAACATACATTAATATCATTTCTTCGGGCGCACTAATATTATGTTTAGCCCTATCCATGTACACCCACGATAAATCGGTAAAGAAAGCTAGATATAACTCCCTCTCCCGTTTCGCTTGCGGACTCATAAATCCATTCATATTAACCTCTCTCTACCCAATAAGTAGATTCATCAATCTTCATACCAACCCCAGCCACATAGCCATCATTCTCTAAGATATTGAGTACGGCAATCTGCCCCGCTATATCAGGTGATAACTCGTTTACTGGATAACTACCCGATGATGCGCCCGTAGTATTCATCTTGACATCCCACCGTACTTCACGCACATCAAACACCTCTTGCGTATCTGCGTAGGTTTCGTCACCGACCTGTTTAAATCGTACAAACAATGCCGATACCTTACGCTTGTCTTGCTCTGCGTAGTCTGCAATAAGTTGTTCTACCCTACCAGCCAAGTCCCTGAACTCGGGGGTGGTAAACTCCACACCTTGCTTCTTCAAGAAAGCTACCTCTTGCAAGATAGCCATGCGGTTGTTCACAATCTCCCTCGCCCCGTCGTACAAACTACCCTTGACCTTATCTAATACTCTAGATACTTTCTCATGTAAAGGTTCATAGAAAGCCTGAGCCAACTCCCGAGTGGTATACGGTAAAAAATATTTACGTGCGTTCTTAACCGACTTGTCCATATCCTTAGACATAATCATAAAGTGTTGATCTCGGAGTGTAGCGTACTTAGCGTTCTGTATCTTACGGCTATACACCGCATAGGTATTCTCCCCGCTTTTACCTACCGAATTGTCACACCAGCTAATGCGACCAATATCAAACGGGAAGTCATCCATGTACACAAACATCTCATCACATACACGAATAGACTTAGTAGTCTGATATACCCCGTTCTCATCATTGATAGGCACATTCTTATACTCAAAAGTATTCGGGTAAAACTTTACTTTCGGCATCGCCTTTTGTACCCCCTGTACAAACTCCATAAGCTCCTTTTCTACGGGTACATCATTAAAGAATACGCTATGCCCTACCTCCTTAGCTGATTGCGATATATGTTCTAACTTCTCTTTGCGTTCCGCATTTGCCATTACCTTACTGATTCGTGCTAGTTTTGCCATTTCCATTCTCCTGTTAGTAACATTACTACTGAAGTTCTACTGCTAACATACCGCCTGTCTTACGCAAGGCAGTTCTAAATTTTGCATATGAATCTTTTTGTGGGTCAAACCTACCGCCCGTTACTGCATCTATCTTATATGCAAGTAATCCAGCCAATGCCATACGCTTGTCATGCTCAGGGTTATCCAAGATCTCACGGATTAAGTTCTTCTCTACATAACGATCCCAATACCAATAGCTTGCCCTACCATCGGTTAAATCGGAAGCATACTGACCCTTGGCATCACCTAACGAATCACCCATCACAGGCATGACGGCGCACATCCAATCCCACATCTCTTTCATCTTGGGTTTGTAGTGCTGATCTACTGACTTGTCGATGCGCCTTGTCTGCATTGGTTGTAACTCGTTAACACGAACCCACTCACCATCCACAGCTTTAAACACCAGCTTGTTATCTTGGATCATCTCAAAGGTCTTGGCTTGCCAATCCACGTTGCCCTTGAACTTGGGTAAGTAATGATCTACTGAACCCGTACGCACAAAGTGTTTACCAACCCCTTGCGGATAATGGAAATACATATTTCGTGGCAAGAAGTTTTGTAGGAATGTATAGCGAGATACCGCCATACCATCGTTCATATGATTACGCACAGTAATGTAATCACCATCATCTTTACGCTCCCACATGATTGGACAAGTCTGTTCACGCACCGCCATATCGCTATTGATTGAACTACTCCATGCCCAATGCCCATCACATAACGCATACTTGTTATCACTTATCTTAACTACACGCTCCCACCAATACCGTCTTTCTTTTAGTGGTCGCAAGTCCTCGTTTGCTCTTGCCCCACGAATAGGTACGATCTCGTTGTATGCTTTAGCAACATCGTCAAAACTACTTAGTCTGTAATATCCCATCACTCATCTCCCATAAATAATTTAATCAAAATGTAGGTAATAAAGCCCCACGCACATACACCACTCAGTATAAAAAACGCAAAGATAATTTCTAACATTATTCGTTCTCCAGTAAGTCTGCTTCTTCACATACAAAATCAAACTGCATATCTAATACATTAAAATGTTTACCAGCTTCCGCTTCCGCATCGTCGCAGTTATCAGCTTCTACTTCAACATACGCACACCCAGTTACTAATACTCGATACTTAGCCATCATTACTCCTCTATATGTATAGTTGTTCCCACATTAGCTTGTGCTGACTTGTTACCCTGTATGCACCACAACACAGGCACAGACCATTGACCCCATGACCCACCGAGGTAGCCATCTGTTAGTACTATTACTAACTCAGGCTTGATGCCATGCTCGTTCATATACATCGGCACACACTCCACATCCGTACCACCACCGCCCTTGGGCTTAGTTGATCGCACGATATTGTCCCGCTCCATCTCGTCATAGACTTCATGCCCACATACTGCCGTGTCCCAATACAGAATACGAACCTTGCTCGGCTTGACCTGATCGCAGATACCCTTGATCTCGGTTAGGAATAGCGTTAGTTCATGTTGCCCGATTGACCCCGAGGTATCTATCGCTATAACAAGTTCACCCATGGTTTCGCTGATCGAGCTTGGCATGAGAATATCCATACCGATGAATCTTCGATTCGGCTTCTTCCATGTTGAGTAGTCCTTACCCGCACAAGTGGTAGATACATAGTCACGCAGTAACTCTCGCCAATCCTTCTTGGTTTGTAGTAACTCGTTAATGTCCCTGTTGCCACCTGACCCAGTCTTACCCGCAAGTACCGAACCTTGACGCACCGCTTCGTCAATTTCCTTGGCTAGTTGCTCGGCTTCTTCCTTGGATAAGGCTTGCGCCCCCTCCCAGTCATGATCGTCAAAGCCATCAGAAGATGCCAGTGACCCCCCGCCCTCGTCATCAGGATCATCTTCCAACATATCAAAGACTTGTTTAGCGTTCATGTCCTTGTACTTAACATCTAAGCACCCGCCCTTGGGCATAGAGATAAAGTTGTTTAGTCCCATCTCTACTAGCTTTAAGTTAATAACATAGTCACACGCACGATTAGCACGATCCGCATTGATGTCATGTAAGTTCTTCCATGTAGTCAAGTGTCGATACATCTTGTGATAGCACTCATGCAACATCAAGAACCTAAACTCCGCATCGTTCAAACTATCCACAAACTCCCTACCATATAGTTCGTCACGACCATTGGTACACGCAGTCGGCAAGCCATCTACTATCTTCTTACTACCGATCATCAACACACCAGCGAGGGCTACGAACTCGTCACGACCTAGTATGTCAGTCGTTGCTTTCCATAGTCGTTGCTCGGCGGTTAGTGTTTTACCTATACTCAGCATCATTTCTCCCATCCATTGTGTCAATGGTATTAGCTACCTTGTTTATTATTTCTGCTTTCGTCATACCTTCTTGTTTACAAGCGGCAATTAAAGTTACTGATAATGCCGACAAAGCAATATTGATAGGTACTTGTTTTTGAATAAGCATTAGGCTTATCTCCGTTGCTACTTCTTGCGTTGGGTGCATCTTCATATCATTCTCCTTGTTAGTAATGTTACTAACTGATTACTTCTTATCAGCAGTAAACATAAAGTTGTTAGCCATGCACCATGCGGTGAACTTCTTATTAGTCATGACTAAGCCTTGCCTCTGATACTTCGGGTTACGCACTTGCATAGCGAACAATGACTGTGCTTCCATATCCAATCTACCGAGGTAATCCATCCATGGGTCAATCCATTCCTTGTTAATAGTTGCCAACGCACGATACACAACCATAACTACGGCTGATGAGGTAGACGGGATCTTCGCATTGAGTGGGTCTGTCTTAATATCTTCGACACGAGGTAGCTCATCGACCAGCTTGATATATGCGCCAAGGTCTGAACCCGCCCGATCACCGATAGTACCAATCAGGTTAGACTTCAAAGAGTTATCGCTGAGTTTGTCCTTAGCCCATAGCCAATGACTTGCCAGCTCCAATGAGCGAGGTGTCACGAAAGCGGGTCGCTGAGTTTGTGGGTGATAGATATACGGATTACCCCCTACCTCGTCATCAGGCTTCTCAACATCTTCGAATGACTGGAATAACTGCTCGCCGTTCTCCTTAACCCATAAGATCATTGATGGATGAATACCCGCATTGAAAGCAAAGCCCTCGATCCAATCCGTTGCCGTTGGTTTCTTCATACGGATAGTGGTGATACGGTTACGATGATGAGGCATGAGTAGGTCGCCCACTCCCTCTGCTCCTAGGTTAGTAGTTGCAAAGATGATTGAACCCTCGGGTAGTTTGTCTGTGCCAAAGGTACGCTCTAGCATTACTCGCATCATGCCGTTCTTCACCATCGGATTCGCCTTACCGAACTCGTCAATCATAAGAATGATTGGTTTGCCATGGTGTAAGCCCATCTCCTCGTTAGGTACAAAGCGGACAAAGTCTTGGGTACTATCGTCACGCAGTATTTTCGGCAACATCAGATCACCGAGGTCTTTAGTGGTGCAGTCAAAGTAGCAAGGGACATGATCGGGTAGCTTTTGAGCCAACATCTTAAGGATTGAGGATTTACCTGTACCCATATGACCTTGTACCAAGGTGGTAATTCTATCGCCAGTTGCCATGATTGATTCAACGCACTCGTCAAGGGTCTGAGCATAGATGCGGTCTGCGGTTTGGATTGCTTTAGCCATTTTGTTATTTCCTTTTTGTTAGTAAAGTTACTACGGGTTGTTGATCGTACTTATTGCCGATTGTTAATTGGGGTACTACCCCATAACTTGTTACCACGAAAGTTCCTTGATTAAAGAATCGACCTTGCCCTTAACATCTAGGCGGAGGTGGTCATCTTCACGCAAGGCATCGGGTGTGATACCTAGCATTACGGATTCCAATTTGTGTTTCGCAGCCCGCATTTTTGGGTCGCTTGTTACATTGAACTTCTCCAATAGATCGACCATGTCCATGACATTACTGACCAAGGTATCTCTAAAGATCTGCTTCTTATCACCTGATAACTTCTCGCTCATACGAGCAAGGGCTTCATGGGTACGCTCCCATACATCGGCATACGCTGACTCGAGGTTCGATTGATAGTAGTTGGCATAGGATTCCTTGAGGATTGCTTCGGCTTCCTGACCTACATTGACTCGCCAATCGCCCACTTCGGGTACGGGTGCAAACTTGACCGAGAACTTGAACTTCTCCCGAATCATCTCAACGGGTGGGTAGTCGTCGGCATTGAACAATGTACCTAGCTTCATCTGTGCTTGGATTACTAGCTTGTCATAGTTTGTTATGAACTGTTCTACCAATGTGTTGAACTCCTGCTCCATGGCAGTGATCTCTCGCTGATAGTCAAAGAACATAGCCGTAGTTAGTAGTCGCAGTCCGCTATCTGACCATGGCATAGTTGCATGGTAGTGAAAGGTTCGTGCGTTACCTGTGTATTTTTGAATAGCATCAAAGATCGGCTCGTCTGCGAATAGTCGCTTGGAATAGTTGCCCGCTCTTGTGGTGGTATGTTTAGCCGTATCAATCTCTTGGCTTACCCCCTTGTCGAACTTGCGCCCTGTCCATACGCTAATGTTTAACTCGACTAGCATGGCTGACGATGAGATGCTCGGTACTGATACTGCGGGTGTGTTAGTAATATTACTAACTGGGCTACTTGTTTCCATGTGATTCTCCTGTTGATTAAAAGATACTACGCTTTACTACTATATATAATAGTTTACCACTATTTACCATTACTGTCCAGTTTTCAAGCCCCCGATACGGGTACGGGGAATGACTACGATATATTTCTCCTCATCCATACTCTGCAAGGTTACGTCGTGGTCTGTCCAGCACACTACGCAGTAAGTTCTTTTCCCTATGCGTTTAATCTGCCCTGTTCTCATAGCGACATCCACTTCTCAAAGCCCAAGGCAAAGACATAGAAAATACCTAGGGTGAAACACCATACTGCTATCCATGTAAGATATTCCTTGGTTCTATCCCAATCGTTCTCGCATCGCCATATCGGGGTAGCGTAATCGGCATCACGAAATGCCTCGCTTGCGGTGCGGTGAGTTTTACTACTGTGAATAATGACTGCGGGGTCTATATCTGATTGGTACATAAACTTCTCTCCTCGGGTTATGGGTCTGTGCTTCGGTGTTGGTACGATTGGTTTTACTTTATCTACTCTCATTCGTTCATCCTTTTTGGGTTAAGTTGTTTGATATCTAGTGCATTGGTTACGGCTACATAGTTGGACTTGTGCATTGGTACGATTGTGAACCTACGAGATTTAGCCAATTCGTCACCACATGGTAAGCACAGGGCATAACCTAGCTTCATGCGTTCCAACGGATAAGACTCATCACATATCTTGCAATGCGGTTGATACTGCTTATTCATTTGTCGCTCCCGATAAAAACCACCATACATAACGCTCAAAAGTTGAAAACTCTTTTGCATCTACTTGCACCATATCTTCATGGTCGTGTAGGTCTTGAACCATTAAAGAACCTCCGCTACCCAATGAATACTCTTTATCACCATCATTTACTTTTAGCATAGCTAATCTCCTGTTAAGTTGTTTTCTCTGTGTTAGTAACATTACTAACAACGCAGAGCCGTAGGCGAAATGAACTTTATCTCGACCATATATAAATTATATCTTATATAAGTGTTAAAGTCAAGTAAATGGTATCTAACTATATATAAGTATATTAAAGAGTATTTGAACCTATTGAACCTTATTTGTTCTTTAAGACACCTATATAGAATAAGGACTGTACCTTTGTTCGTAATGTTCTTGCTAAAAATTGGCTAGCGTTATAAAAAAGAGAGAGGAAGGAATCTGCTTTTTTCCGTTTTCACTTTGCCAAACACAAAACTATCGAGGTTCAAAGCGAACAAAGGTACAAAGCCCATTCTATAAGGGTCTGTGTCCGAACAATACCAAGAACAATACCTTGCCTTCCCGAACAATAGCAGGGTTAACCCTAGTAAAAATAAATTTGACAAGTCCAAAATAAAATGTTAACCTGTGTACAGGTTAACACCTAGCAAAATCAAATTGACCCTGTGTGGCTCGCTTCTTTAAGTCACTGGCATCATCTGTTAGTAACATTACTAACACGGCTTAACTTCACATAACGCAACGACCCTGTGCGACTCGCTACTCCAAGTCACTGGCATCATCAGGTCAAAACCTTGTTAGTAGGGTTACTACCTAGATTGTAAAGTTAAGAAAATGGGATTGTAAAGTTAAGCCGAATCTAGCCAAAATCAAGACGCAAAAAAACCCGCCGAAGCGGGTTAAGATGTTAAGGGGGATTTCTCCCCCTTGTTTTACTTGCTAGATAACAGATTAGTCAAATAGTCTTTATGGGTAATGATGTCAAAATCAACATTCTCCAACTTAGCTAAACGATCAAGGGCTGACTTGAGATCCTTAAAATACATGTCAACTGGTGTTGACTTCTCAACTTCACCACGCTCTGCCGATTCCTCCCGTTTTGCCAATGCTCTACGATAATAGGCAAACTCTGAACCGATCTGCATACCTAGAGCACGCCTAGTGGCTTTTTCGAAATCGCTGAGTGTTTTTGGCTCCTTAGCAAGTAGAGCCTGAGCGTCGAGATCAAAACCCAAAACAATGGCACGCTTGATACTGTCATGCAATTCTGTTTTGGTTTTATCACCCAAATCAAGATCGAACGATTTCAAACCCTGAGCCTGCATTAAGTCAACTGTCTTTGACTTAGTTTTGGCGGTATCTAATGACTTCTTAGTACCCTTGGTAATACTATCGGCGATCTCGGTTGAGATTACTTGGGCCTTAACCAATGAAGCCTTAGCTTTAACCATAGGGTTATTCAAAGCGGTTGTAATGTTTACTGATGTCATGATTGTGATTCCTTTTAAAAATCGGTAGGAGCAACGCCCCCTTGAACCGATAACTCTATTATGCTCTTTATCCTATAAGATGTCAATGTTTACTAGCTGTTAGTAATATTACTAACAAAATGATACCTAGCCAAACCGAACCCCCCACACCCCGTTTTTGTGTAATGGGACTCCGTCGGCTACTGGTATGCTATTTCACACACTCAATGTTTAAAAATCCTGTTTCGGCCTAGGTTATAAAAAAGTACCTACATAGAAACACCCCCCGTCACTAAATAAAAAGCCCATGTAAAAAAATTTTTGTGTAAAATTTCTGAAATATCAAGGGGATACCATGAGTTCTTGGCTGATTATTGTTACAGGTCTGATCTATGCGTACATA
>Ga0136641_1000852_pt1 | contig 12880 bp, 10 predicted proteins | sample EliLak1302023Y_FD_115312 | JGI IMG/M metagenome (GOLD analysis project Ga0136641, IMG submission 115312) | Freshwater microbial communities from Elizabeth Lake, Yosemite National Park, California, USA - 13020-23Y | ecosystem: Environmental > Aquatic > Freshwater > Lake ...
GAGGATTAATCTCACTTAATTTTCGAGCGTGAAGCCTCTCTTTACGGTGGGGCTTGTTTACGGCAACACAATAGACTTACCTCATTATGAGTGCTGGTCTCAATTCATTTGATCTCCTTGATGATCTAGCCCTTGCCCACGCACTAGCCGATCTGGCAGATGCAATTAGTCTTGATCGCTATCAGGCCCAAGATCTCGTTGTAATTAATAAGCCCGATAACACCCCAGTAACTGATGCCGATCGCGCCGTCGAAACGGCAATTCGGGAAGCACTAGCGACTCATCGCCAATTTGATGGCTTAATTGGGGAAGAGTTTGGTAGCGATAAAGGGAATTCTGACCGTTACTGGGTAATTGATCCCATTGATGGCACGAAAAACTTTATGCGTGGAGTCCCGACATGGGCAACATTGATTGCGCTTGTACAAATAGACGCATCGGGTACCGAAGAGGTTGTCGTTGGTATTGCCAGTGCGCCAGCACTTGCGCGTCGTTGGTCAGCAGCTAAAGGTCACGGGGCATTTGTACGATTTAATTCTGGCAATCTGGATGCAGATTTTAGTAATGACGACGGTAATCTCGATTCTGATTCAGTCGTATCCAGTAGTAACGAAAAAAGGATTTCTGTTTCAAAAGTGGCGAAGCTCTCTGATGCATCAATTTCATATTCAGACTTTGTGGGTTGGGGAGATCGACTCGAGCCATTCCAGAAAATGCTTGCCAATGCTTGGCGTACACGTGGTGTCGGTGACTTTTGGTCACACATGCTTGTCGCCGAGGGTGCAGTTGATGTCGCAATCGAACCATCGCTGGCAGTTTGGGATATGGCGGCGTTAGACATAATCGTTCGAGAAGCAGGTGGCACTTTCACAAGTACATCTGGGCAAGGTGGGCCATTTAGCGGCAGTGGAGTTTCGACAAATGGAGTCCTACACAATGCAGTGATCAGCGGCCTTAACCCAAACAAATGATTAGCGTTATAAAAAGAGGAGGTCAGCGATGAGTCAGTTATTAGAACCGGTGACCCTGTCAGTTCAAGGAATGACCTGTTCATCCTGTGTGAACTCTGTCGAAAAAGCACTTAATAAGGTTGAAGGAGTGAGCGCAACTATCAACTTTGCAACTGAGACTGCGCATATTTTAGCCCCGGCGGACATGAATCCTAGAGATCTGATCAAAGTAGTTGAAAAGGCAGGGTATTCAGCCACACTTTTGGTGGATGCCCAATCAGTAACTTTGCACAGTAAGAAAGCAGCCCGTGCGTTGTTCTTCGCATTCATCTTTTCCGTACCAGCCGTAGCTATTTCGATGATCATGAGTTGGCATCATCAGATTGATATGTGGGTTCATCAGATTCTAGATAACTTCGGTTTGCCACATCCGTTGTATTCAGCAACAGCATGGGTAGTAATTGCTCTTAGCGCACCAGTTGTACTACTTGTTGCGTACCCAATTCATAAAGCAGCATTTAGAAATCTTATGCACCCAACAATGGATAATTTAATTTCAATGGGATCACTGGCCGCATTTGGATGGTCAATCTATGCAAATTCAACTGGTGCCGGCGATGTATATACCGAAGTTGCTGCTGGAGTAATTTTCTTTGTGGTTCTCGGTCGCTACTTAGAAACTAGAGCCAAGGCAAAGGCCAGTAGCGCACTTTCATCTTTACTTGCGCTGGGTAGCAAAGAGGTAACAATTGTTCGTGGGGGATTCCCTTTGATAGTCTCGATCGAACAGTTGCAGATAGGTGATGAATTTGAAGTTCGTCCAGGAGATCGTATTGCAACAGATGGAATAGTTGTTAAGGGTGAATCCGCCGTTGATAATTCGATGCTCACCGGTGAGACAAAGCCAATTGATGTCCGTCCAGGTTCACAGGTAATTGGTGCTTCAGTCAATCACAATGGGCGATTAATTATTCGTGCTACTCGGGTTGGTAGTGACACCGAACTTGCACGTATCACCGCCATGGTTATCAGTGCCCAAGGCACGAAGGCACCAATTCAGCGGTTAGCAGATCGGATTAGTGCTGTTTTTGTTCCAATTGTGACGGTACTCGCAATCGGGACATTCGCTGGTTGGTACTTCACGGGTTCAACTCTCACACAATCAGTATCAATCGCAATCACTGTATTAGTTATCGCCTGTCCTTGTGCTCTTGGTTTAGCAACGCCTGTTGCACTATTAGTTGCATCTGGGCGAGGCGCTGCCCGTGGCATTGTTTTGCGTGAACCACGAGTTCTAGAGGTTGCTCGAAAAGTAGACACGGTTGTATTTGATAAGACCGGAACTCTCACAGAAGGGGTAATGCTTGTTCAGGAAGCGACAATTTCTGTGGCAGCAGGTGCAACTCTTGGCGGTTTATTTACTGAAATTACAACGCCAAATAATATTTTGTCAGCTGCCGGAGCAATTGAATCGTTAAATAATCATCCAATCGCACTTTCAATTACAAAGTATGCACTTGCACATGTGAAATCAGATTCGGGACTCATCTCGCCTTCCTCCCGTCCGACCTTTGCGGTTTCAGATTTTGCTGTTACGCCGGGTTCTGGTGCAGCAGGTCGAGTATCAATAGGGTCACAATCCCCAGTTGTGCTTATTGGTTCACCAGCAGCTGTCGCCCATAGTTCAACCGAGTTCCACCCCGAAATTAAAGCCGCTGTGGAGCGCGGACAAGCTGCCGGTTTAACGTTGGCTGTTCTTGCCTGGGATGGAGTTGCGCTCGCCGTTTTTGCAGTTGGCGATAAACTAAAAATTGATGCGGCCCAGACTGTTGCCGCACTTACCGACATGGGAATCACTCCTTGGCTGGTAACAGGTGATAGCAGCGAAGTTGCCGCGGGTGTGGCAGCAACGGTAGGGATAGATTCGGCACATGTAGTTTCACATGCATTACCTGAAACTAAACTTGAAATTGTTGAGCGCATGAAGAGCCAAGGTCACACGGTATTAATGATTGGTGATGGAATTAATGATGCGGCGGCACTCACTGCAGCGGATCTTTCTATGGCCATGGGAACTGGGACAGATACAGCGATAAACAGTGCTGATATAACTTTGATGAATTCAGGACTCGGAAGCGTAATTGGAGCGTTGAAACTTTCAACCAAGACCCTGAAGATCATTCGAGTAAACATGGGTTGGGCGCTAATTTACAATGTTATTGGTTTGCCAATCGCTGCTGCTGGCTTGTTATCACCTTTATATGCAGCAGCGGCCATGGCGGCGAGCAGCGTATTGGTCGTTACAAATTCACTTCGCATCAAATAAGAAGTTCAGAGATGCAAAAAGGTCCTCATGTGAGGACCTTTTTGTCGTAGTAGCGGGGGCAGGATTTGAACCTACGACCTCTGGGTTATGAGCCCAGCGAGCTACCGAGCTGCTCCACCCCGCGTCGGTGTCCCAATCTTATGTGAAGTGATAGATAAAGACCAAATCCATGTGAATACACGCATGGATCTGGTCCCTACTTTTAAACTTTAATAACTAGATCAACATAAGAAATATGAAGTTGTTATTTTCTATTATTTATTTTTTGACTTGCCCGTTAATTGCGGCATCGAGTGCAGATTTCAATCGCTTTTGTGCTTTGTCATATGCGGCAAAGTCACCCTTAGCAAGGGCAGCTAATCCGTCGGCGTAGGCTTTCTTAGCACTTGCAAGGGCGTTCGCGAGTGATGAATTAGTAACCACTCCAGTAGTTCCACCTGCTGTAGTTCCACCTGCTGTAGTTCCACCTGCTGCAGTTCCAGAGTTTCCGCCAAAGACCTGATCAAGTGCTCCCTTTAATGTGTCGTCATATCCAATTTGGTCGCCGAAGGAAACAAGGACCTTTTGCAGTAATGGATATGCCGCGCTATTTGCAGTCGCACGAACGTAGACAGGTTGTACATATAACAAGCCACCTCCAACTGGAAGAGTTAACAAGTTACCAAGCACTACATCTGATCCACCTTGACGAAGTAGTGAAAGTGAGTTTGCAACTTCAGGTTTTGCCTCAAAGTTAGATGCAACCTGTGATGGGCCAGCAACGTTTGTGCTTCGAGGAAGTTGCAAGACCGTGATCTTGCCGTAGTTAGCACCCGAATCCGAACTTACAACTGCAAATGCAGAGAGATTTTCACGACCACCGCGCGGAACAAATGGAGAAGTCAGGGCAAACTCAGGCTTTACCTCACCTGGCATTTGAAGGGTTAAGTAGTATGGAGGTTGTGCAGATGCATTAGCTCCGAAAGTTGATGGGTCACGTGGAACGCGCCAGAAATCTTGACCGCCATAAAAAGCTGCCGCAGTTGTCACGTGGTAAGAGCTCAAGATTTCACGCTGAACGCGGAATATATCTTCTGGGTACCGAATATGTTCAAGTAGTTGTGGTGACATTGTGCTCTTCGCCTTAATAGCGCCGGGGAATGCTTTGCTCCATGTCCTTAGAACAGGATCTTTGTCATCCCATTGGTACAAGGTTACTTGACCGGTGTATGCATCAACGGTTGCTTTAACGGAGTTACGGATGTAGTTAATGTTTTCATTACCCTGAGCTGTAATTGAACGTGAATTAGTTGTTAGGGCATCAGATGTAGCGCTAGATAGCGTTGTCTGTTTTGAATAGGGGTAACCAGCACTTGTTGTGTAACCATCGATGATCCAAAGGATTCGACCATCAACAATCGCAGGATAGGAGTTACCATCAAGAGTTAACCAGGGGGCAACTTTTGCTACACGATCCCGGGGATTTCTTTCAAAGAGAATCTTTGAATCCTTATTTATCAAAGATGACAAGAGAATTCGTTGCTCTTGGTATTTCAAGGCAAAGACAATTTTATTCAGAAGTGATCCGACAGGAACTCCTCCAGTGCCAGCGTATGTATAGTTCTTCTGGCCGTTGGCAGATGCATCATCTGGATAATCAAATTCAACTGGTGAGTTATTCTTTACGCCACCAATAATTGAGTAATCAGGAACGTTTTCACCAAAGTACACGCGTGGCTCAAATGTTCCAAGTCCCTTTGTTGGAGGTAAATTACCGACGAGGAAAGATGGCTTTCCATCAGCATCGCGGGTATTTCCGAAGGCTGCAACAAAACCAAAACCGTGCGTATACACAAGGTGGTCGTTAATCCAGTTTCGGGATGGGTTTCCATTGATATTCAATTCGCGAACTGCGACAACGGCATCACGCTTCACACCATTTACTGAGTAGCGATCTACATCGAGTGAATCAGGAAAGGAGTAATACGGTTTAATCTGCTGAAGTTGTCGAAATGTTGCGGCGATTACATTTGGATCCATCAATCGAATATTTGAGATAGTCGATGCATCTTTAGTGAGTTGGCCAGCTGATGTTGTAAGAGTCGCCTGATAATCGCTGACTTTTACATTTTCTAAGCCATACGCAGCGCGGGTTGCATCGATATTGCGCTGGATAAAGGTGGCCTCCTTCGATGATTCACTGGGCTTAACCTGGAAGGTTTGAATAGCTGCCGGGTACAAACCTGCGATCAAAACAGAGGAGACAACTAGTAAAGCGGTACCGGCTGCTGGCAGAACCCAAGAACGGCGAACAATATTTGCAAAAAATAGAAGTGAGCAGATCAGTGCGATACCGGCCAAGATTGCTTTTGCCGGTAGGACAGCATTCACATCGGTATATGTAAGTCCAGTTATTAGTTTGCTCTCTTTCAGAGCCAATGCGTAACGATCAAACCAGTATGCAACAGCCTTGAGCAACACCACTAACCCAAGAAGAACAGAAAGTTGGACACGTGCTGCAACGGTTGTTCGATCCTCACGGACCTGAAGTCGGATTCCACCATACAAATAGTGGACGGCGACGGAGGCAATAATTGCTAATACAAGGGTAGTTATCGCCCAACCAATAATTGTTTGCCAGAAAGGAAGGCGGAAGGCAAAGAAAGAAATATCCAGATTGAACTGAGGATCGTTCACCCCAAACTTAGTGGAGTTTTTAAAGAGGAGCCATGAACTCCACAATGTTGATCCCGATGTTCCAGCAAAGTAAAAGAGTGCGATGAATGCACCGATGAAAACTTTTCGACGAATCGGCTCGATCTGTGCGCGATAGCGCTCCAGATTATCTGCCTCAACTCTGAGCGGGACATATAGTGGTCGGCGCCTGAATGCTATGAAAACATTGAACATAATCAGCAGCGCTGTGATCAATCCTGAGACTACAAAAAGTACCGCCTTTGTTCCAAGAATTGTCGACCACGTGCTTGTAAAGTTCACTGACTTAAACCACAACCAGTCTGCGTAAAAACCACTTGCTGTTGTAAAAATTCCCCCCAAAATCACGAGGATTCCGACAGTTAAAGCAAGCGGACTTTTGCGACCGCGGAATTTGAAGGATGGGCGTTGGAACTGGGGGTTATTGGTCATAGTCCAAAACTATCGCAAGGGGATTGGTGCTACCAATCGAGAAGATCAAGCCTTGCGGGTGCGCTCGAGATATGAAATCGCTTGCGCAAGAGTTGCGACGGTAATGACCTTTATCCCGCGCGGTACATTTGCGATTTCGGCCGCATTATCTACTGGAGCAAAGAAGAGCGTGGCTCCAGCCTTTTGCGCAGAAGCAATCTTTTCATTGATGCCACCGATTGCTCCAACAACCCCACGAATACTGATAGTTCCAGTTCCGGCAATATGGCGATATGTTAAAAAATCCTTTTCAGTTAATAGCTCAACTAGGCCAATAGCGAATACAAGCCCACCACTTGGCCCACCGGTTTCGCTGACTTTGAATTGAATTTTATTTGCAGCTAAAGCATCTGCCCGTTTTTGCGCAATTACTGAGGCTGGCGCCACCAATGTTTTTGTGCTTGTGCCGATAGGTTCCATGAGTTCGGGATGTGATTGCAAGAAGTTAATTGCTGCGCTGATGGCTTTATTTTGTGAGCCCACCATGTCTGCCTGAGCTTGTTTGTTTTCCTTTTCTGTACTTGTGCCTGGAGGGTAGATCGCTGACTTTGGATACACGGCACGTTCGGCACTAATCCACGAGTAAATAATTTCAGGACCAAATATCCATGTGTCTGGGTTTGTTACTCGAATCGACATCAGATCTATTCGGCCACTAGCAGGGTAATTGTCAAGATTTTTGATTGATATGACACCTTTGAAAATATTTTGTGCCTCACCAGGTAGCACAATGGCAAATGGCAGTGGAGCAATTGTTGCTAACAGAAAAAAAATTCCTAATATCGCTGTAACAACCCTAGGAAGTGGTGAAAATCGCATCCGTAAGTTTGAGCTAGTTTGCATCCGGACGGATAATAGAAGTTTGTTTTGTCTCTTGGGTAGCAGAGTAAGAATTTTTACTGATGGCTGCTTCGGGATTCAAAGCGTCGAAGTTGCTTGTACTTAGCTCTGCAGTTAAATCAATTGCAGCTAGGTCAGTATCGGCAGCCAGATCGCGAGCCTGTGAGTCTCGAAGTGAATCCTGGAATCGCTGGAACTGACCAACTGAGCGCTGCGTCTCTTGTTGGAATTTTCCTTGGAACTTTGACACCCATGTGACATATCCCAGTGCGCCAATTAATCCGAGAGCGGGAACTACCCACCAGATTAGAGCGGAGAATGCATTCGACATACTCGTACTGTACTAGTTTGCTAACGCCACCGCTTAGTCGACGGATGCGACAAGAGGTAAATCAGCGGTGGGAATGAATCTATCTGCGAAATTGTTCCAAGACTGGGAGGATTCAACTATGACACCATTTGGTTTCACGCCAGGAAATTCAGAGGACTCTAATGAGCCGGTTGATTTTGCTGCCATGATGGAACAGATGCAACGACAGATTCAAGAACAATTTTCAAAACTTGGAATTAATGGTCCAGGCTTTACTGGATCAGCCGAAGCTCTCCCTAAAAATATTGTTCGAGATACTGCAAAAAAATTCACAACCGCGCAAGGCTCGTCGCCAATCGGTGCAAATGATGTCGCCGAGGTCGAGCAGGCATTATCGATTGCTGAGCTTTGGCTTGATGATGCAACTTTCTTTCCTAAATCTCCGAATACCGGAAATATTGCTCTGGCTCGTACCGATTGGGTCGACACAACATTGACGGGATGGCAAACGTCAGTCGAACCATTAGCACTTGGCTTATCCGCTGCAATTGGAGAATTGCTGAACCAAGCTTCATCAGCGGAAGGAGCCGAAGCGCCCACTGATGAGCAATCTCCGATGCAGATCCCGGTCGGAATGATTTCCGCTCTACTTAATTCATTTATTGGCTCATTAATAGCCACACAGTTGGGCCAAGCAATCGGTGGGTTAGCCGGCACAGTGACAGGAGCGCATGATGTGGGCTTGCCGCTTGTCGATTCTGCTTATCCGACACTTGTTCCACAGAACATCAAAGAGTGGGCAAAAGATTTAGATATACCAATGGATGAGGTTCGAATCTTCCATGCATTGCGTGAAGCAGCAGTTGCGCGTTTATTTGCACATAATCCTTGGTTAGTGTCTTATATCCGAACCGCAATAACTGATTACGGTAAGGGAATCAATATCGATATGGATGCGATTCAAGAGCAAGCACAACGAGCATTTGAATCTGGAAATGGATTTGATCCATCCAACCCAGAAAGTTTCTCAATTGCGCTCAATGAAGGTATTTTTACGCCACAAGAATCACCAGCACAGCGTGATGCGTTAACGAAACTTGAAACAGTTTTAGCGTTAATCGATGGCTGGAGCGAAGAGGTTGTTGCCCTCGCTGCTGGAGACCGCCTCCCAAATATCGCTGCGCTTCAAGAAACATTGCGCCGCCACCGTGCCACATCTGCGCCAGCGCAGCAATTATTTTCATCGATGCTTGGATTACAAGTCTCACCTCGACTTGCTCGCGAAGCAACAGTGTTTTGGAAGCAAGTTCGCGAGTTGAAAGATGTCCAGTCCCGCGATCACATTTGGAGTGGGATATTGCCAACCGCTGAAGACTTACTAAATGCTGAGAGTTTCGTGAAAAGCTTAGAGATCCCCGATGATTTGTCAGGACTGATCTAGCCGTACCCTCGAAGTGATGTTCATTGAACAGTTCGCACTTATTGAACAGTGCGCATTGATTGAACAGTTTCTTTAACAGTGATTAAGCGGTGATTCCAACCGCCTTGAAATAGAAAGGCGAACTCCCCGGTCACTTGCTCAACATCAGCCTTCCCCTTGCTGATGTAGAACTGTTATCCGAGGAGTCCGTAGTCGTAAAGTAAGACTTTGGCAAAGCTTTATCAACTCGGCACAACGTGGACACAGTAGGTTTTTATGGGATAGTGCAGTTCGGCGTACCCAAGAAAAACTCATTAAAATTTGACCGCTATGTAACTAAATGAACTGCCAGAGGAATCGCACCGCCAATTGGTAAATCTCTCAAGGTTTACTTGAGAGATGGCATATTATTTTTTTCGGTAGGTCGATGTCCTTGCCAGATAGCAACAAGTGGCTTGGCTAGATTACGGCTAGCAGTTAGACCACATCACTGTGAGGGGATGCCCATGTCAATTTTTGATAGCTCGCTCGACGCCCACCAGCGTTCACATTCTCAATCTTTGGTTGAACCGACTTTAGAAGGGGAAACCTTGCCTGGAATCTCAGAGGGCGAGATTGTTGTCATCAGATCTACCCGTCGAAAGAAAAATATCTCTGCCTATCGTCAGGGCGGTCGTATCGTGGTCTCGATACCAGCCCGAATGAGTAAGGCGGATGAGCGAGCTATGGTTCCTGAAATGGTTGCCAAGATCCGTGCCCAAGAGGCGGCGGCAACGATGAGCGAGGAAAGCCTGATGAATCGCGTAGGTGAGCTTTTAAGTGAGCTTGCTCCAGAAATTAGGGTGCGCCCATCATCAGTGAACTGGCGGGCTATGCGCGAGCGCTGGGGATCATGTACCGGAACAGATAGCTCAATCCGGATCTCTGACCGCTTGCAGGGCGCCCCTGAGCATGTTGTGGATTACGTCCTTTTCCATGAGGCAATCCACCTGCAATTTTTTGACCATGGCCCCGAATTCAAGGAGTTATTGGCCCGTTTCCCTCGCGAACAGCTAGCTGAGGCGTATTTGAGCGGGTATGAGGCGGCTGAAACCGCACTCACCGCCCCCGAAGTGTTAAAAAAACTCTTAAATAAAGGTGCCTAGATACGCTCAAACAAGCGTATTCGGGGGTAGCCTCGTACACGAACGCCTGCCCCACACGGGGAGCATCCCGATGGGATCGCAAGCGTCGATAGGAGGAAAAGAATGACTGCAGAGACATACAAAGGTGACGCTTACTGCGTTAAGTGCAAAGAGAAGCGTGATTTCGAAGGAACTGTAAAGGTTTCTGACTCAGGTCGTCGCATGGCACAAGGCATCTGCCCAGTGTGTGGCACCAAGGTCAATCGTATTCTTGGCAAAGCGCAGTAATTAAATTTCGTTCGCGTGGGTGAGCACTTGCTCATCTGCGAAGGTCTAGCGTTGCGAAGGGCCCTCACACTTGACTGTGTGGGGGTTTTTTGTTTGACACGGGTTGATTCCCGAAGCACATTGGTAGCTAATCGTGAGCCACTCACTTCAGAGCGCGAGTAATTTACTCAAACTCCACAGATTTCAATGGTTGTGAAATGACAAGCGCTCGCCAAAAGCATTCTTCGGTGCATGAGCACACAACCCCAGCCTTCACAAACTTCTATGATCTCAACAACAGTAACTGCACCTCAGGCTGCAGTAGGAAAAGGTATCCAACACAGCACACGTAATTACCTCAAAGGATCACGGCCGGCGCGTGTAACTCGGATTTCAGTTGAAAACCCGGATCTTAATGCGATTAAAGCCGCTCAGCCTCGGCTTAAGCAAGGGATCCTTATAAGTCAACCAGATCCAGATAAGGAAAAATCCTTAATTATCGCGTGCGCACATCGAGCGATTTCAATTCAGTACCCCGGAGCTCGGGCAATTATTTCAAAGTTCGATGGCGAACATCGAGCAGTTGATATCAGCGCCGAAATTGATGCGCCACTTGATATTGTTGAAAAAGTTATCGACCAATTAGCTATAACTCAGTTACTAGATCTTACAACTTCAAAAATCAGATTACACAATCGCTTTCAATCTCCAATTGCAGAGCGTGCTTCACATACGGAGGATCAAAGTAATGATGCCTCCTTTAAGCAGTTGCAATTGCGAATGTTGCCCGAACTTAGCCAAACAACATGGATTAATGGCGTCATTGACGGTGGAGTCGAATTACTTTCCGCGCGTCAGAATTTTGGCATTGAAATCTACGGCGAAAATCGATTAGCGATACTGATTTACGTAGCATTATTGGCAAGTGGCGTTACAAATACCAAATTTTCAATTTCTTCAAATCGAGAGCAAAATTTAATTGGAGATAGCGATTTAGGGACAGGTGTCCTGAGAATGAGCGATTTTGGCCACAACTACAAATCTCGGATTGAAGAGTTGACACGAGAGTGGTCCCTGTTTCCAACAGCATCAAAGATTGTGAAAGGAACGGTGATTTCACCCATCCCCGAGCGAAATATCCGTGTAGTAATAGGGGCACATAAGCCCGAGTTAATTGAGCAATTTATGCGAGACCGCGTGGATCATTTATTGGTCGGCGAAGTTATTGGGGGAGCTGCTTATGCCGGTCCATTGGTTAAGCCAGGTAAGTCGCCGTGCACACAATGTCTCGAAATTGGGAGGTCAGAGCGATACGGAATCGAAAATCTGATTCCGATACCAACTCATACTCAAGAAATCCCAGTTGCCGTTTCCTACCTCATGGCAGGGACAATTGTGCAAGCAATTTTGCAAATTATTGATACTAGTGATTGTGAATTAATAGGTTCCCAAATGTGTTTTGACTACACCAATCCTGTAAATAATGTGACAACTAGATTCGCTCGCCACCCACAGTGTCAATGTCAATGGGATTAAACACTTATCCACATCTAAAGATTTAATTTCGAGCACAGGTAAATGTGTTGACGACAATCCTTGTTGCCTACGCAGGAATAGTTAGCTGAGCACCCGCCAGCAGATTAAGAACCACTCAAGGACAATCAATAGGAGAAATAATGAAAAAACTTATAAACCAAGCAGTAATTGCTGAACTTCAATTTCGTAATTTTTTGATCAAATCACATGAATCATTCTTCGCACGCCTAAAAGATGACCGTGGAGATGTCCCGGGGTGGGTGCTTGTTGTCTTGATGACAACTGGATTAGTCACCGCAATCTGGACAATTGCAGCCCCACGGCTGACCGCAATTCTTAAGGACTCGTTAGATTCTATGAATGGTATTCGATAAAGAAAAACATGAAAAGGAATCTGAATGCAAATTCTAAAACAATCAAAAAGATTTCAAAAAAATCAATTTTGGGTAAATTCACTTCGCACCTCTCTCAGGTATGGAAAAAGGAGGATGGTAATGTGGAAAGTGCTCTAGTTTTGATTCCCATGCTAATTCTTTTCCTTATTGGTATTCAATTAATAGTTGCAACCAATATTCGAAATATTGAAATGGCACTAGCCCAAGGAGATTCATCAAGAAGGGCTATTTCTCACCAGTTTCAAGCAAGCGATGTGATTCTTGAAATAGGTGGCGGAATTGAAAAGATTAGGGTCTTGGTCGCACACCGCTCACATATTCTTCCGCAACTAGTTCCGGGACTTGCAGCGCTAATGAGTGGCATTCCTACTACTGATGTCGTTGGAATAGCTGTCATTGAACCGACTAACTCGGATTGATTAGTCTTAGAAGTGAGAGAGTGTGAGAAAACATCTGCGAAAGAGTGCCTTGAGTAAAATATTAGGGTTGAAATCAAAGTTATTATTCGATTCTGGTAGTGCAACCGTTGAGTTTGTGGCACTTGCAA
>Ga0136641_1000853_pt1 | contig 12877 bp, 8 predicted proteins | sample EliLak1302023Y_FD_115312 | JGI IMG/M metagenome (GOLD analysis project Ga0136641, IMG submission 115312) | Freshwater microbial communities from Elizabeth Lake, Yosemite National Park, California, USA - 13020-23Y | ecosystem: Environmental > Aquatic > Freshwater > Lake ...
GCAGTAAGCGAATAGGTCTTGCCGGTGCCGGCACTGGCCTCGAGCAACAGCCATTCGCGCAACGGAAGTGCATCGGTGAGTTCGAAGACATCGGCGGAACTCATAGCGTCACCGTCGTTTCCGCAAAGCAGTTCTGCAACGCACGGGCGTAGGCCTGGAAACGAGTTCCGCTTTCAGCAAACCCAAGGTCGATTCGATGCAGCGGACTGAACATGTCGGCAGGATTTATGAACTCGGCGAACTTGCGATCGCCAAAAATCGCTCCGGCTGAGGGATTTTTGAGGTCACTTCCCAAACCTTTATCGACGTTGGTTGGCTTGGTGGGATCGGCCCACGACGCACGCTCGAATAATGGCAACGGCGAGCACAGTGCTCGTTGATGAACACCTAGGGCAAAGTGCAACACGTTGGTTGCCGACTCGAGCCGTTCCGATTGAGATTCTCCGGCAAGAACGAAACGATCCACTGCGACCGTTTCGTTCTTCTTCTCTGAACGGGCGATCACGATTGCCTCGCGAACCCTGGTTGGCTCGGCTATCGCCAACGAGGCCAACCGCAACCACGGGCGCACGAGATGGCGCCTGCTAGCTTTCGAAAACGCGATTTCGAGTACTTGCGTTGCACTCACTTCGATTGTGTCGAAGATGCCGGCATCGCCAACCGTGAACTGGATCGGAACAGCAACTTCGGCCGAGAAGTCGACGCCAGGTGTGGCCAGCATCGCATCGACCTCGTCGCCAATTGACGCCCAGAATCGGTCACCGACCGCACCGATCGGCACGCCACCCATGAGTTGGCGAAGATGGCGCTGACCGCGAAGATCCGCGCCAGACCGAACTGCTTTCACGAGGTCAGAACCGATGATCGAGTACTCACGGTTGCCGGGCCAAAGCTCGACCTGATCGTCGGAGCTGCGCTCCTCGTTTGGCAACGAGATTTGCATGCGCTCACGCAGGTACAACTCGGATGGTTTCTTGATGGCATTCACCAGCGTTTGGATCGACAACGAACTGCGATCGAACTCCGTGGGATCCCAATCGAAATCGGGCCAGATCATCTCGACAGGCTGCTCACCGGCAACATCGATGATTCGACGGGCAACAACTGCGGCAACCGGATCGAAGGTGAATGCACCATCGACCGCTTGCACCACGTTTTTGGCGGTGTTTTCCGAAGCAACACCAAAGTTCACGGGGTCGGTGAGTTGTCGGGCGTGACGAATGAGCACAGGCCTCGGAGTGGACGCTTCGGGGCCTGCCGAAATGACGCTCGCGACTGCGTCGGTGAGTTCGGCCAACGGAACCGCCATGGGCAATTCCTTGTTATTGGTGACGTCGAAGCCGTTGCAGGTAACGAGCACGGCATCGCTCGCCGCCGACAGCAAATTCAAAAGGCCAAGACGCTCTTCGGCGTGGAAGTCGCGTTCGGCAATACGGGGTGCATCAAGGAGGATGTCGTCGCCGTTGCCACGGCCAGAGGAGAACGCACGATCGTCGAAACCAAGAATGGCAACGATGCGGGCCGGCACACCGCGAAGACGTGACAGCGATGCTACGCGGACGACATCGCCCCACACCTTCGAGCGGGAACGAATGCCGTCGAGCTCTTCGGCAAAGAGTGCGGAGAGTTCGCGGAAACCAAGTTGCGCTGCTTCTGCGGAAATCGCTGCATGCTGACGAAGTTCGCGAGCAACATCGAGCGCATCGGTGAGTTGGTTGCGATCATCGAACGGAACCTCGAACATCTCGCCGAAGAGGGTCTCGAGCGTGTCGGCCCATTCGGAGGCGAGCCGCGACTCAGCACAGAACGTGGTGAATTCGCTGAGCAGGTCGATGAACGAGGCGAGACTTCCCACACGTTCAATTGAACTTCCACTGATGTCGTCATAGCCAACAACGCCCGTAAGTGTTTCTCGTGTCTCAGGCGACTGCACGAGGATGCCGTTGATGAGACGATCAATCGCAATGCGCCATGTACCCGCTTCGATTCCCGCTGGGTAGTTCCAAGGAGCCGACGCTCGATAGGTGTCGTCGATTCCCCAGTGAACCTGGAGGTCGGTCAGCCAGCGTTCAATAGTTGCGAAGCCGTCCTCGTCGATCGCGAAACGGCGGCGCACGGGTTCGAGCGCCAGCAGTTCAAGCACTTTGCTGAGTTCAAGACGATTGCCGACAGCATCGAACAACGCAGCAATTGCGTCGGCAACCGGCGTTGAGGTGCTGGTGGTTTTGTCGATAATTGCGATTGGCAGCTGCAAGCGCGCGCCAACATCATTGCCCTCGACAACCTCGTGGAACTCGGCACCCATGACGGGGCCAACAAGCGGCGCGTAGGTCTCGATGTCGGGGCAGATCACGATGATGTCGCGGGGATGCAATGTTGAATCGGCTGCTAAGCGATGCAACAACGCGTCGCGCAACACTTCAACTTGGCGCGTGGGCCCGTGACACAAGTGCACTTCAAACGAACCATCGCCGTTTTCGAGCACAGCCTTTTTGTGCGGTGGAATTGCAAGTGATTCGTCGTGCGCAATCGACTGTTGCAAGCGACCAAGCACCGTGGGTGCGGGCGCGGCATCGAGCATCTGCATCTTTGGAAAAGCGCGTGACAACAACGCCATTGATTCGAGACCAGCACGCGACCACGATCGCAACAAAGGATTGTGCATGTCGTTGGCGAGATCGAGGTGACTGCGAAGTTCATCGCCGAGTTCGACCGAACGAAGATCAGCAATGCGATCAGTCGAAGGAAACACCGTGTAGACGGCGAGGTCGAGCAAGGTGGAAAGTTCGACGAGCAACGACACCTTGGCCGGCGAATACGCGTCGAGTCCGAAGATCGACAAGCGACCAGGAAGGGCGCGCTGCACTGCAACGGGATCGAGATGCCCGCGGGCCGCAATGAAACGTTCGCCAGTCGAAACGCCAATGACGTCGTGGACCGCATGCCAGAGCGCGTATTGCCATTGCTTGTCGGGGCGGAGCGGTTGCACGGGGTCGGCCTGGGTGCCGACCGCCCAGGTTGCCGGCATTTCCGGCCGGTAGACCGAGTACCGATCGAAGAGTTCCGCAATGCGTTGGGCTGTGGCCAAAGGGCTCTTGGCATCGGAGAACCCGGGGGCAAGTGAAGAATCGGCGGTGAGCAGACCGAGCAACGTCCAGCGAAGGCGCTTGACCGACCACGGGTCGTCGGCCGCCCGCTCGGTACCGATGGCGTGAAGATTGAACTCGTTGGGGAACCAGAAGTGAACGTTGGTGAGGATGGCTTCGCCGTGACCGCTCGTGTCGAGTAGGTGGCCGAGTTGTTCGATGAGCCAATCGCGGGTGCCGGCGGTGGGTACAACGACAATGTCGGGCAGAAAGGGGTCGGCCAGCGGCGCGCGCAATCGTTCGGCCAAAAGGGGCAGCAATTGCTGCGCTGATTGCGCAGAAAAGACCTTCGAACTCGCTGCCACTACTTGGATCCGCCCGTCATTGATTGTTCGATGTTCCGCCGCGTCGTCACTTCAGTGACGATAGACGGCGCCTGTGACAGTCGCCGTGGCGCCTCGCCCCATCCACTGAGTGTGCGTCAGTGGGAAGTGAGGAACATCGACGACGCCACAACTCGTCGATTCATCGCAGGGTTATCGATCAGTCCCAACTTGGCGAAAATCTTGCGAACATGAACTTCCACTGTGCGTTCAGAAAGGAAGAGTTCTTCGGCGATTCCGCTGTTTGAACGCCCATTTGCGAGCAGTTCATACACACGGTGTTCGGCGGGCGTCAGTTGGGCTCGAGCCTGTTCACCATTCGCCTCAATAAAGAGCGGGTCGATGACTTGTCCGCCTTCAAGCGACATTCGCAGTGCCGACGAAACGGCACCCACGGTGGAAGGGCGGCCGGCATCGAGCAGAGCCACCCCGCTCTCGCGCTGATTCAGTTGGAGTGCTGATCGCACCGGCACATTGGGGCGAGCCAAAACCACCATCGGCACATCAAGCGGGACCGATCGCAATCGAACATCCCAGCCGCTGCCCAAATAGTCGGCGTAGGTCGGGGGCGGCAGAAGAACGAGCGGTGTCGCTGCCTCAGCGGTCTCGCCCTCGAGGATGTGAGTAGTTCCAGGGAAGCCTTCAGCCTCGAGGTGGCCCCGAAGGAGCTCCCCCGCCAATGGATCCCAGCTAATGATTGTTGGCGGAGTCGAGGCCACAAAGGCCTCGACTCCCACTGATTCCCGCTCCATGGCACCCGCCGCCGTAGGTATGTCGCCATCTTGGCCGTTTGCGGTCCGCCCACGTACCAAGAATGACGCTTCTTCGTTGATTTACGAGGTAACGCATCCAACACTGCGTGTTGTTACGTAGATTTCTTGGGTGAGGTCGTTTTCGGGTCGGAGGATGGCGAAATCGGGCCAGTTCAGACCCTTCACTTCGAAGAACCCCCTCTGATTGGGCCTAATGCGGCCCCCGTGGGGCCTCACCCGTAACATCGCTACAGGGGGTGTCGAGTGAACCGGCTCATGCGCAGCTATCTGCTGCCCTACAAAAAATTGCTGTGGGCAGTGTTCGCCTTCCAGATCGTGGCCGTCACCGCCACGATGACGTTGCCCACCCTCAACGCCATGCTCATCGACAATGGCATCCTCAGGGGCAACACGAACTACATCTTGAAAATCGGCGCAGTCATGCTGGTGCTCTCGCTCATCCAGGCTGTCTTCGGAATTAGTTCCACCTGGTTTGGTTCACGAGCGGGCATGGGATTCGGGCGCGATGTTCGCGACCGCCTCTTCCATACCGTCACCGGATTCTCAACCCGTGAAGTCGACAGCTTCGGCGCACCTTCGCTCATCACTCGCATCACCAACGACGTTCAACAGGTGCAGACCCTCGTCGTGATGTTGTGCACTTCATTTATTGGTGCACCGATCACGGTCGTCGTCGGTATCTTCCTCGCCGTTCGTGAAGACGGACCGCTTTCGCTCATTCTTGTTGCGGGCATTCCCGTCCTTTTGTTATCGGTCGGCACAATCGTTATTCGTGTCATCCCGCAGTACCGCAACATGCAAGAACGCATCGACCGGGTGAGCCGTGTGCTCCGCGAACAAATCGTCGGAATGCGCGTCGTACGTGCTTTCGTGCGCGAGCCGCTCGAAACCGAACGCTTCGACGACGCCAACCGACTTCTCACTCGAACGTCGATTCTCACCAGTCGCTATATGTCCTCGATGTTTCCAACCGTGATGTTGGTCATGAACGTTTCAAGCGCAGCTGCAGTTTGGGTCGCGGCGGGGCGCATTCAGTCAGGCGACATGCAGATCGGCGCACTCATCGCGTTTCTCACCTATCTCGTGCAGATCCTGATGGCCGTCATGATGGCCACCTTCGTTGCAGTGATGTGGCCGCGAGCTGCGGTGTGCGCCGAACGAATCAACGAGGTGCTTGATACCGAGTCCTCGATCGTCATCTCCGCAACTCCGATCAAGGAACTTTCTGGACGAGGAACACTCGAGTTCCGCAACGTTGGTTTCTGTTATCCAGGCGCCGAGATTCCTGTCCTTTCCGACATTTCGTTCACCACGCGACCGGGGCAGACCACGGCAATCATCGGTTCCACCGGTTCAGGCAAGACCACACTGGTCAACCTCATCGCCCGACTCATCGACAGCAGCGGTGGCGAGATCCTCATTGACGACGTCAACGTTCGTGATCTCGAACCAGAAACTTTGTGGAAGCGCGTTTCTGTTGTTCCGCAACGCCCGTACTTGTTCTCAGGAACCGTTCGATCGAACTTGTTGTTCGCAAACAAAGACGCCACCGAGGACGACCTTTGGAAAGCGCTTGAGATTGCTCAGGCCGCCGACTTTGTGAATGCGATGTCCGAAAAACTCGATTCGCCTATTTCTCAGGGCGGAACGAATGTCTCTGGGGGTCAGCGCCAGCGACTCGCGATTGCACGAGCTCTCGTTCGCAAGCCCGGCATTTACGTCTTCGATGATTCGTTCTCGGCGCTTGACCTTGCAACCGATGCTCGATTGCGAACGGCGTTGATCCCCGTCACGACTGACGCCGCACTGATCATCGTTGCGCAGCGCGTGTCAACCATTAAGCACGCCGACCAAATCCTTGTGCTCGATAAGGGCGAGTGTGTCGGTCTAGGAACTCATCACGAACTTCTGCAGAGCTGCCCGACCTACGCGGAAATCGTGGAGTCACAGATGACGGCCGAGGAAGCAGCATGAGCGAGTCCTCGGAAGAAAAGGTGGTCGCTCCTCCGAAGCCGCAAATGGCTGCCGGTCCGCGCTTGATGGGCGCGACCATGCCAGTCGAGAAATCGAAGGACTTCCGTAATTCCTCGCTGCGCCTCCTTTCCTGGATGCGCCCTGAACGCACGCGACTGATCTTGGTGGTGGTGGCCTCGGTCTTCAGTGTTGTGATGTCGGTGGTCGGCCCGAAGATTCTCGGTAATGCAACGAACCTGATCATCACTGGCGTGCGCTCCGCTAACGGAATTGATTTCGCAGCCCTCCATCGCACGATTCTCACCGTCGGTGCGCTTTATCTCGGTTCGGCAGCGCTCGCTTACTCCCAAGGCTTTCTGCTCGCTCGCGTCATTCACCGCACGATGAATCGTCTCCGTTCTGCGGTCGAAGACAAGATCAATTCGCTACCGCTTGGCTATGTCGACAAGACCCCACGCGGCGATCTGCTCAGTCGAGTAACGAACGACATCGACAACATTGCTCAGAACCTCGCGCAAACCATGAGTATGTCGACGATCTCAATCCTCACCGTCGTCGGTGTTCTCATCATGATGCTGACGATTTCTCCCCTTCTGTCACTCATCGCTGTGATGACCGTTCCCGTCACGTTGTTCACCGTGAAGTTCATTGCCGGCAAGTCGAAGAAGCGCTTCATTGCTCAGTGGGGTCATACCGGTTCGCTAAACGCCATTGTTGAAGAAACCTTTGCCGGTCATGCTCTCGTGAAGGTCTTCGGTCAACAACAAGAGACCGAAGATCGTTTCGAGGCCACCAACCACAAGTTGTTCGAAGCGTCGTTTGGTGCACAGTTCATTTCCGGAATCATCCAGCCCGCGATGATGCTGGTGAGCAACCTCAACTACGTCGCTATTGCAGTCGTCGGTGGATTGCGCGTTGCTTCCGGCAACCTGAGCATTGGCGATATTCAGGCCTTTATTCAGTACTCGCGTCAGTTCACCCAACCAATCAACCAGCTCGCATCAATGGCCAACATGTTGCAATCAGGTATTGCCTCCGCTGAGCGCGTTTTTGAATTTCTCGATGTTGATAATCAATCACCTGACCCAATCGATGCTCAGACGGTTGATGCACCCTTGGGTCGCGTCGCATTCGAAGACGTCACGTTCTCCTATTCAACCGATAGGCCGCTCATCACCGATCTCTCACTTGTCGCCGAACCAGGACAAACCATCGCCATCGTTGGTCCCACTGGTGCGGGAAAGACCACACTCGTCAACCTGCTCATGCGGTTCTACGAACTCAACGACGGTGCGATCACGCTTGACGGTGTCGACATTTCCAAGATGCGTCGCGACGATCTTCGTTCCAGCATGGGCATGGTGCTGCAGGACACCTGGCTCTTTGGCGGAACCATTCGGGACAACATCGCCTACGGGCGTCTCGATGCAACCGAAGAGGAAATCATCGCGGCCGCAAAAGCCACGCATGTTGATCACTTCGTCCGTTCCATGCCCGATGGCTACAACACCATCCTCGATGACGAAGCCAGCAATCTGAGTGCCGGCGAAAAGCAGTTGCTCACGATTGCTCGTGCGTTTCTTGCCGAGCCGACGATTCTCATCCTCGATGAAGCCACGAGTTCGGTCGATACCCGCACCGAGGTACTCATTCAGCATGCAATGGCAGCGCTGCGTTCGAACCGCACCAGTTTCGTCATCGCCCATCGCCTCTCCACCATCCGTGATGCCGACATCATCCTGGTGATGGAAAACGGATCGATCGTTGAGCAGGGCAACCACGAGGAACTTCTGGCCGCAGGCGGGGCCTATTACAACCTCTACAACGCGCAATTCGTTGCTGCGGCAATTGATCTCGATGGCAACTGACTCGACCGACGCCACGGCGAACACATCGCTACGAAACAGCGTCTTCGCTGTTGTCATTGCGCTGCAGTTTGTCTTGGTGTTGGTAAATGGCTCCACAACGATGGCTCTGCCCGGAATTCGTGACGGCCTCGGAGCAACAAGCAGCGAGTTGCAGTGGTACGCCTCGCTCTTCGCCCTGACGTTCTCGTTGGTTCTCGTTCTGTCTGGCCGACTCGGCGACCTTTTCGGCACCCGACGCTTGCTCATGATTGGCTTCGGTGCGCTTCTTGCGTCGTGGGCACTCAGTGCAGCGTCTCCCAACATCTATTTCCTGCTCGTTGCTCGCGCACTTCAGGGAATCGCCGGCGGCGTTACTGCCCCGCAGCTTTCGGCCATGATTCAACGAACGTTTGTTGGGCATACCCGAACACGAGCATTTTCAATTTTCCTGATGTTCGCCGGTGGCGGATTCATGATCGGTCAGCTCAGTGCGGGGGCACTCACCAACGCGAATGTGTTCGGCGCCGGTTGGCGCTGGGCCTACCTCCCGTTTATTCCGATCGGTCTCGTGGTGTGGCTTATTGCCGCCAAGGTTTTGCCAGCGACGCAACCAGGAACGGCCGGCCGTCTCGATATCACCGGCGCAGCTGTTCTGGCCGTTGTTGCGTTCTTCTTAATGTTCCCGCTCATCCAAGGTCGAAGTGCCGGATGGCCGGTGTGGATCCTGCTGATGTTGGTGTGCTCGTTGCCGCTGTTCTTTGCCTTCATTCGCTACGAGCAGAAACTTGTTCGTAATGGCGGCGATCCACTCGTCAATCCGATCCTCTTTGCCATCCGGAGTTTCCGGATCGGCAACATCATCACCTTGCTTGTTGGTTTGCTTTCGGCTGCAGGCCCGATCTATCTCATCCTGACAATTCAGCTCGGTTTCGATCGCAACCCGTTGCAAGCAGCAATCCTCACCTGCCCGATGCCGTTCGCCAACATGTTTGGTTCGCTCGCCGCTGCGCCATTGCTTCGGCGCTATGGACGCGGTGCTGTTGCTATTGGTGCAGCACTCAATGCACTCGCAGCAATGGCCGTGCTTTTCGCCGACCGTGTTGGGGCCGGAGAGTTCAAAGCCATTCATCTCGTTCCCGCAGTCGCGTTGCTGGGCTTCGCTCTTGGAATTTCAATCGCCGTCACGATTGCATTCGTTCTCTCCGAGGTTCCCCACCAATACGCCGGTGCGGCATCGGGCGTACAAGCCACGGGGCTTCAGCTTGCGGGTGCGATTGGTATCGCAGTCATCGGCGTCGCCTACTGGGGTCGTATCGGGGGATCCGAAGAACTCAGCGCCTACATCGATGGCATCAACGCGGTGATGTGGATTTCCATTGGGCTGGCAGCGATCCAAGCAGCGCTTGTGTTGCTTCTGCCTCGACATAACACGAGGCCGGACGAGGAGTTTCTTCTCGCCGACCCCGAACTACTAGTTATGCCAGACCTTCATGGCGACAACGTCTGATTCGTTCGTACTCAGACGGTGAAGTTGGGAACTGCAAGTGTGCTGATCGGAGCAACTTGGGCTTCTGCCTGTTCAACGATCGGTACCACCAGCGCTACGGAGAGCGCGGCAAGCACCACTGCTGTCGCTACTGCGATTGCAATTCCTAAACGTCGTTTGATTCCCATGATTTCCTCCATCAACAACAGCACCGCAGAGGCATTCTCTGTTCTGAAACGAACATAGGAACCTGTTATTGCGACTCCGCTGTAGAAAAGGTGCGGCCCAGTTGTCACTCCGGCCCCTAGCGTTAGCGGGGCATGAAATCCGATGCGGGCAACGCTTCAGCAACTCGGCTTGTGGTCTTCGCGTGGCTGTGGGCGTTCGCTGTTGTTCTCCATCTGCTCTACCTAAGTAACTCGTACGCAGCCTTCAGTTCCTTCACCGCCGACCATTTCGTGCACCTGCTACTGGCGGTGGCTGCGATTGCTCTCTTGATTCGACCTCATTCGCTCACGCTGCTCTCTGCAGTGTGTCTACTCATTCCAATTACTGCGTTGTTTGAAGCACCGCGCCTCGGCAACCATTGGCTCCTCGCTTCGCTCATTGCCCTTGCGCTTCTCTGCGCAATGGTGATCGGCGCTTCCATTCGGCCTCGGAATGTCGCAGCCCGAGTGCTTGTCGACGGGCTTCCCAACGCTCGGATCATCTTCCTTGTCGCCTACGGATTTAGTGCGTTGGCAAAGTTCAATACCTCGTTCATCAACCCATCGGTGAGCTGCGCAAACCTCTACGCCAACGAAGTCGCGCAATCGCTCGGCATTTCCCAGTTCGACTCAACGAGCTCCAGCGCATGGACGCATGTCATTCCGTGGGCCGTGATGGCAATCGAAGTCAGCGTGGTTGTCCTCTTACTGATTGCAAGAACTCGAGTTCTCGGCGTACTCCTTGCGTTGGTCTTTCACGGCATCATCGCGTTCGACACCGTGCACGCCTTTTCAGATTTCTCGAGCGTCATAGCTGCCCTCGTCATCCTGTTTCTTCCCGATACGTTCTTCGTCACGGTTGCCCCTTGGCTTCGTTCAAATGTTCTGCGTGCCGGTGCATTCGTTGTTGCAGCACTTTCACTCGTACTGATCGCGTGGCAATCCACTGATACTGGCCATCATTCCGATCAATTCATCGGCGATGTTCGCGATTGGGTCTGGTGGATCGTGTGGGCGATTCTCACTGCAGTTGTCGTCGGGTGGTTCGCACGCGCGCGCTCGGCTCGCGCCGACGTCGCGCTCCTCCCGAAGGATCGCCGGATGCTGACGTGGCCGGCACTCGCTTTTCTCGTCGGGTGCGGCCCGTACCTCGAACTTCGCGTCGGCACCTCGTGGAATATGTACGCGAACCTGCAGACCGCGCGTGGATCATCGAACAGCTTCATCATTCCTTTCACCGCAGAACTCACCGATTATCAGAGCGATCTTGTGCGCGTCATCGAGTCCAGCGATACCGGACTGCAGCGTTACATCGACTCTGGCTACGAACTTCCGTTTGTAAATCTTCGGAACTACATCTCAACCCATGCCGACATGTCGCTCACCTACGAACGCAATGGCGAAACAACATCCGTTGCTCACACTCGCGACAATCCGACGCTTGGGGCGGAGCTTCCGTGGTGGGAGCAGAAGCTCCTCACCTTTCGCGCCATCGATACGACCGACCCGATCTCGTGTCAGAACACAATGTGGGCAGCTCGCTAACCCCCGACACTCATCGTTCGTGATTCGCCCCCTATCGTTGAGGGGGCATGAGCGACGTTCCCCACAGCCCCGGATGGTGGCAAGCCGGCGATGGCCGTTGGTATCCGCCACCTCCTGGCCTGACCGACGAAATGCCGTCGCGCCCCCCAACGCCTGCTCCTGATCACCCGCCGTACCTGTTCGATCCGAGTGCACAAGGTCCCTCAGGACCGCTCCCTCCCATCCTGCAGACTCCACGTTCGCGGCGACGACCGTTCATCTTGGGTGGCGTGGCACTCATGCTCGTCGGTGCTCTCATCCTGGCAATTGGCCTGACGATTTTGCCGCACTCGACAACAACTGCTTCGTCGAGTGATCCGAAGTATCAAATGGCAATTGAGGATCTCCTGAATTCAGAGCAAACCAATCTGATCTTTATTGAAACCTTCTGGGACGGATACAGCACATTTCAAGATCAGTGGAAGGCAGCCTCCGCTGCTGAGCGCCCTGCACTATTTGATCAATGGTTAACCGAGAGCCAATCGGAAGTCGATCAGTTTCTTGTCGACCTTCAACAAATCGAAGACGGCTACGCCGCTCGCAACTATAAGAACGGTTCGATTCCCGATTCACTGCGCGACCTAGCAATGAGCCATTACAGAACTTGGCAGGACTGGACTTCGCAAGTCATTTCACTCGCCAATTCTTGGCACGATGATCGCACATCAACTCTCAGTCTTTACGGTTACATCACTGAGAAGCAACCGGCGCTTGATACTGGAATTCAAACCACGTTTAAAGCCTTATGTGCAACGCTTAGAAACACGCAGCCAACTGATGGTTCCTACATGCTCACGATCAACGACATCTGTGCGAACTGATGAGTGAACAGCAGCACCCGGCAACTTCAAACGAAAATGCAAACACTGATGGTGATGTGCTCGACGCAAACGGCCCGTGCATGTCGTGTGGTTCACCGAATGCACGCTTCTGGCACACACCCGATGGTCCGGCCCATTTATGTCCGCCGTGCGCAACACTCAACGGAATTGGTTGCCCGTAACGACAACGTTGCGTTCAGTGTGTTCCCGCGCTGGAACCAAGACTGACTTCAATGACTTGACCAGTCATGCTGCTCGCTGCATCGGCGGCAACGAACAACACCGCTCGTGAAATTTCCTCTGGATCCATCCACGCAATGCCGAGTCGATTCATTGCTTGATAGCGCGGTGTGACGTCTTCTCGAGTTGGTGATTCCATGTCAGGGCAGAAGAGTTTGTACATCGCTTCGTTGTGCAACATCGCGGTGTCCACTGCAGCTGGGGCGATGGCATTGACAGTGATGCCCTTGTTCGCAACTTCCATCGCGAGGGACTTCACCATGCCGATGACGCCCCACTTGGCAGCGACATAGTGCGCAAGATTTGCATTGCCCATGCGACCGGCCATAGAGGATGTGGCGATGATTCTTCCGTAGCGGCGTTCGCGCATGTGAGGCAGCACGGCACGGATGGTCTTAAACGTGCCGGTGAGATCAACGTCGATCATGTCGTTCCAGGTGTCATCGTCGAGTTCGTGGAACTTGCCGTAACCAGTGA
>Ga0136641_1000854_pt1 | contig 12873 bp, 29 predicted proteins | sample EliLak1302023Y_FD_115312 | JGI IMG/M metagenome (GOLD analysis project Ga0136641, IMG submission 115312) | Freshwater microbial communities from Elizabeth Lake, Yosemite National Park, California, USA - 13020-23Y | ecosystem: Environmental > Aquatic > Freshwater > Lake ...
TGAAACATAAAGTCAGCGGCTTTTTTGACCTTATGCTTGAGAAAGCGACTAAGACTCCAATAGCCAAAGCCCATGCGGTGGCGTATCCAATTAAAACGACTATTAAGGTCGAGAACAAAGTCATAGAGTTTGTCTCCTAAAAATGCCAACCAAGGTGCCAGACGGGTAATGCCATCAAACAGATCTCCGTGAGTGACTAGATAGTGCTTGTTATCTACACCTATATGCTCGGTTTGGTTTACAACTTCAATTAGGCCGAAGCCAATACCCAAGGGTATTAATGGTCTTAGGAATTCGTCGTGATTACCGGCTACATAGACCACACGAGTACCTCGCTTGGCATGTCCCATAACACGACGTATCACATTGGTATGGCTTTGTTTCCAACGCCATTTGTTCTGCTGTATTTTCCAGGCATCTATCACATCCCCAACCAAATACAAAGTCTCACAAGTGTTATGCTTTAGAAAATTATTGAGAGCTTCTGCTTTACAGTCACGAGTCCCGAGGTGAATATCTGAGATAAAAATTGAACGGTAAGTTTTCTCTGACATACACTATTTACAGCAATGCCAGAGAAAAAAGTATTACACTTTTGTTACGCTCTAACGATGTGCCACTTTGCGTCAAATGGTTTGCCTTGGGCCCGGTGTTTCAGGATCTTGGCGAATTCCTTCTTGCGAAGTTCGAGCTGTTTCTCTGCGTCGTGGTCCAGACAAGCCTGATACAATTTGGCTACTAATTTGCTTTGTTTCATAACTTATCCTCCTTTTGTAATAAAACTGTAACATAGTATATAGCAAAAGTCAACCAGAAAATTGTGACAAAGAAAAAGGACCGAGGTCCTTTTGGGTTCTGGTTACGAGCTCCAGAGACACTCTATCTTTGTGTCCGATTAGAATTACTTATGAACTTGAATATTACGATTCAATTACATAGACGCGTAATCTTCTTTACCGCAACCACATTCTGGACATTCAAAATTATCCGGTAATGAATCCCAAGCACCTTCTACCGCTTCGTCGTGGACATGGCCACAGATAATACATACATGCTGTTCCATTATAGTGACTCCTTAATCTTTGAGTAAGCATCAGCATGACGCTTTTCTACCTTAGCCAGGGCCGCAAAACGCTTTTCTGCCTTTGCTAATACTTGAGCAAATTGTTCAGCGTGTTCTTTAGATTCTTCAATCTGATCCGTGTACTCAGTAATTTCTTGTTCACTCTTTGCTTCTGCCAAGAACTCTGGGTACATTGCAGTGTATTCATATGTTTCGCCATCGATTGCTTTTTCTAAACATTCCTTGGTAGTTGGCTTGCCGATAAGCAATTCCAAATGGCCCCAAGCGTGTAGCAATTCCTGATCTGCTGTGTGTTCAAAATGACAGGCAACTTCTTCATGTCCTTCCGCACGTGCAATCTTAGCGAAATAGCGATACTTGATATGAGCTTGTGACTCACCGGCCAATGCCGACTCAAGATTTTTAATAGTAATACTCATTGACATCTCCTTAAAGTTATATTGCATTGTAACATTATTTAAGTCAGAAATCTACAGTTTTTTGTTATTTGGTTTATAATATTTTTTAATAAGAGTTATTGATTTTTTTAATAACAAATTGGTTATTTTTTACCAATGTATTCGTGACTGTAGCAAACACGTCCAGCATCCCTGGCCGTTGTAGTTCCGCCATAGCCAGGCATCTTACGAGCTGTGCCGTCCTTGAGCAGGTAACTGCCTAGTCGACTTTTTAAATTAGTGCTAGTAGCTCTCCACAGGGGACTCTTTTGTCTATGTTCTCCAAAACTAGGGTGTGCGGTTTTACTGAAGTAACGTAGTCCATGACTGACATAGATTTCAGCAATGGCATCTGAGAAGGCTGTACCTATGCCCATGCCCTGAAATTCTGGCAGTATTACAGTTCTATGGCCACGCCAGTATGAATGTATGTCACGATTGGTTGAATGTATAGCAGCATGAAAACCAATGGGCTTGTCACCCAGTAACAGCACATAACAATGAACACTACGGCTCATGCTGGTATCTAGATAGTGATACTTACTGAAATATCGCCAATAGTCCGGACCTGTGCTTCGGATGGTGAGTGCAAGTTCTGGTCTGGTCCCCAGTCGAAGAAGTGACCTCCGATTATCAAGTTTCTGCAGGTCAGTGTCATACACCCAGTCTGGATCTAACCAGTCTATGATATCTCTATGGCATGACGCAATATACAGCACACCGGAGTTACGATCAAAATACTTTCTGACACTCAGGGCAAGACTTTTAGCAGTGTCTCGATCAACTACACTGGTAAACTCATCAATGATCAAGTGGCCTTGATCTAGGCCTATGGCAATTTCAAAACGGTGGAACTCACCATTGCTTAGTGTGTTGGGTGGTCGGAACCAAGCAGGTATAGTACGCAGGCCACAAGCAAGCAATAACTCTTCTCCACGCTCTGGAGTGCTAAAGTTTTCGATAACAGTTTTGGCATGGTCAATTTGGATGAGCTTAGGATTGTCCACAGTCTTTAAGATTGTAGTCTTGCCCGAGCCACTTGTGCCAACAATCAACACAATTCCTTCTGTAGGTAACTCGGGTATGTTAACCTTGGGCTCAACATAATCCTTGATATCATAACGTGCTCGGATCTCGTCCAGGTAGCTCATACAATTCCAAAAAATTTATAGTGTTCGCCCAGGGTCCACTCATGCGGATTAGTAATAGCTTGCCCGTTAAAGGTTTCGTAGTTGGCGGTAAACACATTGGTATATCTATCAAAGAAGTGCCAATAACTTGGTGTCTTGTTGTTGTATCCGCTTTTGCTTAACAATGCATCGTTTTCTTTGCTAATCAAACAAGTAGGAGGATTCATTGCTTGACGGATACTGATACGATCTTGTATCAACAGATCTCTAATGCGACTTTGCGGAATCATGTGTTCAAAAATACAATTATCAATATCAACACCAACTTGTCGATAGTGCGAACCAATACTGCCTTCAATGCAATAACCATGTCCGCGACGCAGTAACAAGTCAATCATATCTCGAATCAACCTAGCACGTTGATCTAAAGTAGTTAAATTGCGATACATATCAACATATCGTTTTACCTCGGAGGCAATAAATTCTTCTGTAATACGATACGCTTCTTCGTTGCGCTCTACCATTACTTGACGATAGTTAATTTCCTCAAACCCTTCAACAGCTTCTTTGAGCAATTGAAGAGCTTGTTCAATTTTTTGTTCAGGCGTACTCATGTTCAACTCCTTGCGATTGTACCACGGGCGGTTGATACAAGTTGCTGTGATTTGGAATTAATGTGGCATCAATCCAAATACCTTTGTGTAAATCAAAGTCTGCGCCGTCACTAGGAATAGCAAGCAAACCGCCGTTGAGTTTGTAAACTTCGCGCATAAACTTAAACATACCTTCTGGTACATTCCAGGATTTGGTACGAGCTATCCATTTTGCCTGGCGACTAGCAGATAATTCCACATGCTCACTATTAGAAAAACTTTGAGCAACACCCTGACATACTTGTGTCATCCAGTCTTTGGGCATTTTCTTACCAAGACTGTTTACTACGGTGTTCATATGATACAGTCCAACGTAGATACCATTTTGAATCTTTTGTTGATTTGGCCAGGCTGTAATAATGGCTTCGAGAATTTGCCCAGCCACTTTGCCAGTTTTGTCGGCACCCATTGGTTGATATGCATACTGAAAGTGACTCATGTAATGCTTCTGACGTTCTTTAGCTGGAATCAGTTCAGGCTTTTCCACAAAGTCAATGCCTAATCGATCAAACTGTGCCTGTAGATTGTATGCTGGAATAGTTTCAATGTCTTCAACGCCGAGATTGTACAATCTAATGTTATTGCGGTGAAAGTCCGGTACACCAATTTTTTTAACCACACTGTTGCTGGTACGGAAAGCATAGCTGGCAAATTTAGGATCAGCGTCAACAACTACAGTTACATAAATTTCTGTAAATCCAAGAATAGCCAATGTCACGCAACGATGTTGAGCATCATAGACAAATAGTTTTTTAAATTTATAAATGTTACGGACAACATCAACCAGTTCAACTAGATCAGGATGTGTGTTGCAAGCCGCTGGCTGGCAAATGCGGTTGTCCCATTTTTCTAATAAGCTGAGAATTGTTTTGATGATGACATCACGTTGTACCTCGTAGTCAATCCATAAGATTGATACTGGGACTCTGATACCACCAAGTGGAAAATTATATCCTGAGTTGAAAACACGGCTTTTTAAGTACGCTAATTGTTTGTCAGTGACACCGTGGTCGTCCTTCAACTTCTGGAGGATTTCTTGGGCTACGTCCGACAGTGAGCGCGAAATTCGCTTTATCATTTGTATTACCTTTCAAATTGTGATCAAATTTTACTGCAATTACAACTATACTACGGTACTGCTTAATATGTCAACCTCTACTGCAAAGTATCTCCTTCGATGCCTTCGAACACACTACAGCCGCGTTCTACTGCATCTTGCAATAAGGCTTCTGTGGCTGCATCGCATACCATTTCGAAGAACTCGTCAATTTCTGCCAAAGTTAAATGTTCTTCTGAAATCTGGCCATTTAATACTGCTTGTGCTACCATTTGACGACTGTGATTCATTGTTATTCCTCTAGTAAGACAAATCGTTGACTAAATGCTTCAAGCAGACAAGAATATTCTTTATCTGCACCAACTTTATTATAGTACACCCATAGCTGGTTGTCAACCTGGGATACTTCTCTTACTTGAAATATTTCACCGTCGTGCGAGCGGAATTTTTTCTGCATCATACTATTGTGCCCTTGCTAGGCGCATGGTTCGTTGTCTTTCCCAAGCACCGTTAAGATCGGGGCTGCTGGAATGATGTACATTATATAATCTATCAAAAAAACCACCGTAAACTGCTTCTTCACTCCGCTCAAAAAATTCGTAATCCACATGCCACCTGGGTATGATGGTTACCATGGCATCCGCATCATGCAAGATTGGCAGTTGCCGCCATTGAAATAGCAGTCGCTCTACGGTCTGTGCCCAATAATTCCGGGCCCACTTGGTCTTGGCACTGGCCAGGCTCCTACGAGCTGCATCCAGCCGATTGCCTAGAGCTTCGGCTTCTTCCCCAAAAAATCGATAACTTTTAAGATCCGTATAAAAGGTATTGGCCGGACGACTCTTGCGACGAGTAAAAAATTTCATATTAATATTCCTCTTCTAATTCTTCTTCAACATCTGTGTAATCAGTATCAATAAGAACATTACCAATTCTAATTTCGCCACCGGCACTCCAGGTGCTGAACGGTTGCACAAATTCCACAATCTGGCCAAGAGTGATCGAGTTCTCTGGGTTGGCCAAGTCAATATCTTTCAGAGCAATACAACCAATGAGTCCGGCATCTACACTGTACTCGCGGCCTTGCTGGTCCTGATAAGTACCATCACCCCACTGCGTGGTAAATGTGGCAAACCTGCGACCGTCGGCAAGATTAAACTCACCGTCTAGGACTCGCTGACCAACAATGGTTAAATTACAGAATTCGTCCCATTCACCATGCATGACATAGCAAAGATCACCAATGTAATACGTTCCAGCTTTCATCATAATATTAAACTCCGCAGGCTGTTAAAAAACGTGCTTGGTCAAATCTTGGATTGGCCATTTTGGCAACTTTACAAAAATTAATAGCCATTTGCAAGCGGATTGCCATTGTGGGCTCTTGACTGATTTCTCGGGCCATTGCAATAAAATGTTTTCTTGTCATTTCAACTCCTCTTTATTCACTATACTACTATTATAACAAATTGGGTATTTTGAGTCAACCGGCTAGGTTAGTGGGTTTTTTACAACGGCTTATCTATGTTACATACTCCAATAGATAAATACTTACATGAAACCATTTACCTACCATCTTTATCATAAGCCAACAGACAGGCATTATTACGGTGCACGATATAAAAAAGGTTGTTCTCCTGGAGACCTTTGGACTTCATATTTCTCATCTTCCTCGGTCGTGCATCAGTTAATTAACGAATACGGCCCAGACTCATTTATACCAACAATACGCAAAATATTTGAAACTTCTCAAGAAACTGTTGCCTGGGAAGCCAGGGTGTTAACTCGATTAGATGCCCAACATAATGATAAATGGATTAACCGACATAATAGTAAATCTGCTTTCATGGGACCTCATATACATTCCGATAAATCTAAATCTCAAATAAGATCAAAATTAAAAGGAATTAAACGCTCAAACGAAACCAAAGACAAAATGCGTAAATCGGCTAAGCATCGTGAAGCTAAACGCAGAGAAGAAGGATGGACCATGCCCGAAGAAGCAAAAATTAGAGGATTGGCTACAAGACAAGAACGAATAGCATCCGGTAATATTAACCCTTACTCCGACGCCAGGAATCAAAAGATGGCGGATTCAAAAAAAGGAACCAAAAGACAGTATCTGCCAGATGGTTCCTTTATTATGGTTAAAACTCAAGCAGACCAGTAGCTCTCACTTGCGGGCGAGCAAAAGTGTGGAGTATCATACCGCTCGGTGAACTCTCGGCCACCCATTAGGTTTGTCTTGGTCACAAAGGTTTCGTGTAACTTAATGGTAATTCCGTTGGTTTGAAGTTTTTCAACTACAGTATCAATATAGTCACGGGTAACCGGATCAAAATCGCGTTTTTCAACCAATCTTTGCCCTGCTTTAACACGGCGATCAGCTTTATAAATTTCTACTGTGTATGCTGTAAGTTTTGACATTGTCTGCTCCTTTATTTTCACTATACATATATTATAGCAAAAGACCCATTTTGGGTCAACCGTTTTGTAGCCTGTGTTTAGGCTGACGTTTATAGCGTGTTTTAAGCTCTACACGCCGAGGTCGAAACGGAGTGTCGCGAAAAAACAACACATTATGTGCCCGAGTTTTGCGTACAGTTTGAGTCGTTTTCATAGTATAATGATTATACTATTTGAGGAATTTTAAGTCAACCTAACTGCATTTGAGGATAAAACTCAGGTAGTCGCGTTCAGAATCAAAGTAAAATATATATCTACCAGGTTTTCGTTCGCTACTGAGTTCTATTAACTGCCAGCGCCAGTCTCCGGATAATTCAGCCTTGGCCCAATCCAGGATTCCTTCTATGGCACCAAATGGTTTGACAATTTCTTTGGCAAAATTAAAACCAGTACGATCTCGATAAAAATCGTTGTTAAATGAGGGCTTGGTTTTTCTCTTTAGCTGTGTCATTGATGGCTTGATCAAGATACTGAACTGGCAAGTGCCAGTAATGATATGCACTTCTTATATCACTTATGTATCCTGGGCCGGGTCGACCCTGTTTAAAACCTGCCATCTCATAAAACATGATATGGGCATCATTTTGCAGCCATGACCGTTTGGTATAGTAATCTGGGTAACCTTCAAAGGCATCTAGGCTGGCTTCGCACTCTGGGGTGATGGCCCAGAGCACACCTTGTACCTGACCACCCGGTTGTGGCTGAATAGTTGCATGACTGTAAAACTTTAATTCCCAGTCCAGTAGAGTAAATGGGGCCACTGGTCTGGCAGCAGGGCAACGGTAATTCATACTGTCATGACTCATATTGGCCCCATAGGCCAGGTATAATCTTGTATTTTTTAACATGCTACTTCACTCCATCTTAATTTAAACATTAGTGCGTCTCGAGAATCCCGAAAATTCCAAATCATTCGATCCATGCTAATATCTGTAATATAACGATCGCCTGGCAGGCCAAAGTGTTCGATACTATAGATAGAAATTTGATCCCATTCTGGCGTGGTCAAGTTGCGTTGCCAACTTTGGCGATGCCAAACTGTAACTGGATTATTAAAATCAGGGTCAGTCATTTTTTTGTTTTTTAGTTAGTAAATCATCAGTACATCCGGTACAGGTGGCTCGTTGACATATGGTATCAATCTTTGGCTCCCACTGGGTTAATGCATTACCAAGATGATTATTTTGGCATTCTCCACTCCATATATCAAAATTTTTATCTATATAAAATCTAGTTTTGCCAGCGTCACATGACCAACCCTGCCAGTGGTCAAGCCCGTGATTATGAATCCAATTGGCGTACACTTGGTATTCCTCGCCGGCGTCCGTGATAATTTTGCAATTATAATTTGTTTGATTTTCAAACTTAGGCAAGATTGTAAGTTCCTTGCAGTATCGGATATGTTCGTGTTTGATCAATATAATTAATTTCGTTAACAGAATAGCTAATATTATGGTCGGTCAACCACTTGGTATATAATTCAATTCGAGACTTATTCCAAAATTCATTCATAACATTGACATGGCAACTGCGTTCTGGTCTTATCATTAATTGATTGATAGCCGCAACCTTGGTAAAAAATTCCTGTTCTTTAATAAATTCACTGTGAGTACTAAAACTAATACCAGAAACTAACTGAGCCAACTGTTGATAATATCGTAGACTAGCTGACCCATTGGTAGTTACAAATATTTGGTGTATATTAAATTTACCAGATTGTAGATACTTAATCAATGGTAAAAAACTTTTGTTGGCAGTAACTTCTCCGCCGGTAAAACTTATTTTATAAGGCAAATTTTGTTCTTGAGTTTTTTGATAAAAGGATTCCCATACATCTTTTAATTTTTCTAAATTAGGATGACTACTGGTCATATCATGTAGTTCTGTGGGACAATACATGCAATCATAATTACATCTTGCGCCAATCATCCAGGTCAATGATACTGTGGCCACTGTTGGCTCAACTTTTATAATTATAGGATTACGCAACGTAATTGGCCTTGATGTAAATGTCCGAGTCAGCGGTCGTCATGGTGTAGTATAATATGTTGTCAGTGATGCCAAATTGATTGCAAAAATTCTGCCCATAGCGTTGCCCTGTCAAGGCGGCAAAGGTAAACTCCTGTTTCCATTGTGCATATTCCTCTGTGGATATCTTTGAGATAGGTTTTTTTTGCGCATCATCTGCCATCATGCTCTTAACCATTCGATCAAATACACTCATTCTTCATCCTCGGTTACTTCAATCCAGGTATAATCGCCTAACCACTCAACCTGGCAAATATACTCATATTCGTTGGGACCACCAGTGGTCCAATCATTGGGCCCGGTATGTGTCAGTCTAGTGCCACCCCGACGATGATCTTGGACCAGCCAATACCTTTGCCCATGGTAAATCTGAAACTCGTAGCGAGCGGCATGTATTAAATCGGTAAGATCTAACCGCTTGCGTACTTCTTCTGCTTGTCGCTGTAGTACCGCTACCAACTCCATGATACGATTATACTCTTGCCGGGCATGCCTACGGGCAACATTGACCAGTTGATCCTTTAACTTCTCTATAGGAATCAGATCAAATGCTGGGCCGCCTACTTCTACAGGATATGGAGTTGAGCTACGATTGATAAACTCGACCAAGCTATCTCCGACCTGCATGTCCTTACTTGTGCGCCCATCGGCGAGATTAGATTTTTTCTTGTTTAATCCCATAGTGCGGAATAATATTTTCCAAACAATCTAAATCCATTCTGCATCCTCGCTTGCCATACAGCATGGCCTTCTTTGTCATACTTGACTTTTTTGTATTCTTCGGAATCCCATGGCTTCCTACCTGGTTTGCATTCACTATGATCAAAGAACTGACCTTCGGCATCATCGGCCGTCTTTTGTTCAAATGCCCAGATCATTTCTGAGAGAACCCAATCCCACCGTGCAAAGTGATTGCTGTCTGTGTCCCATTCGTTCTCTTTGGGGTCTGCATCAGTGCTACGCAATCCTATCCCATCGGGCACATCTTCGTCATCCACAAATGGCGCACCGTGCTTGGTTGCTTTGAGTTGTTTGAGCATGGGCAGAATGATATCTGCCAGGGTATGATCCATTGACCAAGTATCATACCGGTCAATTCGAACATAATTAATCTGTGGGTGGATAAAATCTAGTACCCACTGTACGGCCCGGCAAACCGGATCAAGATAAACAGTAACTTGTTCTACCCAGGCAGGATGGTCAACAAAATCTTTATCTTCTACAATACCGCGATCGCGACCACACTTTGACCACGCAGTCCAAAAGAACAGGTATTCTACAACTGTGTAGGGGCTGCACCAATGATTACGATAATTACTTTTATAAATCTTCATTCTGCTGCTCCGGTCCTCTTCTCAATTCTCACCTGACTAATTTGTTTAAAATCGCATAACTTGTTGTAACCCATTTGATAGCAGGCGCAATGCTGCCCCAGTATCCAACGAGCCAGTCGTAATCTCAATTGTTTCATTCTAATCCTTTATCTTTAACACCTTCTCTGTACCATTGGGTCAAGGGTTCATCAAATACTTCTCGAATCTTTATCATTACGCCGTCCATGAACAAGGCACGATATTCTACCCAGGTGGTACCTTCACCGCGATAAAAACGCAGATTGCCATCAAATTCTGGGCACAAGACCCAACGATGATTGCTCTGCTTTTCACCACTACCAAACATAAAGCCCGAGTCTTCGACCCATTCTGAGTCATACTCTTCAACCCACAACTGACCAAGTTCGTCTATCTTGTAGTTATCCAATAATTGACGAGGAGTATCCTTGGTCTGATACTCTTGATCCTGATACTGGATATTGTCAAACATGCCCATGCTACCATGCTCCATTATCTAACCAAACTCTTACGGTTAAAAATAACCAACCTGCCGAGTAAGTGCGCTCGTCGGGGCCAGCCCATTCTGTGTAGTCTTGTTGTGCCCAAGGCACAAGTCGCCACCAAACAGGATTCACAGTTATTATAACACTGCAGCCGGAATAGCGCAACCAGTTCATGGTTCAATTCCAAAATGTTTGTGCAATTTGGCTCGTAGGCCACCCTGCCCGAACTGTTGATTGTATCCTGCATATTCGGCTAGTTGAGCACACTCTTCTATGATCAGGTCGGCAAACTTGACCAAGTCATCTCGAGTAACTACCATGCCATCAGCTTGTCCGGAAAATACATCACGGGCTTGATCGTTTACCTGTTCAGCCAGTAGTTGAATTTTACTCATGATCATTCTCTATAATATACGGCCGCCACGGACCATCAACTCCGGCCCAGTCTTGTACATCACTGCTCCAGGTCATCAAACGATTGTATACCGGGTAGATCCAGGCCCAATCAAACCATCGCATGGGGTAATGTATCCAGTCGCCCAGCGTCCACAATACTTCACTGACAATGCGGCCAGCAATCTTCTTCATTCTTTATGCTCCTCAATAAATTGTCGCAGTATATCTTCTACCAACTGGTTAAGAGTGATATCTCGTTCATGTGCCAAGAGCATGAGTTGATACACTTCTGCCGGCTCCAGGTGCAACACAATATCTGTGCGACCATCCGTGTCTTCATGCGGAACCACCCGAGATTCATCTCCATAAAACTTTTCAAATCTGCGATCTTGGGCAAACACGTCGGGCCAGCCCGCTGCTTCCGGCGAGGGTTGATTCATCTTGGCCAGGGCCTGGTGATAATCACGCAACTTCATGTACTCTGCTTTCCAATCTTTCTTGCTCATATTAAATCTCCAGGTATTGTAATTCAAATTGATCGGCACGACTTTCGTAGCCCGTATATCCTCGGGGATTACAAACCACCCGAGTTGTTCCCAACATGTAGTCACTTACATTGTGCATGTGGCCATGAACCCATAGCCGAATCTGCGGACGATCCAGAATAAACTCTGACAGGTCCGAATGGAAAGCACCATTCATCAAGGTATCTCCTTTATAACACTCAGCAATACTGGCCGCGGATGGTGCATGATGTCCAACTACCACATATCTCCTGGTCTTATCCTCAGTAGTAGCACGAATATAGTCCAGCATCTGTCCATGATCCGCCACACTATCTTCTGGGCTCCACCGGCTGGTCTTTTCATAAAAGTCTGTTCGTTCAACCACAAGATTGCCCTCGGCATCTCGTAACGGTTGCCCAGACCCATCTGGATTTTTGGCATAAATTATATTCTTGTGGGTGGTCACGCGATTGCTGTTTTTAATCAGCTGAAAATCATTCATGGCCCGACCGCAATGCCACAAGGTTAAACTATCATTTTTATTCATGTCAGTCCACAAGGTGCCAGCAACAAAGGTAAAATCACCAATGTCAATGGTTTCTTTTTCCATGACATGGATGTTGGGGAACTGGGCCAATTCGGTCCGGACTGTGGCCAAGGTCTTGGCAATATCGTAGTCATAGCTTTCATGATTGCCCATGATGTAGATGACATCCGCAAACTGGGCGGAACAGTTACTGAAGAAGTCGATCAGTTCAAACCGTTCTCGAGGTTTACTCCTGAAGGTCCTAACTGTGCAAATATCGCCAGCAAGAATCAGTAGATCGGCTGCCTGATCATTGTGCAACATGATGGGGCCAAATTCCAGATGTACGTCCCCGCAATAGGCGATTTTGAGTTTCTTATTCATATCACTATTATACTATCTAATAAATTTACAGTCAAACTATATCTTTTTTCAGTTCGGACCGCAATTCCTCAACAAGAGCACTATCACCACCATCTAGGTAAGCGGTTTTGTCCGGAAAACGAGCTCGGAATGCCGCGCGAACTTCAGCTATGGTACTACCCTGACAGATAAATTGTCGGTCCTCTTTGCCGTAACAATAAATTTGCCCACTTTCTCGTTCCACGGTTACCGGCAGCATTTGGCTCTGAGCCTCTGCGACCATTTGGTCAACTTCGGCCATGACTTCATGCACCAGGCCACGAATGTAAAGATAGATCAATAGAATGGCAAAAACAATGCCTATAAAAATCCCAAATATAATGCTTGCAA
>Ga0136641_1000855_pt1 | contig 12869 bp, 13 predicted proteins | sample EliLak1302023Y_FD_115312 | JGI IMG/M metagenome (GOLD analysis project Ga0136641, IMG submission 115312) | Freshwater microbial communities from Elizabeth Lake, Yosemite National Park, California, USA - 13020-23Y | ecosystem: Environmental > Aquatic > Freshwater > Lake ...
GGATCTATGATTGACAATCATTATACTTTTTATTCAATTGAAGATAATTATTCTCACGGGACTGAAAATATAGTAAATAATTATGATAATCATAGTTATTGGATTCTTATTAAGACACATCCTTGTAATTTATATACCGTGAAGTGCCAAATTTTAAACTCGAAGAGTTTACGATCTCAAAGAGATCGCAGATATTAAGTACGGAGTACTTAATATCGGTATTTGCCGGTACGATTATGGTTGATATTTATGAATCTGATAGTTACATATGTGAGCTAAATAATTTTGATATTTGGGAAACTGAAGCAAAAGATTGTATGGTTGCAGTTATAACAGATATTGTAATTGGTTAATAATATTTTTTTAATATATCTAATGTAGTATATTTTAAAGCTACACTATTTGTTGACTCTGAAATAATTTTAGGTGCTTTACCAGCATTGTATGCTTCTAACCATCTTAAAATACATAAACACCATTTATCACCAGGAACTAATCCAGGAAACATCCCCGGAATAGGTGTAATCAAATCATTTCCTTTACTTTTAGTAAATTGTAAAAATTCATCATCTACAATTGCACATACTATATGTGTACCTGTATCAGTAGGACCAGTTACACAATTACCATCACGATAATAACCAGTTACTTTTCCAGTTGGGCAACATGGAACGAGGGGTGTACCTAAGATATTAGTGTCTGAATTTTGCATGGTTTCATTTGTGTAGTTTCTGTATATTAAATATAATATGATAAAGATTATTAAATATGATAATGTATTTTTCATATATATTATCAATTTATTTTAAATTAAATCTTTGTTTAAAACTTTTTATATTAGTTTCTAAACTAGTACTATCACCCCATAATATCCATCTGGATAAACTTCCTGCGGTCATTGGTTGATTAAAATGTTCGGTTTTGCTGTGACGTGCAATGTATCTTGTTCGGCGGTCTTTGTCATGATGAATAGTATAATCAGAAAAATTTGCGGCACCAAATGGCACTACCTTTGTTTTTCCATCTTCATAAGTAAATATAGCATCATATTTTTTATTGGATAAATGTGATTTTACTACTTTTAGTTTCATATAATTATTGGAGAGAATTTAATTTGTTATAATATTTATTATATTTGTTATAGAATCCACCATTTTGAACTTTTTTTTGTCTATCAATCATAATTTGAATATCTTCCTTAGTTCCCGGTAATATACTAATAAACATTCTTTGTCTATCCATTTTGGGTTCTGAATGAATTGCACTGTTTTCATCACCTGCAAAAAATATTAATCCATCATCATTAGTTATTTGCTTGGTTTCAAAGGGTTGTAATTCATGTGCAAATTTTTCACGGTATTTATTATTAATTTTAGTCCATTCATCTGTCCCATATGGTACCCCGAGAATTTCTTTACGAAATTCATCTCTAATTGGATAGAATACTTTTTTTATTTCAGGTGTATTATCTTTTAATAATGTACCTGGGCCTTTAACTACAGTAACAAATTTAGATTGATTTAATTTATTTTTAAAATATTCACCATCAATATGCCACCGAGGTATATCAAAATCATGACTAAAATCGACTATTCTGATAGAAATCCAATAATAATCTTTTTTATAACCCTTTGTAATATTAGATAGTAACTTGAAGATAATTTCAGTTATTAAATTAATTTCTTTTTTACTATTATCACCTAGTTTTTCTAAGAATTCTTTAATATCTTTTTTATTGAGTTCAAAACCGTAATAATTATAGTCTTTAAAATTTCCGGCATTTTTTACATTAAAATTATGAATTGCATCTTTTTCTTCTTGGGTGTAATCTATATGAAATATTTGGAAGGCCGATTTAGTTGTATTTCGGGCTTCTAAATATTCAGAAATATTTTCGGGGGTTAATGATGGATTGGGCATATTATTGGGGGAGATATTATTTTCTACATAATGGACAATTTTGTAAATACTCTTGACTTTGAAAATATGCTTGTTTTTTATCATCCCATTTATTCCACTCTTTATTATAATTTATAATTAATTGATCATCTTTCCATTTAATATTTTCTGTATCATCATAATATTCATCTTCTATATCACTATCATAGGGAAATTTAGGTTCATTTTCTCTATCATAATTATCATCACCATAATGACATCGTTTAAAACAATCAATGCATGTAAAATGTTCACATTTTGGTTGAGTTATACATATTTTAGTTTCAAGACAAATAGGACATTCAGTATTATCTTTAATTTCTGGTATTCCTTTACCACCTTTCCATGTTCCAAATGTTATATTACAATTAATACACATTCCAGAATGACATCCAAATAACCATTCTGGTGCCATTGTATTACATAAAATATAATTTGGGCATTTTTTGGGTAGACAGTTATAATTACATATTATATTATCTTTTTTATATTTATTTAGATCATAGTTTGTTTGTATTAAACATTCACCTTTACCATTACATATATTTGACATTTAATATATGTAATTAATATGTTGTTGTATTTAAATTAGTTAGTTTATTTAAATTTTCCATATCAGTAATTACTTATATTACGATATAATTAAACCCTTAGAACATTGGAGTTAAAGACAAAAATATATAGGTAATAATAAAATTGAAAAAGAATATTATTTTTGTATAAATAAAAATAATAATCAAATATAATATGGATACTAAATGTAGAAGATGTTTTAGACCACGAATAGAAAATTTAACAATTTGTGCAGAATGTCAAAGAAGAGCATTAGAGAGAGCTACTAAAAATAAAAAACAATGTAATTGGATTACTGAAATAGATGAACAATGTTCTATAAGAACTGATAAGTCATTAAATTATTGTAAACGTCATAATAAATTTGAAGGAATTGTTAAACCAGAAGATGTATTAAAATTAAAAAAATGTTCATGTTGTAAAGATAGAAAACTAGATGATGATTTTAAAAGAAATAATGATATTTTTAACACTTGCAATGCATGTGAAGAAAGAAGATTACAAAATGTTGCAAACAAAAATATTAATAAAATTAAATGTTCTGTTGATAATTGCCCAAATAATACAATTGATAATAATCAATATTGTTTATTGCATATTAACTATATTAAAAAAGATGATACAATGTGTTCTAATGATTATTGTTATGATTTAATAGAAGAAGGATATAAACAATGTGCAAAATGTAGGGCGAAAGAAAGATCAAAATATAATACGATTGAGAATAGATTAAAATACTATATTAAAAATTGTAAATATGAAAATAAAATATGGGAATTATCAAATGATGATGCAAAAAAACTATTTTTAGAAGAATGTCATTATTGTGGTAAATTAGCAAATAAAACAAATTTTAATGGTATTGATCGTAAAATGCCTAATGAACCATATAAATTAAATAATTGTGTTCCTTGTTGTGAAACATGTAATTTTATGAAACAACAATTAAATTATAATGATTTTATAAATATAATTCATCATTTAGCATTTAAATATGATATTAATGATAATATAGAAAATGAACATCATGAATTATTTAAATTTCCATTGAACGTAACATATTCTAAATATCAACATGGGGCATTAGAAAGAAAATTGGAATTTTCATTAACAAAAGAAGATTTTAATACTTTAATTATTAAAGATTGTCATTATTGTAAATCCTCACCAGTTAAATATAGTGGTATTGATAGATTTGATAATAATAAAGGATATACTTTAGATAATTCTGTAGCATGTTGCACAACTTGTAATTTTTTAAAACATACATTAAGTTATGATGATTTTATTTCACAAATTAAAAAAATTTATAATCATTTAAATAATATTAAAATTAATGAAACGTTTGAAGATAGTATAGAAGAAAAATTAATTAAATTATTTACAAATGGTAGTTTAGATATAAATCCATATCAAGAAAAATTTAATTACGATGATCAATATTATCTTAATATGTTATTTGATGGTAAATTAGAGGATATTAAAAAATTTAAATTAAAATTAGAATTTGTAGAAAATTCTGAACAAAGAGATATCTGGAATTTTTATCGTGCTAGATTATCAAGTTTTAGAAAAAATGTAGAAAATAAGAAAAATGGTATGGGTAAAAGAATCTTTATTCTTATTAAAGATGAAACATCAAATAAATATCTTGGAATTTTAGGATTAAGTTCAGATTATGCTAGTGTTAGTGGAAGAGATAAATATATTGAATGGTCAAAAGATATGAAATTTGAAGATAAACTATTAAATAAATTATTTAATATTATGATGTGTGTTCCATCTACTATATTTGGATATAATTTTTGTGGTGGTAAATTATTAGCAAAATTATGTTATAGTAAAGAAGTTATACAATATTATTATAATAAATATCATGATATACCATTAGGAATATCAACAATGTCTATATATGGTAAAAGTATTCAATATGATAGAATCCCAGAATTAAAATTTATTGGTTATAGTTCAGGGAAAGGATTAAAATCTTTTTCAAACGAAACATTAGAATTATCTCGTCAATATTTAACATCAAATGGTGTAGATGTAAATAAATTAGTAAATCAAACCCAACCTACTGCTAAAATTATAGGTAAAACATTATCAATGTTAGGATTATGTAAAGATGAATATATGTATCATCATGTAAAAAGAGGAGTATATTTTGGAGAATTATTTAAAAATTCATTAAAAATTTTAAGAAAAGATATTGATAATAATATAACTGAAACTAATATTAATACATTACGATCAGTAGATACTATTTATAATGAGTGGTATAATAAATATGCAATGAAGAGATATACACATTTATTAAATGAATCAAGATTAATAAAAATTAATAAATTATTATGGTCAAAACAATATAAGATATTTGAAAGGAATAATAAATATAAAGTTAAAAAGGTAAGTATTTTGCAAATTATAGAACCTGAGCAAAATATCAATATAATTTCATCACCAGAAAGTAATAATAGTGATGAAAATCAAAATATAATTACTACCGAAAAAGAAGAAAATGTTGTATTCACTAAAAAAAAGAAAGTTCTTTCTGAAGAATCTAAAATAAAGATATCTGAAAGTAAAAGAAATAAAAATAAGAAATATGGCATTGAAACAGATAAAAAAATTCTTAATACGTTAATGAATAGTATTACAGGTAAACAATTAGCAATTGAATTATCAATACCAGAATTAATACTTAATGAAAAATATGTTCAGCGTATTAGATCAGATTTTGTAAAAAAAATAGTTACATACAAACAAGAAAATTCTGATATTAAATCTATAATCCAAAAGTTAAAAGATTATTATACTTTTGAAATTAAGAAAGAATCTATATTGTGTGCAATTACACTTTACAAACTTTAGTTTAAATATAATAATTAGTTATTATATTTAAGGTTATGTCGCCAGTAGATACACCTGATTAGCTTTTAATTTACAACAAATAAAAAATATACCACCAAATGATAGTAAACTTTTTAGTTGGAGTAGGCAAGGCCTGCCATGCCACTCATTACACGAAGTACGTTGTAATTGAATGCATAGATGTTGAGGTCGCAGTCAGTGTCAAGATACATGCTCTTGAAAGCTGACGCTGATTCACCCGCACGGCCGAGTGTTAACGCAAGTGTGGCGTTATCGATACGTGAGAAGTTGCATGTGCCTGAAGGTTGGTGTTCTTCAGGTGTGAGGGCGAATGAGTATACGTTAACGCCGTCATTGGGTGTGTTTGTGAAGCATTGGTAGGGTTGAACGTAGTTGAAGTAGTCGCCATCACGTTGGTCGAATCTGTCGTGGCCGTTGAGTTGGAGGAGGCCAAGTTGTACAGGGTTTTCGGATCTGTCGAGTTGGAGACCGTAGTTGTCGTATTGGTAGACTACGATATCGTTGACAGCAGCACCATCGTTGTTGGCGTTGGTGTTACGTAAGTTAGAACCACCGGCAGCGGTTTCGAATTGATCAGCTGATTGAGATGCAACTTCGATGGGGAGGAGTTTGCCTGTGATTGTTACGTTGTCAACGTCAAATAAATCGTTGCGTACTACAATGGCGGCGGCCGCTGTGAAGTAAGCAGCGTATGCAGTTGATAAAGAAACTTTGCCAACTACAAAGTCACCACTTACTGATATGGTGTTGCCTGATCCGATGATACAGAAGCCAAGGATGAAACGCTTTGTGGCTTGGAGGAGCATGGCATTGGCATCTGAGGCATCGTAGCCTAAGAAGCGGTAGCCTGATGTGTAGCGGCCTAAGCGAACGACCCAGGCGAGGAATTTGCATGGGTGGTTGAATGAGAGGCGTGTGCGTGTGTTGACCGTGTTGACTGATTCAGTTGAGGGGAATTGAACTTGTTCGATGAGGTATTCGTGTGTGGCTTGGGCGAAGCGTTTGCGTTCTTCTTGGTCAAGGTAGATGTAGTCTACCCAGAGAGAGGCATCAAGTGTGGGCTTTGTTGTCCATGTGATGGCTGAGCCTGAGCCGTATGCTGATACTGTTAAGTATTGGAGTTGAACGAATTCGAAGTAGATGCGGACTTCGTGGTATTGGAGGGCGATAAGAGGGATGCCGAGGCCATCGTGTCTGCAGTTGAAGAATTGGAGAGGGACGTTGAGTGTGTAGGCATCGTGTTCTGCCGCAAGGTCTGTGTTGGAAGCGACGTTACCGACCATTCTGGCGTAGCCGCGTTCTTGGCCTACCTTGTGTGTGAGTTCATACCAGATGTTGAGCCAGTCACCGTATTGCTTGTCGATTTGTGTGCCGCCGATTTCGAGGTAGTAGTTGTCGATGATAGCGTGGCCTACGTTGGAGACCCAGCCCCACTTTGTTGTACCAGTGGCATCACCGGCACCGAGTGTAGCACGGAGGTACATCTTTGTAACGACGTCGGCGTTACGTGTTAATTGGATGTTGGCACGGGCACCGAATGTGGGTGTGCCTGTGAATGTTTGTTCGATCGATTCGGAAGCGAAGTTGGTGTGTCTTCTGTAAACGCACATGTTATCTAATAATAATATTACTAGATAACGATCCCCAAGGTTTCCCAAGGGGGTGGACTATATCTTAAGCTGTCATTGAAATTTAGTTAGAATTTCTCGAGCCCACCAGCATTTAGTCTCTGAACTGCATCCATAGATCTTACTATAACGATCTTTAGGACTTGGCTGCGGATTTGCGATTTCATTAATTTAATGTATGATATTTCTTGTAAATTAATTCATACGGGTGTCTTTTACCATACCCTAGTTTCCTATTCTAGGCCATTAGAAAATTTCTTTTCTAACTTGGTGCACCATATTGATTAATATAAGTTTCTAACAATTGTTTATGTTGTTCAATTACATTATTATCTATTTTTGAACCTTTTGAGCTATTCTCCGTTGTTTTTAATGGACGAAGATTTGTCCAGTTATAACAATTAAGAATTTGAATTTCATCTGAAAAGTCAAAAGAACTACACGGTTTTACATGATCAAAACTCCAATAACTACCCATATTATCCCAATTCATATTTTCATTAAATTGGTATTCTATCCATTTCTTGAATTCATCAATTGAACATCCAAGAAATTCTAATGTAGGTTTAGTTTTTAATCGTATATAATCTCGTATTCTTTTATTCATTATGGTTTTTATTCTATAATCAAAATTGTCATGATATCTATTTTTCATATAGGTATTAACCCATATTTTTATTTTATCTTTATTTTTATCATGCCATTCTTTTTTTGCTAAATCCATCTTTTCTTTATTACTTTGATAATATTTAGCTTTTGTTTCTTTTGATTGTTCTTTATTTTTATCATACCATAATTTTACTTTTTCTTTTATTGTCTCTTTATTATTTTGATAATATTCAACGCTCTTTTCTTTTATTTTATTTATGTTAGATTCTCTATATTTTTTATCTCTAATTGCTTTACATGATTTGCACTCTGGTCTTTTTCCATCTTTTTTATGTATATCATTTGAAAAAAGATCAATATTTTTATTTTCATTACATATTGTGCAAATTTTCTCTTGTATATTCATTTTTACTCTTATATTATATTATTTTTAGTTTAAGCAATTTTTTAATCAATATTTTATACGTCTTTACGCAGTTCCCGTCAATTTGGAGGTGTTGCATTATTAACTCATGTAAATTATATTGAATTAATAATACTAGCAATTACTTTTAAATAATTACTTTTTAAGGCCGTTAAAAACAGAAGTTGACCTTGAAGAATGTGATTTGAGGATTACCTGTGAGGTATACGTCTTGCGACGACCCCGATAGTTTCCTATCGGGACTGACTATATCTTATGATTTTCATATTTATAATGAAAACCCGAATGCCGTTTAGTCGATGAACTGCATGGCGTTTTATTGTTAAATAAAATTAGCCACTTGGCTGCTCATTACCCATCTTCATAAAGATTTATTAAATCTTTAATTTATCTTTCAAATTTTTACGTCAGTTTTAATAGATTTGCATCTATTAAAACTAGTCCAAGTTTTTACTCTTGGCCATTAGGTATATTACTATCCTAACTTCGTATTGAAAGCTTCAGGGAATCCAAGCAATTTGACATTCTTGCCTTTAAAAAAAGACTAGCAGGTTATATAAAAAATTAACTTTTTAAGGTTACATAAACCATCAGTTAATTTTTCTTAATATTTACACAGGTTTATCTACTAAGGTATATTAAGAACCTTAGTAGCTGCCTACTGTTGACGCCCAAGATCTACAAAGCGCCATAAGCTACGAGTTGAACTAAGCCACCACCCATTTTTTAGTATATAACTATGTTTCAGAAAATAATTTTTCTCAAATTAACCCCAAATTAATAAAAAAATTTAATTAAAAATTAATTAAATTTAATTAAAAACTAAATATTTTTCTGGAGGATCAGAATTTTATTAAAATTATTTAAATATTTCATCATAATTTCATCTAGACCATATAGGTAATAAAATATATTTTTATTTTATTTTCTCTCACCATTTTCTTATAATTTTCTTAATTAAACGTAATATAAATTTTCTTTTCTACTTAAATCTTTTTCTTGTAGTATAATATGTCCACATTTAAAGAAAAAACAACCAAATATTCTTCTTTTGTAAATAACAAAAATAGAAAGAAACAAGCTAACATTCAGGACACAGTTGATATATGTCATCAAAAAATGATGGAAAATTTTCAAGGCAAACATAACAGTGTAGATAAATGGAATCAAAAAATAGAAAAACACAAACAGGAAATAAAAAAAATAAGTAAATTAGAAGCAAGTTTAGATAATTCAAATAAAAAAAAGTTTTTTGAAGAAAAAATAGAAATGTTACAAAAAAATATAAAAGAAATAAGTACAAATCATGCTGAATTAGATTATTTTTATAATACCATTGATATTCTAAATAGTTACTATGATACTGATCCAAATACATCTAATAAAGCTACATTATTAAATGATTACCTTAAAATTACAAATCAAACAACAAATAAATTATCTCATAAAACTATCCTAGAGTGTCCAGAATGCAAGACTGAAATGACCGTACACCAACATGATGGCTTAATTGTTTGTACATCTTGTGGTAGATCCAATGACATATTATTAGACACGGATAAACCCAATTATAAAGAACCAGTTCAAGCCAGTAAAAACTATACTGCTTATAAGAGAAAGAATCACTTAAATGAAAGAATAAATCAATTCCAAGCAAAGGAAACGATTGATATTCCACCTGAAATATATGAAGAAATCAAGCAAGAAATTAAAAAATTAAGATTAGATAACGATAGTATTAATCATAAAGTTATGAGAGATATTCTTAAGAAATTAGGCCATAATAAATATTATGAACATATTACACATATTATTTGTTTCTTAACATGTAAATTACCAATTACTATTTCTCGTGAAGCCGAACACAAGATAGATATGATGTTCGAAGAAATACAAGAACCCTTTGAAATGTTTAAACCTAAAAATCGCAAGAGTTGCTTAAATTATAATTACCTTATGCACAAGTTTTTTGAATTGCTTGAATTGGATGAATTTTTAATTTATTTCCCTTTGCTTAAAAATAGAGATAAGTTACAGGAAGTGGATGCTACATGGAAACAGATCTGTGATCATCTCAATTGGGAATATTTTCCCAGCGTATAAAAATTTTTGGGAACTTTTTCCCGATAATTATTTTTTATTAATTTTTGATAAAAAATATTTTAATATCAAATTTAATATTAAAATATTAAAAATAGAAAATCAATAAAATTGAAATAAATAAAAATAAGAAATAATTCTAAATATTACTAATTTTACCACATTTTTAAAATGAAAGTGCAATTTCTTAATTTATCAGAGGACTGAAGGTCTTCTACCTTCTGGTAACTTTTCTAAAATTATACCCCTCTCTTTTATAAATACTTTATTTATAAATCTTTTCCTCTCTCTCTCTAAAAATAATAATAATAATAATAATAATAATAATAATAATAATAATAATACAATAAAGAATAATAAAAGATAAAATAAAAAGGTATGGATAGTGATGTAATACACATGCCAAATTGTAATTGCAAAATTCAGCAGTAGCCGGTTTTCCATTTAAATTGCCATAATTTTTTGGCTTTCTAATATATAAATATCTAAATGCCAATTTATAAATGTGAAAAATGTAATAAAGAATTTAATAAAAAAAGTGCATATGCATCACATTCAATGAGAATAATTACATGTATTAAAGATAATAATAATAATAATGAATGTGAATATTGTAATAAAATATTTTCGAATAAATATAATTTAAGGGCACATTTAAAAATTTGTAAAGAAAATATAATTGATGATCATGCGCAACACCAAATTGAAGAGTTAAAGAAGATGTTTGAGAAAAAATTTGAAGAACAACAGAAAAAATTTGAAGAACAACAAAGAAAAATTGAAGATCAACAAAAACAAATTAATGAATTATCTCATACATCTGAAACCAATAACAATATTACGGTTAATGAAAATAGTCATAACACTACCACTAATAACGTAATCAACATCTATTCCTCTGGTAAAGAAGACCTCTCAAGACTGTCACATGAAGATGTCATTAAACTATGTACTTCTGGAACTTACTATCCTTTAATCGCGGCAGAAATTCTTCACTGTAATGAAAAATATCCAGAGTTTCAAAATGTTTTAATATCCAATCTTAGAGCTACAACTGGATTAATTAAAATTAATGATAAATGGGTTACTAAATCTCAAGATGAAGTTTTAAATAACATGATGAATGTTGATAAAAAACATATATCTACATTAATTAAAGATCTTGAAGTAGAAAAGAAATTAAAAGTTAAATTAGAATCAACTCAAGATGAAATAGATACCAATGAGTGTAAAGAACATCATAAAGACAAAATTAAACAAAAATTATATGATGCATCTAATATGATTAAAAAACACAAGAAACAATCTGAAAAAAAATGAAAAATTTAATATATATACATAAAACAGTATATATATTAAAAAATGTCTAAGCAAATCCGTAAACGAATTACTAAATATGTATCTCATAAAGTAGAAACATTAATTGAACGTGTCTATTTAGCAATTCTAGATAAAATCTTTGATGCTGAAAATTATGATGATTTTGAGATGGATAATGAAAATAATATTTTTATTACATATTCTTTAAAGAGAGATGAAAATATTATTTCGGATGCACAAGAACATATTCGAGAATTAGTTACTAAAAAGTATCGTAAAAAATTAGAAGAACGTTTGGAAGAAGAAGGATATTTTGTAGAATATGATGGTTCAGATATTCATGTCTATTTTGAAGAACAAATAAAAATAAATAAATCTGATAAGCAAGATAGTGATAATGAATCTGAAATTAGTGCAATTGAAGGTAATATTCTGATTTATAAAAAAGGTACTAAACCTGTTAAAATTCCTAGAGCAAAAATTCTAGGAAGTAATGATGATTCAGGGGTGTTTGATTTTGGAACAATTGAAGATTAATTTATTCTAAATAAGATGTAATAAATTCATAAGGGTATTTATATACATAATTATTTAAATTATTTATATTAGAAATTTTATCACTAAAATCTATATTTAAAAATTTAATATTTTTATTACGATATGAAATATTATCATATCTATTTGCACATATATATAAATTACATTTTAAATCTATAAAATCACAAAGCCATGGAATAGATGAATCAATTGAAAATATTTTATTTGCTTTTTCTAAAATTGTAAGATAATTAAAAATATATGGATCTTTTATAGATTCTAATTCTGAATTTAAATTAATTGAATTTAGTCCTATTTTAAAAATAGGTAAATTAATATTTTTATAATATTTATCATTAATTAAAAAATTTCTTTTTTCATCATCTATAACTACAATATAATTATCTCCAATAATATTAATTAATTTATTATATAATTCTAATTCTTTATTATGATCTCTTTCTACTTTAAAATATTTATAACCAATATCAAGATCTAAATTAAATCCATTATATGTTCTTTGAGTAAAATGGATATTTATTGATCTAATAATATCTAAACTAGATAGTAAATTATATATTTGAATATTATTATCTTTAAATATATTATCAATATCATTAATAGGAATATAATAATTAATATATTGTAATGTATATTTTGATGGTATTGGGTAAAGAATAAGATTATCTAAATCTCTATACATATATGAAATTTGATTATAATAATTTTTTTTACATACTAAAACAACTGTTGTATACTTTGTACAATAATATCTGATAGCTCCATTAATTATAATATTATCTCCTAGTTCAAATATTGGAATTATAAATAATTTTTTCCCTGAATTA
>Ga0136641_1000859_pt1 | contig 12839 bp, 11 predicted proteins | sample EliLak1302023Y_FD_115312 | JGI IMG/M metagenome (GOLD analysis project Ga0136641, IMG submission 115312) | Freshwater microbial communities from Elizabeth Lake, Yosemite National Park, California, USA - 13020-23Y | ecosystem: Environmental > Aquatic > Freshwater > Lake ...
ATGTTCCGATGGGTCAGCTAACGCATGTAAACCAGGTCTAGTTATACGCAACGTAATATGTTCAGTCGCAGGTAACGCCCCCTTTATAAAATTAATTTCATGGGGAAAGCGCCAGTCACTTACAACAAATAATGTCTGTTGAGATGCCTGAATTTTTGCTAGAACATGCTCGGCATAGACATTAATGTTTTTTTCTTTAGCAGTAGCTGATTCCTTAATTAGGATTTGGCGAACAGTCAGCGCTGCTGAAGAGATGATAAAATTCTTTCCTTCAGGCGTATCACAAAGACACCGCTGAAATCCATGGGTATCGGCCACAATATCTTTTAGTGAATCAGCAAAAGCTACACGCGTATAACCGTATTTCTTGCAAAGAATAGCAGCAATTGTATCTTTGCCCGCACCTGCCCATCCTGAAAGCCACACAATCCGCATACAGTTATATATACATATATTCTTTCTCGTAAGTAGAGGAATGGACGTTGCTGATGTACAGAAATGGTTTCACTTTCTAGCAGCGATTGTTGTCGTCGTATTTACACTTGTTGTCTCCATAAAAGGTCTAACATTTGCTTCAACGCCTGCGAAGATTCTATTATCCTTATTAGTGCTAGTTTCAGCGCTTTCATTAGCGTTCCACCGGTCTACCTACTTGCCTTTTTTGGGTGAAACTGTTATGCCGTGTTCTTTGCTAAAGGAGCAAGAGCCTGAGAATGCTGACTATGAAAAGCGCGTTAATATTGAGGGACCGGGACGCAAAGTTTTGTATTGGGCAGCGGAGCCTGACACAGAGCATCTGTCCACACTCAATGATTGGCGAAAAGCATATCTGGGTTTTCATAATGCGGGTGTAACAACTGTTACTACTGATGGTGTTGCCACCTTGAAAGTTCGAAAGCCTCAACCCTACACAGTTCCGGTCAAGGGTCGCCTAGAGGCACACATCCATTACCGTGTATGTGGAGACAATGGATTTTTAGGACCTGTTCAAACCATGTTTTTAACGGAGCCGGAGGCAGAGCCTGTAAAGCTAAAAGAGGGTGAAAAGGAGCCTTTTTTCGTAGCTCCTGATTCAGATGAACAGCGTTGGGCATCGGCTGTTTGATTTTCCAAAAAATCATAATAATTTCGCGCAGTCAAACTGCTGGAAATTAGTTATTTTGTAGCAAAACGCAATTATTCGCCCGCACCGATGGTGTTGTTACCACCGCGCTTACCTAAATAATTACGCTGGGCTGAGGTCGTACAGACACAGCCCGTTGACAGCGTATAGGATGACGGACAGCACTCAGGCTTGGCTACGTTATCCGCAAGAGGATCCAAGTGATCTTCATCGAGTGCTCTCAATCCCGAACCATCGTCATTCTTTAGAGGAACGTTAGACGGCGGGTGACGCCATGTAGACCCGCCCTCCGGGGTTCTAGTGATATTGTCATACGTGCCAATCGCCTTGTAATTGCCGGACGCCAGTGAATCGTTCGGCTGTAAATTGATGAAATGCTCAATGAAAGTCTCCTGCATGCTTGCCTGTTGATTGACATATCCAAGAACCATCAGAACATTTGCTAGAAACAAAAGTGCCAACATGGACATTAACCAGACAAAATTTAGCTTCATTCTATTTTCATCCGTATATTTTTTTAGGAATCTTATATGTCCCAGAAAGACGATCTAGGCCAACTTCTGAAAAGTCGCGGACTCTATACCCATTTACAATGAAATCACCTGATTCCGTAAATAAATGATAGAGTTTTCTTTTAGTTACAGCGCTCATGGGCCCAACTGGAGAACCCCACTTCTTAGAATCATGTAGCCAGACTCCCGCAGTAAATCCACCGTATAATACCTCATCTTCGTCTACAATAAGTTCCACTTTACCGCACACCATTGTATAGCCACCAGGGCATTCAACTCTGTCCCCACACGCTATTTCACTAACTGGAAGTTTCCAACCATCACTGGTATTTACCAATAACGCACCGCTGATGCCCGCTTCCACATTTTCTGAATTCTCATCCACAAACGCCTGTCCAGGATTCAGTAAAACAAAAACATGTTTCTTCCATTCAGCCAATGTAGCTGTGTCCCCTTCAGCAATTTCTTCATAATCCAATAAAGTAAGTTTTCCTTTGCTAGAAAGCACCGGTATCTTCCGATTACTTGTATTCAGATTAAAGAGTTCTCGTTTAACACCCGCACTCAACGCATCGGGGTGGTCTTTTGCTGCAATTGGCACCGAGCTGGGTCCAAACAACATATGCTCCGGGCTCATGACAACTCCATCAATGGATACCAGAGGTTCGTATTTTGCTGACGGAACCAAAAATCGCATTTTAGCCGTTACTATACTACCTTCCGCTAAGGATTCGCCTACCATAATATTTTGTAAAGGTTTAGTGGAACCATCTGCTAGAATCACGGGTGTATCACCTGCTAAACAAAAAGCCGATGCTGTTATTACACCAACAATAATACCGCTCAAAATACCAACCACTGCGATTCCGGCAAAAACCAACCATGAGACAGGCGCAAGAAATGCAGCAAAGATAACCATGAGCGCTATTAAAATACCAATGATTACTGCTAAAACGTAGAGGGCAAATTGAATCATGGTGGTAAAAGTCACTAAAACACCGATAAGAGCCATTGCCATAGCCGTAATAGATGCCATAATTTTTCCCATAATGTTCAACAAATGTTGGAATGATTCGCCAAGTTGAACATACGTTGCAGCAAAACGGCGTCTAACAGAATCCATTAATTGATTAAAAAACCCAGCCAACTTTTCACCGAGACTTCCTAGCACACCAATACTTGATGATATACCTCCAATAATTCCCTTCTGTTGTTCTTGGATTACCTTTACAGGAATTGTTACAGTACTAATTACATCTTTTGCTAGCTTCCCTTGACAGAATTGAAAGTTTTCAGATGTAAATTCCGCTACTGTGCGTGTATCCGAATCGGGTTTGTATAAATAGGCCGATGCTACAACACCAGGGTCACATCTACGCATAGGCCAATTTGCTATTATTTCTGCTCGTTGACCAAGACTAATACCAATTGCTAAGCCTATTATCAAGAGCACATTGACTCCGACAAATTTAGCTGGCGATCCACCACTTTCTTTTTCAGTTTTGTCGCCCATCCCTGTCATATTTGGTTATTATTTATGAGCGATTTGACCTTTTGTTTTCTTTTACCTCAATAGAAATGGGACTTGGACCCTCAAAGCCTACTCCTGCTCCTACTCCTGCTCTTCCAGCAGTTGGCGCGGCTGTTCCTTCACCACCTGCGTTAACACCTGTGTCAGCCACTGTCAATGCTGAAGCGGATGCTAAAAACTTAAAAGGAAAGTCGGTCACAGTCACAAAGCTTCAGCGTTCCCGCAGACGTTCTCATAGAAGCAGAAAGCACCGCAGTCGTAAAAATAGATAAACCTGAGTTTATACAATAAACAGGAGTTTATATTGATAAAGCAGGGGATGGACAATCAAGAACCAAATAAACAAAAAGCCGAAGAGGCATCTAATCCGTTTGTAAAACCAGGTATTCTAACTTTTATTCTTTCACTCGGTATTTTTCTGCTTTTAGGCCTGGGATCTACCCAAGAAGTTTCGCAAAACTGGTCTAAATACCGTTGCCAACCCCATATTATGCCTTTTGCTGGGCTCTATGGATATAATGCGCAAGAAAACATTGAATTCTGTCTTAAAACTGTTTTCTTAAAAGAAGCCCCTGGTGTCCTTGCTCCTATCTATGAGGCATCCAGTTCACTCAATTCGGCAATGTCATCTGTTGGTGGCGGTTTAATGAGTGTTAGAACCACTTTATCTGGTCTAACAGATGGTATATCCTCAGTGGTTCGTTCTTTTAACAAGCGCATCCAGAATATCATGCAAGTTCTCAAAGGAAAGTTCGGAAATCTTCAGAGTTTAATGGGTCGTGTTGTAGCCCTTTTATACGCAATTATCTATTCAGGAATCACAGCGTTGGCAGCGGGTTCTACATTTGCTAAGGGGACCGTTGGAACTTTCTTAGATACGTTCTGCTTTCCAGCAGGTACTCCTGTTCTATGCGAAGATGGGACCTATAAGGCAATTGAAACTCTCAAAGTAGGCGATCGTCTTGCTACATATTCAAGTCGAAACATAGTAGAAAGCACCTTTGAATTTGACGGTTCACAAACACAGATGTGCTCTATCGAAGGTGTAATTGTTAGCACGAATCACTTTGTTCGCCACAATAATAATTGGATTCCTGCTGGAAAGCACCCGAAAGCAGTGCCTACTCCATCACATGAGAGGATTTATTGTTTAAATACATCGCTTCACCGTTTCTGGGTACGGCATTTGCTAGTGGCTGATTTTGAAGAAAGTGAAGAAATAGCAGGATTGGTTCAAGCTGAAGTGGAGGGGCAGTTAAACGGATATAGTCAGACAGATACACATGAATCAAATTATAATTTGGGCATAAGTCCCGACTATGAAGTGGCTACTGAGAAAGGATGGTTGCCTTTGAGGGATTTGGCAATAGGCACGGTCTTAGTGAATGGTGGCACTGTTAGAGGCATTGTGAAAGAGGGTGTTACTGAAGTTACTACAAAAGGATTTTCTAAGGCGCAACTTGTCTGGTCCAAATCAGAGGGTAAATGGAAGCGTCAGCACAATGAACCCATTGTTAATGGAAAACAAATCTTATGGCAACTTCTGACAGACAAAAATGTATTTCATGTTCGTATGCCTGGGGTCCCGGAACTGTCTGTGCGGGACTATGCTGAAATTAATGACCCAATGTTAGAAGATATGTATTGGACGACTTTGATGGGACGGTAGCTGTCTTATTTTCGGACTACATAGTTGTGCGTAAAATTGAGTACACAAATTCCACATGAAAGTATGTAGGAAAACATGAATCAAGGATTGCTAATTAAAATGTACGAGTCACCGAAGAATAATGGTGTCTTCGTTGCTGAACTAAAGGTACCATCATTTGCTACTGTAGATAATGTCCATATTGCCCTCTTTCTTGATGTAAGTGGAAGTATGGAGGGTGATCGCTTGATTACTCTGAAGAATACGCTCTTGGCATTTCTGCGTTCGTTAAATCCAGCCGATTGCCTTACGATTATCACGTATTCATCAAAGGCAGAAATCCTCTGCTCGTATCACCAGATTGGAGATGACCTTCAGCCTTGGATTCAATTGATAGGTAATCTGCGTGCTGATGGAAATACCAATATGGAGGCCGCTTTCTCTGTATTTGCAAAGAATTGTACTTCAGCCCCCCATGCTATTATTCTTTTGACAGACGGGCATATCAATACTGGAGCAACATCTGCTAAGGCAGTAATGCTTCCGCTTGAAACTAATCACAGACTTTCGGGAATTGCCATTTTCACTCTGGGTATCGGCAATGACCACAATCAGATTATGCTGCGTGATATAGCATTAAACACGCAGGGTAATTACTTCCACTGCGACAGGGCTGAAGACTTTCCGCAGACCTTTGGTTCTATCCTGGGAATTCTGCGGGATCGCCCCGCTGAAGATATTGACCTCAGTCTTCCAGCAGAGTATGTCTGGCTAGAACGCCATCTTCCAACAGATAAGCGAACAATTCATCTCAACTTTCTCCCTGGAGCACTGGAACAGAGATTCGTCTTCCGGAAGAATGTGGATAAACCCAGCTCAGCCCCGTATCTGAGTATTCAGTGTTTACTCAAGGGGCAAGGCCGTCAGTATATTTGTACATTCACATCTGCCAATGAGTTGAATTGTGTTGCTGATGCGGAGATGGCACGCCTGGATACAATGGCAGTTATCAATCAGGCTACCAATCTACTCGCAGGAGACCAGACTGTTCTTGCTATTGGTGTCTTGGAGGCGCAACTAAGGCTCCTGGAGAGCGATTCCAGCATTGTGATTCTCCCGCAGATTATGGGCCTTCGCTCAGTTATCTTGGACCTTCTTGATAGCCTGAAGAAGAAGACGGATGCTAACACCCTTCTCTCCCGGATGACATCTGTAACAACTTCACTGGCCACACAGAGGAACTCAGCACATGATTCTCCGGCTCTAGAGCGTCTTTATACAAGTTCGGCTATGCGTTCACAGACTGCGAATATGACAGCAGAATATGATTCTATTATTAGAAGTAATGTCTGACCCAAACAGTAATTCAAACACTGAAGGAACACAGAAACTACTTGTGAAGGGAGCTAACCCAGCCGCTAAAAAATATGCCAAAAGAGTGCGTCGCCGTTCCAAGAGTCCTCAACAAAATCGTAAGGCACCGAAACAAAAACTGGGAGAATTTGCTCCTGGATTGGTTGCGCAACTTGAGGAATTAAATAAACCAGCCCCCGTTCCTTTTTTGCGTTCAGAAAATCTCCAGCCTAAACAGAAGAACATGTCAGCGGGTAATTACAACTACAATGCTCCGAACGCAGAGCCGGGCACGCTGTTGCTACAAAACGGGAGCGCGACCAATAGTCCTCCTGCTCTTGTAAACGGGGGCGCGACTAATAGTACTCCTGCTGCTCTTGTAAACGGGGGCGCTGCTCCTGCTGCTCTTGCAAACAAGACTTACACAAATAGCTTCAAGCCCAAGCCCCGCAGGCAGTTTTCTCCGGCCACACTGTCGAAGAATACCGGAGCATTCGGCGGTAGCAATAACAACAATAACGCCGCGGTCGGCCTGGCTACAAGAGTTCCTAACACTGGTCCCGGTGTAGCGTACCAGCCCACAATGCTTGAGAAGGCTGGAAGAGCCTTGGGCGGTGAAACATTGGCGACTGAAGTTAACAACCATAATAACGCGGAGACACGCAGGAGAACAATTTTAGGCATCGGTCTTAATAATAGTAAAAAATATGATCTTTTATATGATCCTAAATATGCGGCAAATGGCTCAAAAGCAATTAACACCGGTATTAATTTCAACGCTGCCCGTTCAACTGTTCTTAATGCGAACACGGGTGCGATGTCCACCAGCCCGACGCTAACGGGTGATCTTTTCGGCTCATCAAACAACAACTTTGCTAATGAAGGCCCTGGAACACAGGAGAATGCGTATATGCGTGTTGCTCAGATGAAGAAGAACAACCCTAACTATGCTCAGAGAGGAAAAAGCCTTGGGCAGTTATCAAATACGGCACAGGCTGACCTTGAACTGCGCATTGTGAACAGTGACGTGCCTGGTTTTGAGGTTGGAAAGAAGATTGGTTTCAATGTAACAGTTAAGCCCGGTAGCGCCCTTTCTATGGGCATGGGCATGTCAATGCCTGGTCTACCTGGCATGCCCTCCACAAAGGGCCTGACCAATAGCCTCAAGGCCGGTCTTGGAGCTCTAGGTGCGGCTGGCGCTGCGGGCTACGCTTCCATCTTGGCCAAGTTGGGCAACGTTAAGTTCACACTCCCGAATGGCAAGATCGCGCTCCCGAACGGCAAGGACGTTACAGAGTTGGTCGCCAAGCTCCTTGCGCGTCTGCCGAATGGAGCGCAGCTTGCCGAGATGATCTCCATGAAGGGTCTCTCCGGCCTGAAGTTGGATTTCAAGCTTGGTCTCCCTGCCATCTCTCAGCTCTTTGAGCAGAAGTTCACCTTCCTAACAAATTTCCGTCGCCTTGGTGTCCTCATCACGCTTTCCCAGTGGTTTGACAACCAGCCTGACCCGACAATCCGCACCATCTCAGCCGACCTCAAGAAGTATGAGAATGATGCCCGCGATGCCGTCAAGAGAACGGTTGCCTTAGCCAGCACCCTCCAGAGCATGGGCGGTCGTGAGGGCAAGTTCTCCAAGAATAACGTAGCGGCCCTCCTCGGCTCCCTACGCGCTGACATTTCCACGCTGAATGAGCTCAAGGCCGAGTTGAACAAGACGCTCAAGGCAACCCTTGGTGAGTCAGTTTCCTTCAAGGAGGCTGCCAATCAGGATGAACTCGAGAAGGTCCTTGACACACTCAGCGTCGGTTATGATGCGATGTCGACAAGTGAACTCAAGCAGGTTACAGTCCAGAATGCGGCGGACTTCAAGCAGATTGTTGAGAACTTCAAGAAGATGGTAGCGATCCCCCAGAAGATGCTTGATGGAATCAAGGATATCACAGAGCCGGATACATTCTTCAAGAAGTTGCTCGAGGAGGGACGCGATGCGCGTGGCATCATGGCGAAGACGGGCTACAACATCACCCGCGCTGCCTCCAATGTTGGGTCCAGTATCAGCCGTGGCTTCGGTAGCTTCCGTAACCGCTTTACATCTAAGACGTCCGCAAACAACAATGGCACGAAGAAGAATAATCGGCCGTTGTGGCGCAGGGCCTTGAACAAGGTCAAGGGAGCCTATGGCACGCTCAAGGAACGCTTGTTCAAGAAGAAGAACGTAGAACCGAATACAATAAAGCCCAGATATGGCTCAGTTGTCAACCCCTACACGCCCGAAAACAGAATAAGAGTCCAAGGTGGCCTGCCTGCCCTTGGCCCTTCTACAGCTGCTGCCGGGCGCACGCGCAAGAATCGCAGACACCATTAGATTTAATCCCCTATAAATAATTTGACTTCATCCAATGAGTTCAAATGATTTTCTTCAACAAAACCAGAATGGGAAACGCCTCGGATACTATCCGTGCCAACAAGGCCAAAACGTTTTACAATTTCACTTCAAATGCGAATGTTGTAACCCAAAGAAACGCAAATTGCGGAACCTGTGCTGAAACTACACCTGCTAGTGGAACAGCATGTGTTCTTAATTTCCCCAGTTATGATGCAAAACTTCTCTACCTGGTAGGAAAAAACGCACTCCTCGTTAATTCAACATGTACAAATTCACAATCCACATAAGAGTTTGAATGTCTACTATCAAGCCAATAGGAGCAAGAACAAAGGAGTGTGTAATACTCTGGCGAAAACTTACAGTAGATCTAGGTATACCTCATACATATGAGGGTATGCTAGAACTAAAAGAGGAGATTGATAAATACATCAAAACCGGTGAACCTTTCAAAGGAGAGATTGACATTCCAGCAGTAGGTCGCACAGCCGTTGTAAGTTTCCCCAAAGAGCAGAGCAAAGAAGTCACAATTACTTTAAAAGTTATTAAATCGCAAACAACATAGCAGCGCGTCCTCCATAGATTCGTAAAACATTCCAAGTTGTCGTCCACAAATATAACCGAAGCGCTGGATACAGACCATAGCGGTCAGGATTCATTTTAAACACAATTTCTTTCCGTGATAACTTATCAAAATTGGCTAACCCCTTTGGCTGATATGGATTTCCTAACTCCGTATTATCCCAACAGCCCGGACCATGACTAAATGGATAACAGTAGATATATCTCCAGAAATGGGGTGCTTTTCTGTAATGTAACAAAGGCATTAATGTCCGAAAAAAAGAAGGTGATGAATGATAAAATCTCTGTGTACCGTTATAAAACAGAGACACCGCTTGGATTGGTTCAGAATACGAATACGCAAAATTGTTTGAATCATTTTTCCACGGCCAATACACACTTCCATTTCCGGATAAATCGCGCGTAGCTAAGAAATGAAAATTATAATTCTTGGCTGCCACATTTTGAAACATCCACACTAAATCCTGAGTAGGATTATTAAAGGGTATCACAGTTCGCACAGAAGGTTGACCATTTGTATCTTGTTTCTCTAACGCATTATAAAGAGGCACCTTATATTCCAAATCTGATGAGCGTAGATTTGTAGCCTCATAGTCATCCACTGAGATATACTCTGCTAGTAAGTACGCATCTTGAAAATGAAGTTTGGTGGGTACTCTAACATCCGAAATAATTTTTCCTTTTGTACCATAAAACGGGTCTAATTCACTAGCACTGTAAATTAATTTTGATGAAGTATCATCTGCTCCATAGAAAATCGCTCCTTGTAGCGCGGGCATTAATCCAGCTGGGTTACACTTATTTTCCACATAATCAAAGTTCAGTGGATTTACACGAGCACTCGTATAATATGTATTTTCTACTCCAGTAAACTTAACCTTACACATTACGGTATCAACTGACAGCGCATCCATGGGTAAACTCTGTGCTAGGTTCTGTGTAAACCAAAACGGCAAGGGAACACGTACAGTTATAGGTGTTGGTGTCAACAGTGAAAATACTGTATAATTTTGTGCGCGTCCAATCATTTCACTTTTTACTGCTATCTTCTCAGGTGGCTCATAAAGTTCATCTAAGACTTCTAACAGACGACCATCTAGTGTTGCTACTGCTACACCTCCTATTTCAAGCGTAATTTTATCAATGATTGCGTGACCAATACTATTTGTCCATCCAAATGTGGGACCTAAGAATTTTTGCTGTGTGTAAATGGAAGCGTCTCCGGCAGCTATAGCCGCCTGATTTTGAACTGTGTAAATATCGGGAAGTGTTACCACTAAGAAAAGACGATGAAGAAAGTTTGACTGACGGGGCAAGGTAACACTTGCTTGAATGCCAAAATCCGGCTGATTGTCAAAATCAACACGAACAAATTGGGCAGCCCAACGTGTTGTTGCTTTATAGACACGCATGTATCGTTCAACAGAAGGCCGGCCTTTTGGCCCCGGCTGAAGACGTTCATCTTGCATGCCCCGTGATACAATCTTAAATAAGTCCGGAACAGACATCTCCTGTTGATTACCCAGACTATTTTAAGTGTTTGTTTCATAGAGGCCCAGCGTTCGAGCAGAAGGGTCCGTTGTTTCAGGTGACCACTGGGGCATCCACATATGGGGAATTAAACCTGCTGCCATAGGCCCGTATGTCTTCTCATAGACACCGCGATACCAGCGGGCTTCATCCGTGGTCGGCGGATTGTGCTTGTACTCTGTACCCTTGAACGGCTTCGCCTTTGTTTCCGCAGCTGTTTGTAGCATCTGAAACCAAGAATTTTCCTTGCTGGAAACCCCGTCACTGAAGGCCTCCTTACGTCGCCACAGAATCTCATCTGGTAGCAAACCAGTATTAGCAAAGGCCTCACGCAACATCCACTTTTCGGGTCTTCCCTCCTTCTCTTTTGTTGGAATGGAAGGCATAAACATCTCAGTGGGTAACCGACGAACAAAATCAACAAGTTGCCGGTCTAAGAAGGGAGTGCGGGATTCTAAGCCGTGGGCTGCCATTGACCGTTCAGAGCGCAACACATCATACATATGGATTTCCCCGAGCAGGCGTTCAATCTCGTTGTCAAATGCGATAGCATTGGGAGCACGGTTAAAATATAGGTAACCACCAAACAGTTCATCGCTTCCATCTCCATTTAGAACAACCTTAACATCCGTGTTCTCTTTGATCCACTTTCCTACCAACCAGTTTCCAACAGAAGCGCGCACCGTCGTAATATCATAACTTTCCACAGCTTGAATAACAGGCTCTACTGCCTCCAAGAAATCCGCAGGTGTCAAGACAATCTCGTGGTGGATGGAATTAATATGCGCTGCCACTTTCCGCGCGGCCATAATATCAGGCGTTTCTGTGCCAAGGCCAATTGAAAAGGTGTGAATACGCTGACCGACTTCTCCTAGCACTTTGGCAGCCAGCGCAGCGACAAGACTGCTATCCAAACCACCCGATAATAGAGCTCCGACCGGTCTGTCAGAAAGCATGCGCTTCTCAACAGATGCCGTCAAATAGAGACGAATCCACATTTGTAAGTCATCCAAGCAGTCCTTCGTCTCAGCCAAGAAGGATTGCTTATGCCATGTTAGCGAGGTCCACTGCTTAACAATCGGCTCAAAGCCAGCCTTTAGAACAGAATAGGAAGACGGTGGAAAAATGTTAATATCCTTTACGGTCGGAGGAAGTGCCTTCACTTCCGATGAAAAAACATAGGCTCCATTTCCTAAACGACCAACAAAGAGTGGACGGATACCGAAGGAATCGCGCCCCACATGAAGCGTCTCAGAGGGAATGTGATAGGCTACAAATGCGAACACGCCATCAAGCAGACGGCACACATCGCGTGTAGAGAAACGAGCAAGGAGCCACGGTATTACGAAACAATCTGAGCCGAGATACTCTGCTGGAATGTTGAAACGTGTTGCTAGTTCGCGATAATTATAGATTTCGCCGTTACAGACAACACGCCACTCTCCGCAGGGAGACTTCATCGGCTGATTTCCAGCAGGCGATAATCCATTGATAGCCAAACGTGTAAAACCAAAAATACAGGTATCTATATCCACTACACTCATGTATTCTGGGCCTCTCGGCAATAATCTCTTAACACACTCTTCGGGGTCAACATGCTTATCAGAGCCGAAGAGACACCAAATCCCGCACATACTATAACTTGTTATTGTGCTAGAAGTATTTAAACGGGAACAACCTCACTCCCGTTAGAGGATGGGCCGTCAGGTGTAGAGGCAGAGGCTACAGGCAAGGCACCCGACAGGTCCTCAGTAGCAATAGAAGGAATCGGTGTTACGAGATTCTCATCCGTTGGCTCATAGGGTAGAGCCGGTCCCGCTGTCTTATTCTGCTGGAGCAAAAGGTAGTTCGCAAGGAAGAGCTGACGGGGAATGTCCTGTGAATTGACCCACGCCACGCACTCCGCCCATGTCAGAGTCAGCTGAGCGGGACGAAGACGGTTGAGATAGTGGTCCTGCATATCATAGAGAAGCTTGCGCATATACTTGGGAGCATCCCGGCTTGGCAGACTGCGCGCCTTGAAGACATCACAGTACGTCTGGTACAGAACCCGCGTCTGCGCCTTAAGGCGATTCCAAAGAGCATCAAACAGAGGACGGTCCTCAGAGAAGTGATGCATGTAGGCATTGAGACTACCCTTCTGACGAAGCTCTAGCCAGCGGAAGTCAAGGCGGGGC
>Ga0136641_1000860_pt1 | contig 12838 bp, 16 predicted proteins | sample EliLak1302023Y_FD_115312 | JGI IMG/M metagenome (GOLD analysis project Ga0136641, IMG submission 115312) | Freshwater microbial communities from Elizabeth Lake, Yosemite National Park, California, USA - 13020-23Y | ecosystem: Environmental > Aquatic > Freshwater > Lake ...
ATAGCTGATAAAATCCCAATAATTAGACCTTCTAAATATTCGTTCATTTAATTCGCGTAAATGGATCCTTCTACATATACCTGTCAGAAAAAGAAAAATCTCAAAAGATATTAGTGGGTATGTACTGTACTTTACAGGAAGCGTATAATGTACCATCTTTTACAACAAAAAAGAAAAAAGGATGTATGAATCCTTTATCGACTCAAGTAGATAATTCACAATCTCCTCCGATTGCAAAGGTTTCTGCGGATGGGTATGATTCATATGATTCTTATTCTGCAGAAAATGGGAAAGAACATGCTCTTGCAATGAATTTAGCGCAAAATGCCGCTATATCAAATTCACGCTTAGAACAAGCACAGGCACTCCTCGTTGCTCCTCCTCCAATGGCGCAAGCTCCATCATATTCGCAACAATCACAAGTTAAACCTGCTCAAGTGAATCCACTAACACCACCAATTATTGGACGTGAAAATTTTGATCAATATGGATCAATGCCTAATTCAATTGCAACAATGAATAACCAACCATACATCGCACAAAGTGGAGATTATCAATACTATTGTAATGCATTTGGTATATGTCCAAAACCTCCAATTGAGCGATTTGAAAATTCCCCACAACCTCAATTATCTACTCCATCTCAACAAGAAATTCCACAAACACAACGATATCCACAAGTTGCTGGACCAACACCAGCATCTATGATTTTTAGTGCAGATGGATCAATGGGACAAGAATTTCCCGGACAAATTCAAACTCCCTATTATGGTTCAAACCCTATGGGTAAATGTGCACCACTGCAAGGACCCGCATATGAATTGCCTATTAATCCAGCTCAACGAGCACAAGCATCTCAAGCACTTAATGTTGCTATTGATCAAACACAAGGTGCTACTGAACGTTTAACATATCCTATGCGTCGTGTAGATATGGCAAAAGTTAGCGGATATTATGATGAAGAACTTGAAAATTTTTTAACAACACAATCCGCAAAAAGCCAACCACTTCCACCAGCTCAAACTCCAAAGTCTCCTGATCAAGTAACCGCAGAATTAGTAAAATCTACAGCAACAATGCCAACAATGCCAACAATGCCAACAACGCCAACAATGCCAACAATGTCAACAATGTCAACAGCGCCAACAGCACTAACAACACCAACAACAAGTATGTCACCTAGTGTTTCATCATTCAAATACATCCAATCGCCCCAATATATAATGGATCTCATGCTTTTCATTGCTGCAGGTATTCTAGTCATACTCTTATGTGATCAAATATTCAAACTTGGCATGTCATTTGGTATGCGTGATACAGTAAAAGTACTTATGCCATATTTACAAGAACTTAAAATAACCGAAGGTTAGAAAGATAAAAAGGTTCATTCTTCACTGGCCTTGGATTTTCAGGAGCAGGTAATGTCCCACGATTAACCGGTAGTATTCGTTGTGCAATTTCACTACGTGGTTTAATTTGTCGGCTAGATTTTGGAGGTTTCAATTCTTCCGGATCCCATGAGATATATATTACTGCCACATGTGGAGCAGGTAATATTTGAACGAGAAATCCATTTTTTCGCAGAGCATCTATAACATACTCTAAACATTCTTGTAAATTATACAAAGGAAATCCCATCATAAATCCTGGTATTTCGTAAAATGTATTTTGTCCATTAAGTTCTGCAATTGATTTAATGCGATTATGGCAAATTTCTAAGACACGATCAAAGCAGATAGTTCGTTTCTGTGATTTCTTTTTTTGTACTGAATATAAATCATTTAAGTTAATCTGCGGTGGCATTCGTATTATTTCTATACTATATATCGATAAGAATGAGTAGTCAATACACACACATAGTATTAAGTGGTGGAGGAATGTCTGGATTAGTATATCTCGGAGCATTGCGTTATCTCCAACAAGAAGGCTATGATCAACATATACGCCATATAGCAGGTTCATCAATTGGTGCGCTTTTTGGAGCTGCATTTGCACTTGGAGTATCTATGGGAGATCTTGAAAATCGCTTTAAAGCATTCTTTCAAGATCCAGAAAATACTGCGATTCATATTTCAATGGATTCTATTCTATCATCAATTGATAATCTTGGCCTTGATAATGGAAGTAGACTTGTTGATCCAATCGCAGATCTTTTAGGAAAGATGACATTTTTAGAATTCAGTAAAAAAACTGGAAAAAATTTAGTTATTTCAGCTACACATGTTCAAACAATGGGTCCAACATATTTTTCAGTGGATACAACGCCTCATGTAATTGTTGCAGATGCAGTATGTGCATCAATGGCAATACCAATGCTGATAAGACCTATCGAAATTGGCGATGATTTATATATTGATGGCGGAGTAACAGATAATCTAGCAATGAATGCATTTATAAATGTTGTTCCTGAAACAATTCTTATACTCCATTTAGCAGCTAGCGTAATACCAAATAGAACCATTGGCAATAAACCATATCCAATGAAATATTTTACATCAATGATGGAAACATATATGTGTAATTATTTGAGTCGGCGTTTACTTGAATCTACATATCCAAGTTATTGTAAATTTCCAATATGTCCAGTTGCATTTGCTCCATTCGTTTGGGAAGATGACCGATTTATTATTAAAATCAGCAATGAAAAAATAGATGAAAGTTTTGCAGCAGGATATACACGTATTCAAGAATTTTTAGAAAGTATTAAACCTAAAGCTTGTTAATGTAATCATTCAGTGCTTTTGCAGTGCGATCACCTTTATATTCCGAAGTATTGCCGTTCTTTGTTATTTTAACTGTTGGATATCCACTTACACCTGCGTCTTGTGCTTTTGCTGAACCTGCAGCATCACTTGCATTAATTTTAGTTGCAGTTATATTTGAACCACCTGCAGCAGCTTGAGATTGAAATATATCCCATTCAGGGTTAAATTGAATACAGTGCCCGCATGAAGGTAATGAATAGTATTCTACAATAACTGAACGGTTTCCATCAAAGCGCTCGATTTTCAGTTTATACACTACAACAATAACAACAATCAGTGAGATAATTGCCAGAAATGTGAGATTACTGCGAGTGAAAAGTTTCTTAAGTGGAGCAAAGATACCCATTGTTTCTATATATATTATACATAATTATTCGTAATTATTCGTATCATATAATTTTAATATTCGAGGACTTGTTTCTAAAAATCCACCAATACATGCATCATATAACCAATCTTCAATTACACGAGATCCATTTTCTCCAATAGTTCCGAGAGTAATTAAATTTTGATGTGGCAATAGGAAGACTTTAATTTCGCTTTTTAATGTGAACCAAGTTCTGTAACTTAATAGAAATATACGATGTGTATCTCCTTGAAAATTATGTAATTTTACATAAAAGTTCTCACGGTCATCATATAAGTCATCGTAGAAAAGCGAACATACAGAGTGATTATTTTCTTCAAGATATGCTAAGATGTCATATACTTCTTCATCTGATTCACAAATAAAAAGGGTTTTATATACATTATTTTCTTCATAAAAGTTTTCAAATTTTTCAATGTATGATTCAAAAAGCGTTTGTTGATTTTGTTCGGGAAAGAGTTGTATATTTCCAATTGAATTATTCATTACGTGAAGATTTAATAGATTAAAAGCTTTATATACTAACTATGTAATAAAGGCGTATAAGGATTCAAAATATAAGCTATATTTAACTAGACTATAGTTTATAATGACTGATTATGTCATTATTGACGTAGATCAGTTTATTCAATTTCGAAATAATCACTGTACACCCATTGATCATATTCAATTGAAAGCGAATACACTTCAAAAAACTTTCACGTGTTTTCAAGAATTAACAGATACTAATACTAATGTTAATACTAAAAATAACACATATCCACAGAGTCATTCGTCTGGAAGTAGTAGCGGTAAATGGGGGAAGGGACAATCATTTTCTCGTAGTAACGCGCCGCCACCAAGGCAACCCCCTGCAACACGTCCAGATAAACTAACATTTGGAGGTGGAAGTCGTGAAATTTCGAAAGAAGACCGTATGAAACGAGAATTTTTAGCATTTATTAATCGATTAAGTGAAGGAAATCGTAAAAATATAATTACATATTTTGAAAATAATTTGCAAGTTGAGTTTATTGATACATATGTGCGACTCTTATGGGAAGCTATGTTACGTAGTGAAGATTTTCAAGAATTATATATTGAATGTTTTCAATCAATTTACACACTTCTTTGCAAAAATACAGATAATGTTTTTATTGAAAAAATAACTACTCTATGGTCGACATATGTGAGTGACGAGAAATGGCTTCCTTCTGATGCACTGATTAATGAAAAAGATTACGACGATTTCTGTGATTTTGTAAAATGGAAGAAGACATCCATAACATATATTCATGGTTTTTCAAAATGTGTTACAAAAGACTGGCTTCGTGTTACAACATACGATAATTTATCAGATAAGCTAATTATATCTATTGAAAAATTCTTAGGTGAATCACCTGAAGGATGTAAGGTTACTGATGCTCTTCTTGATCAACTTCTTATTTTGGTTGAATATACAAAGACATCTCAAGATGAACCAATAAATGCATATATTAAAACTTTACACACGAATGCAGTGGATTATAGACCATCTACACGTTTTAAAATATATGATTTAAAAGAATTCTTAGAAAGAAAAGTAAAATTTACGGTACGAGCGAAAAAATTGATAACATCATAATGGAAAATCTATTATAGTAATAGTAGTAAAACAATAAAGATGACGACACTCGCTATCGAAGATGTGCAAGTTAATTTCCGTGAAAAAATTATTGAAGATTTAGAACTTTTACGCAAAAAAGAACAGCAAGATCGTAACGTTTTCAAAGTTCGTGCATATGATAAAGTAATCAAAGAATTACGATCATTTACCAAACCAATCCGCACAATTGAAGATATCAAAGAAATCCCAGGAATTGGCGACCGTATTCGCGCAAAAATCCAAGAAATTATTTCAACTGGGGAACTTGCAGCTGCAGAAGCTGTAAAGAATGATAGTGGTATTAATGCAACTGATCTTATTATGAAGATACATGGTATTGGTGCCGTGAAAGGATCTGATCTCATTAAAAATCACAATATTCGGAGCATTGCTGGACTCCGCGAAGCTGTTGAGAAAAACCCGAAACTTCTCAATAGTAAGCAAAAGATTGGCTTAAAATATTTCGAAGATATTCAAGAACGAATTCCTCGAGCTGAAATGTTACTTCATGAGAAACGAATTCTAAAAATTGTTTCTGATATTGATTCAAAATTCGAAGCAATTATTGTTGGAAGTTTTCGACGCGAAGCACCTACAAGTGGTGATATTGATGTACTCATTGGTTATCCCGAAGGAATTAAAGATACTGATGCAGAGAAGCGTTTTACTGAAATAGTTACTGCGCTTGAAACCGATGAATATGTCAGTGATATTCTTGCGAAAGGTCCGAAGAAATGTATGGCTATCTCAAGATTGACAAATGGTAAAGCGCGGAGACTTGATCTTCTACTTACTCCTCCAGAAGAATTTCCATATGCACTCCTTTATTTCACAGGATCAGATAAATTTAACATTCAAGTTCGAAAAAAAGCTATAGAAATTGGATATTCTTTGAGTGAACATGGACTAAAAACCCATGGAAAAGTTGAGCCGAAAAAACCCCTGATAAAATTGAAGACTGAAAAAGATATTCTGAAATTCTTAGAAGTGCCATTTATTTCTCCAAAAGAGCGATAATTTATAAAAAAAATCGAAACACTTGTATAGAAGCATTAACTGACGAATGGATCTCGGACTTGCAAATGCTGTTTCCGTTATTGGCAAAACAATTGGATTCATCCTCTTAGTTGTTGCATATATGTATATTGATAAACTCGAAAATATGGGTTGTGAATGCGCAGCACACCCTTACCAAAAACCAATCAAAAACTTTCTGATATTCGCAATCGTATATTTCCTGGCGACTCTGTTCTTACCACCAAGTGCCGCAGTTGCTCTCTTCGGACCAATTGCTGGATTCGCATACGTAATTGTTGATATTATATTTACCATCGTTGCACTGGTATTCTTCATCATGATGATGCGTTACATTAACTATCTGTCTGTTGAAAAATGCAAATGCAGTGAAGGAAATACCCGCCAAATATTATACGTCTATTCTATTCTAGAAGTGCTTATTCTGTCACTTTTGGTTATCCTGCCAATCTTAACCAGCATTATTAAAGGTACATACGCACTTGCAGTAACAACCGTAAAAGATGTTCAAAGCAAGACAGGAACCGTAACCGACGCTGTATTTAACCCACTCAAGGCAGTTAAAAATGCTCCACGCGCTTTAAGCCGCGATATCCGTGAGATAGCTTCTCTTCCCCGCACCGCAGCTCAAGGAGTAAAGAAAGTATTACGCCGTTAAATAGCAAATAGAATTATTTTTATTTAAATATTTAAAAATATTATAAAGCGGGTGTTTATATTTTCAAAAAGTCGTTCATTATTAATAGGCAAAGATGTCTATTAACAAATGCCATACTTGTATTCACTTTTCAGGAATGACATATTTGCCATATTGTAAAAAAATAATGCTTTGCCCACCAAAAACTATTATACGTAATGGTAATAAAATATATACTATGAAACCAATATATGAATGGTGTCATAATCTATATCAAGAAGGAGGTAAATGCGGACCAGAAGGTAAATTATACACGGAAGCTCCAGGAAGACTTAATATACTACCTATAATACCTATTATTGAAAATGGTAAAGTAAATGAAATATATAAACAATTTGGATATTAATATATTCACATATATTAATGAGATATAACCTAACTAAGTTTATAACTGTCCATTTTGCATTTCTAATTATAGGTTCATTTGTAATATTAAGAGCATTATATACATATTTAACTCCATTTAGTAAACGTATTACTGTAAAGGAAAAGTATAATTACGCAACTGGTTCAGGAAAATCATTAACTGTTCGTAATTCAATATATACAAGTGATAATGAAGTCTATGTTATTTCTAATTCATTATGGAGATGGTTCTTTAGATCAGCTGAATTGTTATTAAATATACAAGTTGGTAAAACATATGACGTAAAAGGTTTTGGATTACGCATTCCAATTATTGGATTATTCCCAGTTATAATAGAAGCTATTCCAGTATAATTTAAAGATTCATTGTACGTGTGCCGCCTGGACGTTTTATACCTGGGGGACGCCCACGACCACGGCTAGCACCACCGTTTCCGCTATTCATTAAAATTCCATTTAAATCAGCGGTATCTTCAATGATTGATGTTATTTCTTCGTCAGAAACAGACATAGTTTCTACTTGCCTACGGGGTGATTGCCTAGCGGTAGCGCGAACTTCATTTGGGCTTGTTATTATTTCTTCGTGAATATTATTAATAATATCATCAATATCATCTGCACTGCGTACTGGTTTTCCTGGACGAGTCATTTGGGGCATTGGCATAGAACCACCTGGACCACCACTGCCACTGCCACTGCCTCCTCCTCCACCACCACCACCGCCACTAGCAAGGCCACTCAGATTCATCATATTACCAAGCATCCCGAAGATTCCTCCACCCATTCCACCCATACCACCACTTGCTTGTTGTTGTTTTTGTTCAGCAGCTTCTTGTTGTTGCATTTGATTTAATGCTGCATTTTGGAATTGTTTCATTAATTCTGGATTGCTGCGAAGTACTTCTTCTACACCTGGAAGAGTTGTCTTCGATTGTTTAAACATTGATTGTGCTAAATGATACATAAATGCGCTTCCTCCAACACCCATGAGGAGACGAAGTTCAGGAGCCATCTTTTGGCCACTTCCTTTATATTTTTCATGAAGTTCTTCGAAAATATCATCATAATCATTAATTTTATCATGAACTTGTTCAGACCATCCATCGAGTTTAGCAGCAATTGGATCAAATCGGGTATTCATAAATTCTACACCAGATACAAGGAACATCAGTGCTTTACGTTGAAAACGAATACTTGCATCAATCTCTTTTTCACGAACAATGCGATGGTATTCTGCGCGCATTTCTTCTAAATCAGATTGCATTGAGAAATTACGTGGAAGTTTATAACCTTTAGATTCAAGACGATCCATTTGATAAAGAATTTCTTTCTTCTCTTCCATCTCACTTTCAAGACGGCTACGTTCTGCGCGGAAACGATCTCCAAATGCATCCCCTCCTCCGCCGCCACCACCGCCACCACCGCCACCACCACCACCGCCACCGCCATTACCATACCCATTATTACCGACATTCTCTTCTTCACTTTCACTGTCATCATCAGTTGATGATTGTACTTGATTCACACCAAAAGAATACTGTGGTTGTGGTGGCGCTTGCGATGGACGATATGCACTTGATGAAGGGCGTTGTTGATATTGGGGAGTTGGTGCCCGACGTTGTGGTGAATTTGGGGCAGAATCTGAATATTCTGAGCCCTCACGGCTACTTGATGAAAGTGACATGACTTCATTACTAACTTTACGGCGATTTATAAGCATATCTGTTCCTAGACTTGGCCCTGAAGCACCAGAAGGTGGGGACGGGCGAGGAATTTGAAATGATGTAGATTTATGCAGATCAACGACTTCATCGTCGTCACTTACTTGTATGCTTGGACCTCGCATGAAAGTATTCATCTATATTGTACTCTATATTCACACACAAGAGTTCTTTTAAGTACTTTTATACGCATTGTATTATTTAAGATTTAAATGACGTGGATTAGTTAGTTAGTATAGTATCAAATGAAACTTCTTGGAATAGATTGTGGTATTAAAAATTTAGCATATTGTATTTATGATACTGAAATAAAAACAATTGAAAAATGGGATGTTATTGATGTATCTGAAAAGGCAAGTCTTACCTATATTCCAGATATGTGCATTACTTATTTAGATAAACATAAAGATCTACTCGATTGTGATAAAGTTCTTATTGAAAAACAACCACCGCGTAATGGTAAAATGAGAGTTATGGAAGCGTCACTGTATTGTTATTTTACATTACGGGGTAAAATTGATGAAATCAAGCAAATTACATCTGTTGAAACATATTCAGCAAAACATAAATTAGGTGGAATGTTAGGACTTTCTGGGATTAAATCTTACGGCGCACGTAAGAAAGCTGCTATTAAAAAAGTTACTGATTTATTGAGTGACAATGAAACGTGGCTACGATATTTTTGCGAACATAAGAAGCGAGATGATCTCGCTGATAGTTGGCTTATGATATTAGCTTATATTACTCAACAAGATGATAAAGCAACACATGAAGCTACAAAAAGAATACTTGCAAAAAAACCTAAAGAAACTTTGAAAATTGCTGAGTATACTCCTGGAAATCTTAAATATGTCTTGCGCGAACATATGACTCTTCATTCAACCACACCAGCGCTGACTGCATTTTTAAATGACGCAGAAAGAGCCGATCTTTTACAATATATTAATGAAAAATATTCTAGTATTGATGAATGTTTAGAAAAACTTAAACTTATATAGAAGGGGTGATGCCAGAAGGACCAGAAGTCGCTTATATATCTGCTGAAATGCACCATGCAATTCACGGTAAGAAACTTCAAGCAATGCGAATTGTAAAAGGACGATATATTACACACGGGCCACCCGCTCATTATAAAGATTTTAACGCAGCACTTCCGCTTACTTGTGAAAGTGTGAAAAATAAAGGAAAGGTCATATTTATTACATTTAGTGGCGGATGGACAGTTATAGTTAAACTTGGACTCACTGGGTGGCTATATACAGCGAGACCACCAACATGGAAACCAGATTATAAAAATGTTCTCTTTTATTTTGGAAATAATCAGACAGTAGAATCAAGTCCCAGCGCACAGACGATGACTTTTACAGATGTACGTAGTTATGGAACATTGACATTTACAAAAGATCCAGCAGTTGTTGAAAAAGAACATTCTAAACTTGGTCTTTATATAATGGATGGAAATACTACGTGGCCAGTATTTTGGAAAGCAGTTCAGGAAATCACTGCCAAAAAGACGGCACATAGTGAAACTATCGAAAATCTTATCACCGATCAACAAAAATTAGTATGTGGTATCGGTAATTACCTTAAAGCTGAAGTATTTTATCTTGCACGCATCGCTCCTATGCGAAAAGTAGCTACTTTGACAGAAAAAGAATGGCATACACTTTTTAACGCGATGAAAAAGAAGACTGCGCAAATGATTAAAGCACTTCATCGTGAAAAAACACATCCTGGTACTTACTTCAATTCTATGAAAATTTATCAACAAGAGAAAGATCCGCTTGGGAATGAAGTTAAAAAATATAAAACTTCAGCCGGTCGCATGACACACTGGGTTCCTGCTGTACAGAAATAAACTTATATTAGTATAAGTGATAAGTATGCGATGCAATAAAACATATTTATGTCTAGTTATTATATTATTGTCGTCATTCTTTATACTTCTTTATCAAAATCGTGAGCGTTTTGAAAATAAATATATATTATCTCTATTGGTAATATGTAAAAATGAAGAAATGATTATTGATGAATTTATTCAACATTATAAATGGCAAGGTGTAGAGCATATATATCTTATTGATAACGGTAGTACTGATAATATGAAAGAAGTACTCACACCATATATAAATGAGGGATATATTACATATTATGATTTATCAGAACAACAGAAACAAGTAGAACATTATAATACTGTATATAAAATGATTCGGCATGAAACTCGGTGGTTAATTATATGTGATGCAGATGAATATATATATAATACAAATAAAAATAATACAATACTATCATATATAAGTTTATTACCCAATTCAATAAATCGTGTATTTATAAATTGGCAAATGTATGGTTCAAGTGGTTTCATAACACAACCAGAAAGTATTCGTAAATCTTTTATACGGAGACGAAATTCTTTAGATAAAGATGGTAAATGTATTATAAATACAAAACATACAAACTCATTAGCTATTCATTATCATAATCATGATAATGTTCCTTCTGAAAATATTGATATAGATAATCCTCATGAATTAAAATTAAATCATTATACAATTATGTCTAAAGAGTATTTTACAAAAATTAAAACAACTAGAGGTGATGCTTTTGATAATTCAAAAAAAACCCGTGATATAGCTTTCTTTGAATCATATGATAAAAATAACTCAGAAGTTGTAGACGAAGAACTTAAAAATTTATTAGGTTAATTATTCAAGAATAAAGAGTTTAATGTGTTTATTTTTAACATTTTCTAATTGACATGCGATGTCATAATAATCTTTCTTAACAGCCATAACAAAGTCATAGTCATGAGGGAAGTTTGATAGTGCACTATCAATCGCTTTAATACGTCCTTCTGGGCCTTGGTACTCTTTTGGTCTGGGTTTTTTATTTGTTGGATAACGAATATGCCATTCGAAGGACAAACCAGTACTGCGATTAAATTTTTCATCGGCAGATGTGATGATCATAATAAATTCCCATGGACGACGAGCAGTAGTTGATCGTGCACCACCGGTTATTTCACCATTGTGTTGGCGAATACGACGCTCAAGATTTACAGTATATCCATTGTATGTGTAGTTTGATTTTTGATCATCTGATTTGAGAATATAACAGAACTGAGGATATGTAGCATTTAATGAGTCGATTGTAATTTTTTTGCTTTCGCATTTTTCCATGCCGCGTCCTGCAGTTGTCTAATAACAGAAGGCGAGAATACTTTTATTTGATTTTGTGCTATAGCTTGTTTTAAGAATTTCCAGAAATCATCATGTTCATATGATGCATTGATATCACTTATTGTTTTACATTTTGCCGCTAACCACTGATATTGTTTGGAAAGTGCGCGCATACCATCTTCAACATCATTTGGCATAAAACATAAATAGCCATTATTAATAAGTGTCAGAAGTTGTTGTTGAATTACCGGATGTTTACGCGCATCCGTTGGAATACCATGAAGTAGATTTTCGAAAACGGCATAATTATAATCAGGACAAAGAAGTAATTTATCAGTGCGATCAGTATATACTGCATTATTATCAATAACAATAAGTTGATGCTCAAGGACGTGTTGACGTTGTGCAGATGTGAGTGGATATTCTTTAGAAATACTTTTCATAATACGTGGAAATACACGTGCAATGGATTTCCGATTATTTCCAACTGCATCAACGCTACAATCTTCACGTGTAAAAAGTGGTCTATTAAAATGTAAGTCGTGTGTTTTTTCGGTCCACATAATTTCTTGGTTTGCCCATTGTTTTTCACTTGCTGTATAAATAAAGAACACCGCATCTGGATACACTTTTTTCATTGTTTTTACAAATGCTGCAAAACCAGGTCGAATAAGTTTAGCATTTGGATAAAACGCAGGTGGAATAGGGTGTTGTTTCACAGGTTTAAATCCATGTTTTTTTAAGGTATTATGAAGGCTGTATTGATTCGATTGGAAATCAACGCGACCTGCGATTGTACCATCCCAATCAAATATGAATATATATGGAAGACCATGCATTAAGTAATGCACCTCTAATTAGATAGAAGATATTTTACATTGAAGTGAATCATTATAATTATCAAATACGATTTTCCAAAAGAGAATAGTTCCTATAAGTACGAATATATGCCAGAATGCCATTGCACCTGGTACGTAATTATTAAGATAAAATGTAGCTCCGATTGCGTAACATGCTATAATAATTCCTAATTTTTTACACATGATTGGATCAGAACGCAGTGCAATCATTGGAAAGATACCAA
>Ga0136641_1000861_pt1 | contig 12829 bp, 9 predicted proteins | sample EliLak1302023Y_FD_115312 | JGI IMG/M metagenome (GOLD analysis project Ga0136641, IMG submission 115312) | Freshwater microbial communities from Elizabeth Lake, Yosemite National Park, California, USA - 13020-23Y | ecosystem: Environmental > Aquatic > Freshwater > Lake ...
CGCTCCCCGAGAGTGGCACTGGTGTGCTGGTACCCCTTAAAACCAACTTTGCTGCCGGCACCGATTCGATGGTTACGACTGCGGTGACGTTTCTCGACCGGAAGTGGGCACATCTCCACGACCTACAGCTCGCACTGGTGCGAGTGCACACGGGACGGATAGACGATGGACGGGCGGTGGTAATGAGCGACGATGAACTCGTGAGTCGAGTCCACGCCGAACTGGCTCAGATATTTGAAACCTGGCCCGAGGCCGTCGAAACGCGAGTACAGCGATGGCCTCACGCGTTGCCGCAGTACTTCCCCTTGCACCGAACAATGGTGTCGGCGGCGCGAGCCGCCCTGGCTCCGCACGGAATCTTTCTCGGCGGAATGGCCTACGACGGGGTAGGTATACCCGCCAGCATCGGATCGGGCCGACGGGCCGGACGTGAAGCGTTAACGCACGCTCAGAGGTAGTAGCCCGAGTGGATGTAGATGCAAGGGACACCTTCACGTACATACATCGCGTGGTTCTTCGGATCATCATCGAGCGCTAGGCGCAAATCAAAACCGGTTTCTCGAAGTTCGTGGACCACACTTCGTTTGAAGTAGTCAACGCCCGAATAGTCACCAAACTCGCGCATGATCAGAACATCCCAACGCAGTCCATATCGCTCCAGCCAACCCAACGTGTGTGGGGCGACGCGACGCGGGCGACCAGTCAACAAGATGACCGTGAGATTGGAATCGAGCAGTTCCAGCAGTCGTTCAATTTCTTCAATGACGGGATCATCCCCACAGGCTTCGAAGAAACTGCGCCAGTCGCCATAATCGAGGTAGTGCTGTCGACCGGCGGCATCGGCGAGAACGCCGTCGATGTCGAAAATAACAGCGGGTCCAGGGGTTATTTCAGCTACTCGCCAATGCCAATTTTCGGGAGAACCTTCGCGCATACTCACAGTGTCTATTGTCTCACTTCAACGCGCTGGCACCATCTCTGCGAGACTAGGGGCCGTGAGTTCTCTGTCGCAACAAGTAATTGCATTACCTCAGGGCCGTCGCCTGACTGTCTATAGCGACCTGCAATTAAGTCCAGAAATGGCGCACGACTCGATTGCTATGGCCTCAATTGTCGAACAGTTAAACGAGATAGACGAGGCCACCGTCGTAATTTTCGCAGGATCGACTTTCGCATTCGGGCCGACGTCGAATCCCCTACGCTTCGTAGCCGCTTGCTGGCAACGGTTCCCCGCTTTCTACCAAGCACTACAGCGGATTGCCTCACTCGAACAGGCACGCGTGATCTTTCTACCTGGAGCCACCGACGAAGAGCTCGAGACTGACGCGCCAACACAGTCCGCTCTGACGCACATGGGCTTTGCCGTGGCCACTTCAGTCTCCGTCGACGTGATGACGTGGAACGGGAGTCGACGCCTGGAAGTAGTGACCGGCGAGACGCTCCGCGATACGCAACGAGTTGACGAGCACGAGCAGGGTGATGCTCGTCGCCTTGACGACACTCAATCTCTCGCGAGATTTGTTCAGTCCCGCTTGATGTATCGGACCTTTAGTGGCTGGGCCTGGGCCCCGCTATGGATTTTTGGGTTCTTAATGGTGAGCTCGTTCGTCATTGGTCTCAACGACCTCTTAGGGCGCCACGGTTCGCAACTCTTAGGAAAAACCCCGCATTTCACAACGTGGGGTTGGCTCTCAGCCTCGCTCTTTGCCGTGGCCGCTATTGAGGCAGTCTTGGTAGTCGTGGCGAGCACTATTGCGAGACGGAGATTCTTCCACCGCGACGGACCACAGTTCACGTCCAGTGAACCGTTGGGCGACGTGCTCATTGGGAGTCAAGACGCGCTAAAGCTAGCCACCACCATCGTGGCCGCAGGCGGCGTTGGCCTCATCGTCGGTGGTTGTGCCCGCCCGGCATTGGCCTACCTTGACCAGGGCGTCTGTGCCGCACCCGGACCCTCAGGCCGGGTCTTCGTGGAGCGGCTCGGACGCTTTGGACTTCCCCCAATCTTTCAGCCAGTGGCACGGACGAACTACGTCGAGGTCGAAGCGGGTGGCAGCGTACGAGTGCGACTGATCGCCGGAGGCGTACGCGAGGTTTCGACAACTCGCCTAGAACGATGGCTCGCGGGTCGAGCGACGATTCCCGCACCACCAGAATCACCAACGCTTATTGGCTCGTGGCCCGATGGCTCGCCATGGCCCCAAACACCGATGTACCAGCAGACATTTCGTCGTGAACTGCGAGTGAAGCGCATCGTGAGTGGAGTGGTTTTCCTCACGGGTCTCGCCAACGTTGTGAGTGCCCTTGTGCCTCGGGCCCGAGGACGACTTGAATCGTTACTCCACTTCCTCCCGCTCGGGCTTGCTCAATCGGCCGCCGCGGCCACCGTCCTGGCCGGTGTGGGAATGATCATGATGGCCCGGGGGCTTCGACGGGGCCAACGACGTGCGTGGATTGTGGCCGCCATCCTCTTCGCAATCACCACTGTGACTCACGTGGTCCACGGGGGCAATGGAGTTGGCACACTAATTAACGCCATCGTGCTCCTTCTCCTCCTTACGGAGCGGCGTATTTTCCAAGGCGCCACCGATCGAGGCTCGTTTAGTGGAGCCCTGCCCAAGCTGGTTGGTATCCCGGTGGTGGCCACGGCGAGCGCCATGCTGATCGTCATCGTGACCTCACGAATCCCTATTGGCGGCCAGTGGTTACACGTGGCCCGAGCCTGTACGGAGCGACTCGTCGGCATCACCCGGCTACCACTCCCCGACCGAGCCGGCGACTTTCTCTCTCCGTCACTTTTCACAACGGGGATTGTGGTCATCATTGGCAGCCTCTACTTGCTTACGCGTCCGGTCGTCGACCGTCGACTCTCGAATCATGGCTCATCGGCTGAGCGTCGACTGGCCGAACTTCGTGCCCGCGACATCGTGCGCCGCCACGGTCGCGGCACGCTGGACTACTTTGCGCTTCGCGATGACAAGCAGTTCTTCTTTTTCCGGGACTCCCTCGTGGCCTACGCGGTCTACGGAGGTGTCGCGCTCATCTCCCCAGACCCCATCGGCCCCGAACCAGAGCGTGTCGAAGTCTTTGCTGCCTTTCGACGGTTCGCCGAGCAGCGTGGCTGGACGCTGGCCATTGTTGGTGCTGGCCAGCAGTGGCTACCGGTGTACCAAGGCGCCGGCCTCCACCACATCTATCTCGGTGACGAAGGGGTGGTGAACTGCCAGACCTTCAGTCTCGAAGGCGGCAAGATGAAGGGCCTGCGCCAGGCCTGCACCCGGTTGGCGCGCAATGGGTACACCGTCGAGTTCGTTGACCCGTCCACTATCGATCCAACCCGCGTTCGGGGCATCACGGAGTTGATTGCCAAGCTCCGTCGTGGCGAAGACGAACGCGGCTTCTCTATGATGCTGGGGCGACTCTTCAATCCTCGTGACAAAGGGCTTCTACTCACCATTGTGAATGGACCCGACGGTACCCCCGCCGCGGTCTGCCAGTTCGTGCCATCACCGGCGATCAATGGCTACTCGCTTGACCTAATGCGTCGTGACCCTGGGGAGCACCCCAACGGGCTCATTGACTTTGCGCTTTGCTCCACAATTGAGCACTTGCGCCAGCGGGGTGGTCAGGGACTGAGCTTGAACTTCGCCGCCTTCAGAAGCGTGCTCGATGGTGAGAAGGGTGACGGTACGTTCACCAAAGTTGAGCGGTGGGCCCTTAAGCGGCTTTCGGGCATTCTGCCCATTGAGACTCTCTGGACCTTTAATGCCAAATATCAGCCCGACTGGCTACCGCGCTACTTGGTCTATCCCGCATTTGAATCGCTAGTGCCTGTAGTGGCCGCTCTATTGCGAGCCGAGAGCTTGACGGAGATTCCCATCATCGGACGACTGCTAGCAAATGACCCGTCCAACCGACCCAGCACCGTCATTCCCGAAGAAATCTTGGCGGCAGCGAGCGAGGATGCTACGTAAGTTTCGGCGAGATCAAGGGCACTAACGCTCGTGAGATATACGTCATATACGAAGCCAGCGCGTGCCACCGATCGCTGTACACAAGCTGCTTACCTACGACCGAAACACACGTCGTTCGCGAGCAGAAGAGATTAGACACATCAACAATCGGCAAGGGCTGATTGCGCGACGCTTGCCATAAACCTGTGCCGATGTCATTAACGAGAGCGTCACTGGTCCTGGACGCAAAGCAGCTTGAGATCGATGTGGAATTCATACTCATGCAAGAGTTGGTGTCGACTCCGTTAGTCGGACTCCGTAGCCAAGGAATATTCGATAGCAGAATGACCTTTGCTTTGGACGGCTTGAGCAGTTCGGCAGCCGTCTGGACCCCGGTCGCAATCTCTTGAGGCGATGGCTGGTGTGTAGCCGACATAAAGCCCGCGGCGCCCGTGAGGACGACGTACGTCGGGTGGGAGGTATTTATGTAGGTACGCACCGCAGTACGCCACAGCGTGCAATCAGGGTAGGCGGCACCGCTGGTTTGTGTCACGACGTACCCCCATGGCGGGCAACCGGGCTTGGAGAAAGCCACGACACGAATGTTCAGCAAAATGCCGAGTTCATGGAAGGCCGGGGTCCACATATTTGACTGTGAGTCTCCAAAGAGCACGATGGTGCGCTTCGCTGTCGGTTGGCCAAAGAGGCACGTTAACCCGGGATTGGCCGGGATGGTGGCCTGGCCGGTGATGGCATCGCAGTGAGTCGATCGCGACTTCGCTAAGCCGACATAAAAACCGGAGTACTTAGAAGTCACATTCGCCATCATCGATTTCGCCTCGGACGGGAGCTGGGTGACCGTACTGGACTGCTCAAGCTGCGTCGCGAGCTGCGCCAACGTTGGACGGGTATCGACGGTAACCGCTCTGGCAGTGATTGGGGCTAGAGAGGTGACCAGTGCACACCCAGTGAGCAATACAGAAATTTTGATACGTACAGCCGATTTCCAAAGCCGCATCAATTGCCAATCACTAGGTTTGTTGCGCCAAAGTGTACACGACAACCGAAAAATTTCGCCCCGCTAGCACCGTGGCAGACTTCTCGTAGCGAGCTCGGCAAGAAGGGAGACTGTGGCCAAAAACCCAATGTCTTCAGTCTTGCGCTACCGCGAAGCCCGCTGGCTCCTCTTCGGTCAAAGTACTTCTCGACTTGGTGATGGCGTTTCGGCCGTCACGATAGTTCTACTCATTCTGGATCGCTGGCCAGGGGCGACGCATCTCTCGCTCTACTCCGCCGTAGCGACACTGGCTCTCGTCGTGTTCCTCCTCTTCGGTGGCGCTGTCGTCGACCGAATTTCGCGTCGAACCATCCTGCTGGTATCGGACCTGTCGCGAGCCATCATCATGGGCACAGTGGCACTGTTGCTCGCCACCGATCGTCTGACCTTTGCAGAACTACTGCTGAGCGCCTTCCTCTTTGGCATTCTCGATGCGGTCTTTATGCCCGCGGCAACCGCGCTGATTCCTGAGATCGTTCCCGAGGAGGCGCTGAACTCGGTGAATGCCGCCAGCGCGGTGTCTCGAAGTCTCTTTGGGGGCATGCTGGGCCCCGCTCTCGGGGGGATTCTTTCGGCGTGGAGTATTCCGGGGGCCCTGGCATTTGACGTCGGCACCTTCCTCATCAGCGCACTCTCCATCCTCCTCATGAGACGAACAGCTGCGCCCGCGGCCCCACCGGATGGTCACAAAAACATGTTGAAGTCGATTGGCTCAGGACTTCGGTACACCTATCAGACCAAGTGGCTGTTTTGGACCTTGATGGGCGCGGGACTAACTAATGCTTTGTTGTTTGTCCCCCAAGGCACGCTGATGCCACTCTTCTTAAAAGAGGAGTTCCACGCCAATCGTCAACTAATCGGTCTGAGCTTTGCCGTCAGCGGTGCGGGTTGGCTGATTGGCTCATTAATCGTGGGTTCACTCGCCACGCCTCAGCGCCGAGTCAGATGGCTCACCACATCCTGGTTGCTAGGCAACATCGTGGTCGGTTTAATCGCCTTTGTAACTCAAGCGTGGATGGCGTTGGCGATTGTCTTACTTGTGGGCCCGCTGCTCTCCTACGGCAATGTGCTCTGGGAATCCATGATGCAAACGGAAGTACCCAAGGAGCTTCTGGGTCGCGTCACGTCAGTGGACTGGTTCATTTCCCTCGGCCTCGCACCAATGGGCGTTATGGCCGCTGCAGCAATCTCTACGCACGTGGGCATCCGGACATACTTCTTGCTGGCCACGCTGGTTTGTGTGCCGTTTCAGATTGTCCTCTTGATCTCCAAGAGGGTCAACGCCATTGACGCTACGCGAGTCGCTTCAAAAGAGCGCGAGCTAACTCCGTGGCAGCGTCCGGGTGATAGATCAAAAAAAGAGAGGGCTCGGTGAGCTCTAGTTCCATTACGGCCCAGGCATTATCCATGCGGCAGAGATCGACTCGGGCGTAGAGCGCTGCGGACGCACCTCCCGCGTCCAGCACCCTTTGAGCGAACTGCAGCGTTTCCGGGCTGGCGGTGGCTACCGACATCTGTTCGGCGCGAAAGAGTTGGCTGCGGTCGTTCTCGACGGCATTGAGCATCGCGCCTTTACGCATGGCGTGGGAAAACGCACCATCTACAAAGACGAGGGCTAACTCACCCTCGTCATCAATCGACTCCACATACGGCTGAATAATCACGTCTCGGCCCGAGACGTGAAGCGAGCGGACGTGGCTGTGAGCACGGGCGTGGTCGTCGACTCCGTAGCGTTCGGCGTCCAAGCTGCCCGCCCCGACCGTGGGCTTAACGACGAAGTTGCCCGTGGGAAATATTGGATCGATCCCCACGTCGGCGAAGGTCGAGGGAATGACGCTGATTCCGGCTTGCTGCAGGGACCGTAGGTAGTGCTTATCGGTATTCCAGGCCACGAGTTCAAACGAGTTATAGAGCGCAGGGACGCTCGACGCCCACGTAAGGAAGTCCTCTCGGCGGGGAGCGTAGTCCCAGGTCGAACGAATCACCGTGGCGTCGAATCGATCCCATTGGGCGTTCGGGTCATCCCACGCCAACAACTCGTAGTCAAGACCGACGCTCGTCAGTGCTTCAAGCAACAGTGGGGTGTCGGGGTCGACGTAGAGGTCCTCACACGTCGCAATGGCGACGCGACGACTCACGGGAGGAGGAGGTAGGCGTGGTGCGCCAAGTTGGCGATTGGTCCAGGCCACACGCCAAAGAGGACGGCCGAAACGCTGCCGATGGCAATCACGGCACCGGTTAGCCGAGGAACGGCCACGCGGACCCCAGCGCCCTCATCGTCGCTGTAGAGCGAGAGCACTAGTCGGACGTAGAAGAACCCACCGATGGCCGCAGCCACCATGGCGATCACGGCTAGCCAAGAACCGCCGCCATCAACGGCCGAGGTGATCACGGCGAACTTGGCGAAGAACCCAGTCGTGAACGGTGCACCGGCCTGTGACAACAGCAACACGGCGAGCGCCACACCGAGGAGGGGCTGACGACGAGCTAAGCCGCGGTAGTGGTCGAGGTCGTGGCTGGTTTCACCCTCTCCCCCAACCAAGGTCACCACCGCAAAGGTGGCGATCACCACGGGCAGATAGGTAACGACGTAGTAGAGGGTTCCGGCAACACCAGATGGTGACGCCGACCACAGACCCAGCAACATGAAGCCGGCCTGCGAGATGGAGGAGTACGCCAAGAGGCGCTTGATGTTGCGCTGGACCAGAGCCACCGCGGCACCGACCAAGGTTGACAGGACTACGAGTCCCCACACCAGTGGACGCCATGATTCCGACTGCGTTGTGAGTGCCCCGAAGACAACGCGCAGGACGGCGGCGAAGGCACCGACCTTGACGATGGATGCCATGTAACCCGTAACGGGTGACGGGGCGCCCTCGTAGACATCGGGAGACCAAACGTGGAACGGAACCGCGGCCACCTTGAAGGCAAAGCCGACCAGCATGAGTCCGAGACCCGCGACCAGCACACCGGGCTGGAGAATGAAGTTGTGAGCGAGGAAGTAGGCGATTGACGACAAGTTCGTCGAGCCGGCGCCGCCGTACGTCAGCGCCACGCCGTAAATGAATATCGCTGAAGCGAAACCCCCCAGCAAGAAGTACTTCAGGGCCGCCTCGGCCGAACCGGAACGGTGGCGGTCGAAGGCGACCAACACGTAGAGGCCGATGGACAAGATTTCGAGTCCCAAGAAGATGACGATGAGGTCATTCGCTTGGACCATCATCATCGCTCCGGATGCTGATGCCAAAACCAGGATGTGGAATTCAGCTCCGACCACGTGAGCGCGGTGCGCCCAGTCGTGAGCCACGAGGGCGGTAAGCGCGACGCCGAGGGTAATGGCGGCTGAGGCCAAGACGCCGAAGCCGTCTAGCGCAATCGCGTGAGCCATGGTCGTTGTCGAACCATGAATCGAAACATCACGCCACTGGAAGAACGAGAGTGCAAAAGCACTGACAGCCGTCACGACCGTCACGCTCGTGGCGACCACGGCCGAGACACGAGCGCGCGTCATTGCCGTTACGAACATCAAGATCAGCGAGCCGCCGAGCAGCGCCAATATCGGCGCAATGGCCAAATAGTGGACGGAGGGCATCGCTAGATGTGCCACTTTCGCAATCATCGATTGACCCCCTGCGGAGTTGAGTGCGCCACGATGGCGTGCGTCGAGGGATTGATCTTGTTCAAGAGAGGTGCCGGGTAGACACCAAGGACGACCACCAGAACGATGATTGGGGCCAGTACCCATCGCTCAGCAGTTGTCGCATCGGGAATGGAGGCATTCTCACCCGTGGCTTCACCGTGAAAGACACGTTGGTAGGCATAGAGCAGGTAGAGCGCCGCGAAGATAACACCCGTCGTTGCGATGACTGCCCACCAGGGGTGGGCGTTGAATGAGCCGAGAAGCACGAGGAGTTCCGAGACGAAACCCGAAAGACCAGGCAGGCCGATAGAGGCCAGCATCACCACGGTAAAGAGTGCAGCGAGAACCGGCGCGGGACCCTGCAGCCCAGAGAGCGCACTGATGGTCGAGGTACCTCGACGACGTTCAATCCCACCAATCAGCAAGAAGAGGCCCGCGGTGATAACACCGTGGTTGAACATCAAGAGCACGGCACCACTGGTGGCGATTTGCGAACCGGCAAAAATACCGAGCACGATGAAGCCCACTTGGGCCATCGAGGAGTAGGCCACCACTCGCTTCAGTTCCTTGCTCACGGCGGCGAGAGCGGAACCGTACAAAATACCGATGACGGCCAAGGTCAATACGAAGGGCCGAACATTATCGAGGCTCTGCGGAAGCAGGCCCACGGCAAATCGGATGAGTCCGTACGTGCCCAGCTTTGCCAGCAGCGCTGAGAGCACCATCGAACCAGCAATTGGCGCCTCGGCATAGGCCAGAGGCGACCAGGTGTGTAGCGGAAAGATGGGGCTCTTAATACCAAAGGCAACTAAGAAACCAATCATGATCCACGTGGCGACGCCAGAAGAGAGAGGCGTCTGCTGCAGGGCCGACATAGCAAAGGTCAAGTCACCACCGAAGACGTGTTGGTGGCGAACGGCGATGTAGACCATGCCGACCAGCAGGAAGCCAGAACCAAAGAGGGTGTAGACGAAGAACTTCAACGCGGCGGCGGCCCGCTGCGCGCCACCCCAACCCGCAATGAGGAAGTAACTCGGAATCAGCGTGAGTTCGAAGAAAAGGAAGAACGAGAGCATGTCGCGAGTAGCGAATGCGCCGATGGTTGCCGTCATTAAGACGAGCAGCCACGCCACGAAAGCGGGCGTCCGACGCGATTCGTTAGCCCCCACGAGCGCCAGCAAAATTACGAGAGCCGTCAGAGCCAACAAGAAGAGTGAAATGCCATCAACGCCGACGTCATAGGCCACACCGAGCGATGGGGCCAAGACCTTGCGGTAGGTGAAATCAAAGACAGTGGTTGAGCCCGATCCAATCGCGTGCGAGCCACGGTAGGCCAAGGCGACCACGACGGTTAGGGCGAGTTCGAGAGTGGCGGCTGTAATGCCGATGACTCGAGCAAGGTGGTCCGACGCGCGAAGACCAATGATGAGCGCGGCAGCCACCAATGGGATTAGGAGCAAGAGGGTGAGCCAGAGTGACGTGTGCATGACTACCAGGACCTCGCAACCAAGAACAGCACGACGAGCATCATGCCGACGACCACTACGAGGGCGTAGTGGCGAACAAAACCAGACTGAATCTTGCGAATTCCTTCAGCACTCTTACGGACCGAGATGGCCGTTGCGACCACGGCACCATCGAGGATCTTGGGCTCGACGGTCGTGATGGCGAATTGAGCGACGCGTTGTGACGGGCGACCAATGGTGAAGTCGTAGAAGTCATCCCAGCGCCAGACCTTCTCCAAGAAGCTGGACTCGAAGCGAGGCCAAGGCGAAGTGGATTTCCACAGGGAGAAGGCAATGAGCAACCCAATAATGGCGGCAGCAGCATCCGCTGCCGCGAGCACGAACTCGGACATATGTGAGCCCAAGACGGGCGATACCGTCGACTCGAATACGGGGTCGAGGAAGCCGGCCAGCGACATTGAGTGGGCCCACGGCAGATTCAGCAGTCCACCGAGAGCACTAAATACCGCGAGGATCACCAGAGGCACCGTCATCACCCAGGGACTCTCGTGCGGGTCGTGACCTTCGGTCACTTCACGGAACCGATCGTCGCCTCGGAACGTTAAGACAAAGAGTCGACTCATGTAGTAGGCCGTCAGGACTGCCGTAAAGAGGCCAAGGACGTAGAGCGGCTTAGAGAAGGCGTAGACATTGGTGAGAACGTCACCCTTGGCCCAGAAACCGGCAAATGGTGGAATACCGGCAATCGCGAGCCAACCGATAAGAAAGGTTGGAAATGTCAGCGGGAGATACTTCTGTAGCCCACCCATTTTGCGCAGGTCTTGCTCGCCATTGAGCGAGTGGATCACCGAACCGGAACCAAGGAACAAGAGAGCTTTAAAGAATGCGTGGCTCACCATCAAGAAGATGGCGGCGGAGTAGGCCCCTGTTCCAACGGCCAAAATCATGTAGCCAATTTGCGAGACCGTCGAGAAGGCCAGGACTTTCTTGATGTCCTTCTGGGACGTGGCCACCGTGGCGGCCACGAAGGCCGTGAGTCCACCGATAACAGCGATTACCCATCGACCGGACGTCGACCAGGCCAAGACTGGAGACATCCGAATAAGAAGATAAACACCGGCCGTCACCATGGTGGCGGCGTGAATCAAGGCGGAAACTGGCGTGGGGCCCTCCATAGCGTCAGGGAGCCAGTTAAAGAGTGGAATCTGCGCCGACTTGCCACTGGCGGCCAACATCAACGCCAAAACGATGAGAAGAGCGACGGTACTCGACAGAGGAACCGTCGAGCCGAGACCGATGATGGTGAGGTAGTTCAGCGAACCAAAGTGGTTAAAGAGTAGGAACAACGCGAGTAGGAGACCTACGTCACCGACCCGGTTGTAAATAAAGGCCTTCTTGCCGGCGCTCGCCGCGGAGTCCTTCGTGAAGTAGTAGCTCACGAGAAAGTATGAGCAAACGCCCACGCCTTCCCAGCCCACGAACGTCACGAGCAAGTTGTTGCCCAGTACCAGGACGAGCATTGAGAAGACGAAGAGGTTGAGGTACAAGAAGAACTTCTTAAAGTCCTTCTCCCCGTGCATGTAGCCAATCGAATACAGGTGAATCAGTGTTGAGATGCCGGAAACAAAGAGGCACATCGTCACTGACAGCGGGTCCAAGAGGAAGGCAGCATCAACATTGAGCGGTCCGACCGAGAGCCAGGAGAAGAGGTGAATCGTGACTTCACGCTCCGACTGGCCTAGGAGCCAGAAGAAAGAAATCACTGTTGTCAAGAAAGAGGCCAGTACGGCCGATGTAGCAATCCAGCCAGAGACGGGTTCGCGCGTCATCGACTTCGGCAGAACGAGGACGAGCAAGAAGCCAACCAGCGGGAAGAGTGGGATGAGGGCAGCTAGTGAGTTCATCTCAGCCTCGCAACTCTGAGAGTTCGTCGACAGCCGTCGACTGGCGGCGGCGGAAGATCGCCACCACGATGGCCAGACCAATCGTGACCTCGGCGGCCGCCACGACAAGAATGAAGAAGACCGAGGCCTGTCCCCCGATGTCGTGCAGTGACCGCGAGAACGTCACGAACGTCAAGTTGACCGCGTTGAGCATCAGCTCGATACACATAAACATGATGAGAGCGCTACGTCGGGTCAGCAGTCCGAACATGCCGATACCAAATAAAACGGCTGCCAAAATTAGGAACCAAGACTCGGGGATGGTCACGCGTCGGCTCCTTCCGAAATCGACTCACCAGTGCGGTCACGACGTGCGAGCAACACGGCACCGACGACGGCAATGATCAAAAGGGCGGCGGTGGCTTCAAAGGCGAAGAGGTACGTCGTAAAGACGGCCGAGCCAACCGCTTGAACGTTTTCGGCACCGCCGGGGGAAGCGCCGGTCGCCACTTGTGCCCCCGTCGACCAACCACCTCGACTCAACATGGCGAGAATGCCGACCATGGTGACTACCACGGAGGCGTACGCCATAGGACGCTGTGCGACAAACGGCTCAACAGAGATGTCCTCTTTGTTGTCAACGCCTAGAAACATGATGACGAATAAGAAGAGCACCACGATGGCGCCGCAGTAGACGATTACTTGGACCGCGGCCAAGAAATGTGCCTCTTGTTCCAGGAAGGCGATGGCCACACCCAGCAACGTCAAGATCAAACTCAGCGCCGAGTGGACAGGATTGCGATACGTGATAATTCCGAGAGCGCCGATGA
>Ga0136641_1000862_pt1 | contig 12826 bp, 9 predicted proteins | sample EliLak1302023Y_FD_115312 | JGI IMG/M metagenome (GOLD analysis project Ga0136641, IMG submission 115312) | Freshwater microbial communities from Elizabeth Lake, Yosemite National Park, California, USA - 13020-23Y | ecosystem: Environmental > Aquatic > Freshwater > Lake ...
GGAAAGCAGTTGCAGCGTTCCCAGGGCGTAGGCATGGGACATTGAGCGACAACGTACTTGTCGTTGACTTCGGCGCTCAATACGCCCAACTAATAGCTCGTCGTGTGCGTGAAGCACACGTGTATTCAGAAATTGTTCAGAGTTCAATCACTGCTCAGCAAGTAAAAGCAAAATCACCTAGTGCAATCATCTTGTCGGGTGGTCCTAAGTCGGTCTACGAGGTTCCTGCCCCTTCACTAGATCCCGCAATCTATGAACTTGGTATTCCAATACTCGGCATTTGTTATGGCGCCCAGCTCATGGCTCAACAGCTCGGTGGGGAAGTATCACGCACTGGAGCTGGGGAATATGGTCGTACCGAACTCTCGCTAAGCGGCGATTCGGCACTCATGACCGGATGGCCAAGTGCCACCACGTGTTGGATGAGCCACGGAGACGCAATCTCAAAGACTCCTGAAGGCTTTGTTATTACTGCTTCAACGCCAGAAGCGCCAGTTGCTGTTATGGAGAACAAGGCTCGTCGACTTCACGCGGTGCAGTTCCACCCGGAAGTAGTTCACTCTGAACGTGGTCAAGAGATCATTGTCAATTTCTTGCACAACGTTGCGGGCATTGCTCCTACTTGGACGAATACTTCTATCATTGACGAACAGGTTGCCTTAATTAAGAAGCAAGTGGGCGACGAAAAAGTTCTTTGCGCACTTTCTGGTGGCGTTGACTCTGCTGTCGCTGCGGCACTGGTGACAAAGGCGATCGGTAAGCAACTCACGTGTGTATTTGTAGACACTGGTCTTATGCGAAAGAACGAAGGCGAGCAGATTGAAGAAACTTTCATGCGCCAGTTCGGTGTTGACCTTATTCATGTAAAAGCATCAGACCGATTCTTTGATGCGCTAGCGGGAGTCACTGACCCAGAGCGCAAGCGCAAGATCATTGGCGAGTTATTCATCCGCGAGTTTGAACAAGTTGCTCGTGACTTGGCTGAAGGTGGCAACGGACCACGTTTCTTGGTGCAAGGAACGCTCTACCCAGATGTCATCGAGTCGGGTTCAGGTCACGCGGCGAACATCAAGAGTCACCACAATGTTGGAGGACTTCCTGAAGACCTGTCATTTGAACTCATTGAGCCGCTTCGTGCGCTCTTTAAAGACGAAGTTCGCCAAGTCGGCTCAGAATTAGGGCTCCCTGACGAAATCGTTTGGCGCCAACCTTTCCCAGGACCGGGACTTGGTGTTCGCATTGTTGGTGAAGTCACTAGGGAGCGCGCAGAAATCCTTCGGAATGCTGACTATGTAGTCGTGGATGAGATTAAAAAAGCCGGTCTCTACCGCGAACTTTGGCAAAGCTTCGCGGTGTTACCAGCAGTGCGTACTGTTGGCGTCATGGGAGATGGCCGCACGTACGCGTATCCAATCATCATTCGCGCCGTTACGAGTGACGACGCAATGACCGCCGACTGGGCACGACTGCCCTACGACGTGATTGAGTCAATCGCAAACCGGCTTATCCGTGAAGTTGAGGGCGTGAACCGTGTTGCACTCGACGTCACGAGTAAACCACCAGGCACCATTGAGTGGGAGTGAGTAGTAACTCGTTTTCCGACGAGTCACTGTTCGCTGACGCCACACCAGTCGCAACTCGACCCGATCCATCGTCACTACTAAGTGACCTCACCGAGCCACAGCACCGCGCCGTTGTTCAGCGCGGCGGTCCACTACTTGTTATTGCTGGAGCAGGGTCTGGAAAGACACGGGTACTGACTCGCCGTATTGCGCACATCTTGGCAACTGGTGATGCTCGCCCCTACGAAATAATGGCGATCACCTTTACTAACAAGGCCGCTGACGAGATGAAGAAACGCGTTATTGAGCTCGTTGGCTCTGACGCAGAAAAAATGTGGGTGTCGACGTTTCACTCCGCGTGTCTTCGCATGCTTCGCATGAACGCAGAAGTTCTTGGGTACCAGCGTGGCTTCACGATCTATGACGCCGGCGACGCAGAAACCGCAGTTGATCGAATCATGAAAGAACTCAATATTGACACCAAGCGCATTTCACCGCGCAGTGTTTACTCAGCTATTTCTGCTGCGAAGAATGAAATGCTCACTCCTGCGATGTATGCGGACCGGGCTCATGGTGATGACCCGAATCACCGTCGCATTGCAGAAATCTACCGTTTGTACGCTGAGCGCTTACTGCTGGCAAACGCTATGGACTTTGACGATCTCTTGCTTAACGCAGTGATCATGATGAAGAAGGACCCAGGAGTTCTTCAGTCGTATCAGAGTCGATTTAAGTATTTGTTAGTTGACGAGTTCCAAGACACCAACGGTGTACAGAATGAGCTCGTCTTGATGCTCGCGGCAGAACACCGAAACCTCTGCGTGGTTGGAGACTCAGACCAGTCCATCTACCGCTTTAGAGCAGCAGACGTAAGAAACATCTTGCAGTTCGAACAGCGCTTCCCAGATGCTGACGTGATCTTGCTGGAACAAAACTTCCGCTCGAGTCAAACAATTTTGGACGCCGCTAACGCTGTGATCGAGAAGAACGCCAGTCGCCACGCCAAGAATCTCTTTACTGAACGCGGGCAAGGAGAGAAGATTCGTCTCTACCGCGCGGGTGATGAATACGACGAAGGCCGCTGGATCGCTGGCGAGCTTCGTCGAATGAAGAACTCATACAACGTTGGCTGGAGCGATATGGCGGTGTTCTACCGCACTAATGCCCAGAGTCGTGTGCTCGAAGAAGAAATGCTTCGTGCCAACATTCCGTACCGCGTGATATCTGGAATGCGTTTTTATGATCGCAAGGAAATCAAAAATGCACTGGCGTATGCGCGACTGATTGTTAACCCTCATGATGAAGCCTCAGCTCGACGAGTCATTAATGAACCAAAGCGTGGACTCGGTGATGGGGCGATTGCGAAACTGAGTGCGTACGCAGCTGAAAACGCTATGTCGTTCGCAGAGTCACCGCACTACGCCAAGGCCGCCGGTCTCACGAGTAAGGCCCTTAATGGCGCAACGCAGTTTGCATTGATGCTTGATCAACTGCGTGCCATGGCTAATGACCTGTCGCCACGAGAAATGATTGATGCCATTGTGAGAGAGAGCGGCATGGGCGATGCACTTCGTGCAGAGAACTCAGATGAAGCCACTTCTCGTTTAGAAAACCTCGGCGAACTTGCATCTGCTGCGTCGCAGTACGACACGTTGATGGATTTCGTTGAGCGAATGGCGCTTGTCGCTGATTCGGATCAACTCGATGGGGGCGCGGGGGCAATTTCTCTGATGACGTTGCACGTTGCTAAAGGTCTTGAGTTCCCTGTTGTAGTAGTTACCGGTCTAGAAGAAACAATATTCCCGCATCGTCGCGCACTTTCTGACGCAGCCGAGCTTGAAGAAGAGCGACGACTTTGCTACGTCGGGATTACTCGTGCCATGCATCACTTGGTGCTGACCCATGCCTGGAGTCGCACCATGTGGGGAAATCGGGCGGACGCTATTGCCAGTCGCTTTTTGATGGAAATTCCAAGCGGGCTCCTTGACGATGTCTCTACAACACAGCCAACACGACGTTCGAGTTTCTCTAGTGACGAAGGATTTGTTGGTCGCAGAAGTGAATTCACTGAAGGCCGTGCGTTTGGAACGGGTGCAGCACCTCCGGTTCGCTCAACGGGTGCTGAAAAGTTAGAGCTGAGTGTTGGCGAAAAAGTAATTCATGATCGTTATGGTGCTGGGGTAGTGGTGAGCGTTGATGGTGAAGGCTCACACGCGAGAGCCGCAGTTAATTTTGAGGAACATGGCACCAAGCAATTAGTTTTGGCTATGACGCCTCTTCGCCGCGCCTAACTTGACTCCTTTGCCTACGAATAAAGTTCAACCTTTACAGTGATTACAATTGCTTCAAATGACCGAAGCCACTAAAAGCGCTCCTACTCGAGCTGCGTTACGCAGTCAGCAGAGAAAAAGAAAAATTATAATTAGTGCAATTGTTGCTGCAGCTTTGCTGGTGGGCGCGGTTGGTGGAAGTTACCTCTATGTCCAGTGGCGATTCAATGCAATTCCGAAAATTACGGTCAGTCATGAAGTTGCTCAAATATCAGGTGAGCCGTTCAACATTCTAGAAATCGGCTCGGACTCTCGCGCTGGACTTTCAGGTGCAGTTGCTGCTCAAGCTGGGGCTGTGTCTGGTCAGAGAAGCGATGTGGTGAAGATTATGCACATCGATCCTAAGAAAAATTCAATTTCTGTTCTCTCAATTCCAAGAGATACCTTGATAAGCATCGTCGACAATCAAGCACTCCATGGTGAATTCAATCGAATCAATGTCAATTATGGTGACGGTGTCTCAGCAGTTGCCGCTGCAATAACTGCAAATTTTGGGATTCCTATTAACCACGTAATAGAAGTCTCCTTTGGCGGTTTAATTAATTCTGTAGTCGCAATTGGCGGCGTTTACCTGGACTTCCCATTTCCATCTCGAGATTCGTATTCAGGACTACGGATCACTAGTAGTGGATGTCAGCTTGTAACCGGAGCGCAAGCACTAGCAGTCGCTAGAAGCAGACACTTCGAATATTTCCAAAATAATCAGTGGCTCTACGATGGCACTAGTGACTACGGTCGAATCTATCGTCAGAACAATTTCATCAAGGCAATGATTAATCGAGCCAAGAAAATATATAACCCGCTCAAAATTAATTCGCTGCTGTCGTCTATCCCCGCTGGCGTAACGCTGGACAGTAAGTTCACATTGAACAATCTGGTCGCTCTCGCAGTGAAATTCCATAAATTTGATGCATCTGCAATGACCAGCTACACCTTGCCTGTGGCTGGGACGGTCAATGAAAATCTTGGTGATGTGTTGATTGTTAAGCAACCTGATGCACAAGCTCTCCTTCAGAAAATTTTTGGAAACACCCTCATAACCCCAACAAATCCACCGCCGAATTCTCTTTTTGTGTCGACCCCTCCACCTGTTGTGACAACGACAACAACGACAACAACAATTCCTCAAAAACAAAAGAAGCACTCATCAAGCACGGCGACAACAACCACGACTATTGACCCGACGCAGGTGATGCCTTACTTCGATCCAGTTCCCTGCTCGCCAAAGTAAACGAAGTTCTGGAAAAACTTGACCTCAATACCCAAAATCTCTGAGGGTGACTGTAATAATTGCAAGCAATGAAACTCCCGCTCCTGTCCAAAATTCTTGTAATTCCTCTTTCAGTGGTGACAGTGATCAGTTTCTATTCCGTAGTTGTCGCCGACGATTCGACCAGCACAACAACGACTGTGTCGACGTCGCCACCTACAACCTCCGCAGTGCCAACGCTGCTTAGCTCCAGAAAGATGTCGCTTCCAGAAACTGGGAAGTTCACGATTCTAGAAATTGGGGACTCGCTGGGCATTGACTTGGAGATGGGCATGGCAACTGAGCTTGCCACTAATCCTAAAATTCGCTTAGCGAATAGGTCGCTTGTTTCCTCTGGCTTAACCAGTCCAGCCTTCTACGATTGGCCAGCACATCTACAAGGATTTTTAAATCAATTCCATCCCAAATTGGTGACAGTATTTTTTGGCGCCAACGACACGCACTCAATGACTGTGGATGGAGTCTCACGGCCAATTGGAAGTCCTGGATGGAAAAAAGCGTATTCAGAACGAGTGCAGAAAATAGATGCAGAAGCAAATTCTGCCGGCGCTGCGGTGCTTTGGATTGGTCTACCAGTTATGTTTTCGCCAATTTATGCGTCAATGACACGGGTGATTAATGCAACTGTCGAGAGCGCTCTAGCGAAGTCAACGAATGCAACGTATTTGAATACACAAAGTGTTCTGGCGAACGCATCCGGAAAATTCGCGTTTTCTCAAAAGGTGAACGGTGTAACTCAGTACATCCGCGCCAATGATGGAATTCACATAAATACTGCAGGACATCTGGTGCTCGCTACGTATGTTGTGAAGCAATTGAATTCAATTTATGGCTTACCAGTCACTCCAGCTCAGCCAACAACAATTTCTTACTAAGTAAGCCCTCCGCCGAAGGCGCCGTAGAGATACGTAATTGCAAGGGTTGTGCCTACGCACGCTGCAAAGAGGAGCAGAGCCAAGGACTGTCGATGAGTAATCCGTTCGGATTTGCGAATCGGTTTTTCAATGAAACGATTCGAAAGTGCTGCGCACAGAAACGCACCAGCCACCTGGGCGAGTCGAACTCCCGGCGACATCACCGTTGTTGACAAATTAATTGTCATGGCGTACTGGAGGGGCAGCATTAACCATACAAAGTGCCATAAGTACAATGCGTAAGAAACATCTCCCACGTAGACGATTGGTCGCAAATACTTCATCGCTTTTTGGCTCGTAGTGAATGAATCATTAGAAGCAACTAACACCAGTGCTGTAGCGGCGCATGGTATCCAAGCCAAAAACCCAGGGTAGACACTTGCGCTCGTTAGAAAGAAAGCAGACAACAATATCGTCAGAACACCAACTGCGCTGAGAAGATGCCTTATTCGATCTGAAACAGCTGAAGGGATTGGCGCAAGTTGTGTGAGCAATGCTCCAAGTGCGAGCTCCCACAAACGAGTCAGAGGTGAATAATAAGCAGCAACAGCGTTGTTGGTGGAAATGTGAATTGACCACCAAGAGGAAGCAACAATTACGACAAGCAGAAATAAGACAATCGCTATTGTTCTGCCCGCGTTGAACAGTTTTCGCAGGAGTATGAAAAGTAGTGGAAATACGAGATAGAACTGTTCCTCAACTGCGAGCGACCAAAAGTGTGTCACTAGTGAGGGTGGGACGCCAGGGTTGAAGTACGTACTTCCAGAAGCAATAAAGTGAAAGTTCAATGAAAAGAGTGATGCAAAACGTACGTCACTTAACAGCGGGATTCCGAAATTAGGACCTAGAAAGAAATACGTCACGACAATTGTTGTGATCAGCACCAGAGATGCTGCTGGAAGTAGGCGACGAATTCGCCGTGCATAGAAATTAGTGAGCTGCTGGAATGAATTTCCTGGGGGGCTGCGCTGCAAAACATTGGTGATGACAAAGCCACTTATTACAAAAAATACATCAACGCCAATGTAGCCACCACCAAAATGTGGCACGCTTGCGTGATAACAGATAACAAGCAGAACTGCTAGCGCGCGAAGTAATTGGATGTCTATTCGAAACGTACTGGTGTGCTTACTTTCCAACGCGCTAGAAGTTTCTGAAGAGCTCACCTGGAACACATTAATTTTCTAAATGCAATTTTTATGGCAATTGCAATACTTTTCTGTTGTAACTCCACTTGCATGGATTGGGGCAAACTTCTTTAGGTGACTTAACTCGTAACTGCTGCAATGCCTGGTCTTTTGGAGACAACTAAACCTTGTGTAAGAAAGCTTCTTTTAACGAAATTAAGTGCGAGAATGGTTGCTCATGAATTCTCGTCGCCCCGGCTTTCGACCTCCAGCGCCACCACGACCTACTCGCCTTGAGTCCGTGGTGTACTTGCGACGTCGAATCCTCACCGTCGCTGCAATTTTCACAGTGCTTGTTGTTGGTTACTACGGCATTACCCTTGGCGCAGCGCTCACGAATCCAACTTTTGGGGCTAATACATCGGCTCGTGCCGCTGAATGGGGTCGTCAAAGTGGACTCGGATTCATGGTCACCTGGGCTGAAAACCTTGCATACAAAATCAGCCCACCAAAAGTTGGCGGTGAACCGACTGGCTCTCAATTCGGTTCTGGCCCAACCGCGGTAAAAGTTCCAGCTGGGGGACACCTACCAACGCCAATCAACATTGTTTCTCCAGCCTCAAATCCACTGCCCGGCGAAGGCGTTTGGCACGTTGCCGGTAGAGAAACTGCCAGTGGTATTCCAACAATGTATGAAGCATTCGTGAGACCAGACGCAGTGCATACGAGTTACGTAGTTGGGGCCGTGTGGATGGACCCAACACTGCTGAAGGCACAGCTCTACTCAGGATCACAAATTCCTGGAGGTGGACCGTACAAGTTCACGGCACCAGTAAAACCAGCAGACTCAAAGAATCTTGTGGCCTCGTTCAATGCAGGCTTCAGAATGAAAGACGCCAAAGGTGGTTATTACACCCAGGGTAAAACCGTGATTCCACTGGTTAAAGGAGCAGCATCAGCAGTCATTTTTAAAGATGGAACAATGACCGTTGGTAAATGGGGCCGCGACGTTTATACAAACCACCAAATCGCTTCAGTTCGACAAAATCTTGTTCTAATCGTGGACAACGGTAAATCCGTACCAGGAATCAATTCCAATAACACCAACACGTGGGGCGCAACGGTTCACAATGCGTATGCGGTGTGGAGGTCTGGTCTTGGTGTGACCAGAAACGGCGCAATCATTTACGTTGGTGGACCTTCAATGTCTATTGCGGACCTAGCCAATGTGATGGTTCGTGCGGGTGCGTATCGTGCAATGGAAATGGACATCAACACCGACTGGGTAACGTTCTCGTCATTCACGGGTCCACTTAACAAAGTGACAACTGGAGCTAACGGCAAGTCACTACTTCCGGCAATGAGAGAAGCACCGAGTCACATCTTCGCCTCGTGGTGGCAACGAGACTTCTTCACTATGAATCTACGCAGTAATCAAACTGTCACAAAGGCCAAGCGCTAACGCTTCATCAACTTGTGCCAGATCTGATTTGGCATCAGACGCATGGCAACAGCAACGTACTTAAGTATCGGTGGACTCCAGATAACAAGGTCTCCACTCGCGAGACCACGCATGGTGTTCTCAGCAACTTCGTTAACACCAGTGGTGAATGGTGCCTCTTTTTGTCCGGTGGTCATCTTGGAACGAACAAACCCTGGGCGAAGGAGTTGCAATGAAACGCCCGTGCCCTTAAGAGACTCAGCGACACCTTGGCACAAACGGTCAAGTCCCGCTTTGGCACCAGAGTAGAGATAGGCATCACGGTAGACGCGTACTGATGCAACTGAAGAAATAACCAGAATTCTTCCGCTGCCTTGGGCCACGAGACGACGACGAATTTCTCCGAGCGCAGCAACTGGCCAGGTGTAATTCACATCTGCCATGCGAGCTGAGCCGAGTGGATCGTTTTCAATTTCTCGCTGGTTGCAAAGCATGCCGACTGCGATAATCACGAGGTCAACGTTTTCGCCAACTTTGTCGAAGGCCGCAGTGACAACTTCGCCGGCCTTACTTACTTCTTCAGCCTGAAAGAGCAGCGTGTCAGTCTTTGTGGCCCCGTACTCCTGGGCTTCTTTTGCGGACTCGTCTAAGAGCTGCTGATTTCTTCCAGCGAGCACGACCGTGTGTGCGCGTGCGGTGCAGAGCTTCTTAGTGATTGCTCGTGCGATGTCGGAGCTTCCTCCGAGCACGATGACGTTTTGTGGTTGGCCGAATGCATTTTCCATTGTTGTTATCTTCCTATGTGGAGTCGACGACTTAGGTCGCTTTGTAGGCGATCTTCAGGGTCGACTCGATTTTTTACGTTAAGAAATTCATCCAGACGTGGGTACATTGCACGCACTTTTTCGTGACTCAGTCTGGAATCTTTGGCGAAGTAAATACGCCCGCCAGCACTCAGCACCAACTCATCGAGGTCATCAAGAACCTCTGGCAGTGCACTGGGGCCAACCGGCAGGTCAAGAGCAAGTGTCCAACCAGGCATCGGAAACGACAGCATTCCTTCATTTGATGCGCCGAATCGTTTCAAGACGGCAAGAAAGCTCGGGACTCCAGAAGATGAAAGTCGCTCAATTGCCTTCGTTACTGTTTCGCCGGCGCTGTCTGGAACGGCAAATTGATACTGCACAAAGCCACGCTTGCCGTAGAGACGGTTCCAATCACGCACGCCGTCGAGGGGGTGAAAAAAGGCTGAAAGTGATTGTGGTTGGCCGACCTTCTTCTTCGGCGCGGCGCGGAACCACAGTTCGTTGAATGCCTTAATGGTGACTGTATTTAACAGTCCACTCGGCGCGTTGAAAGGAACGAACAGCTTGGCGGGCTTAGGGCCTTCGAGTCGCTTGGTTGATGCATCCTTAGCAGCATGGTCACCTCTCGTGAGGATGGCACGACCCATTGAGGATCCTTTAGTCATGCAGTCAACCCACGCAACGGAGTATTTGTACGCATCGTCGCCACTTTTCATGGCAGCCATCACTGCGTCGAGGTTTGCAAATCGTTCGGTGTCAACGAGCACTTGACTTGATTCAATCTTCAGCATCTTTAGGGTGACGGTGGTAATCACACCAGTGAGACCCATGCCACCGACCGTGGCCCAGAAGAGTTCTGCGTCATTACTGGGAGAAATAGTTACTGCGCCCTTGGGGGTAACGAGGCGCATCTCTAGAACATGATTTGCAAACGATCCATCAACGTGATGATTTTTCCCGTGCACGTCGGCCGCCACGGCACCACCGAGTGTTATTTGGCGCGTTCCAGCTGTTACCGGGACGAACCAACCCTGGGGGATTGAGAAACTTAAGAGTTCATCAACTGATGTTCCTGCACCAATGGTGACCACGCCATCATTTGAGATGACCCCAACGCCGTCAAGGTCACGGTTGTCAATAACTGTGCCGCCACCGAGTTGTGCGGCGTCACCGTAACTACGGCCAAGACCGCGCGCAATGTAGCGCTTGGCGCTACTCATGTCCTTAATAACTTCAAGTTCCGTGGCAGGGCTAACAACGTCACTCACCGACGGTGAAGTGCGTCCCCATCCGTATAGCGTTTCTTTACTCATCCGTAGATACCTATGTAGACGAGGGCAATCCAGATGAGTCCGAGAACTTGAACAACACGGTCGTGCAGCACGAGGTCCTCTGGTGACTGACTATTGCCCGCTTCAGCAGATCGCATGATGAAAAGTATTGCGAATACCACCGGGATAACGGTGAGTCGAATAGGAACAATGTTGTGGTGCACTGATGACAATCCAGTTGATGAAGTGTCAAAGGCCCAGAGGCAGTATCCAGTAACGACGACCGTTGCGCACAAGGTGAGTGCAGAGTGCAAGAACTGTGGTGTGTACTCAGACAGAACTTGTCTGGTTCCACTAACGCCGACACTCTTTAGCTCGCTCGATCGCTTACCCGTTACGAGGAAGAGCGCACCAAAAGAAATAACGACGAGGAACCACGTTGAAACAAAAAGATGTGACGCCACCGCTCCGGCGTAGGCACGAAGAAAAAAGCCACTCGCTACTGCGCCGAACTCCAGCACTGGAACTTGCTTCAAGAAGTATGAGTACGAAACTGAAATTACGAGATACAACCCGAGAATCAAAAGCAGCCCTTGTGGGTGCCAGATGGTGGAGGCAACTGCGAAGGCAATTAGTGCCAGAGCTAAGGATGCTGCGTACGCAAGACCCTTTGCGAGCTGGCCGGAGGCAATTGCGCGGTATTGCTTTTTTGGGTGTTGGCGATCTTGGTCAATGTCTCGAAGGTCGTTGAGAATGTAAATGGCTGAAGAAAGCGCGCAGAAGGAGACGAATGCGGCGCCGGTGTGGCGAAGCACGCCAGCATTGTGAATTTCGCCAGCGGCGGCGGGGGCCACTCCAATCAGGACATTCTTTACCCACTGGACGGGGCGCATCGCTGAAATAAGGGCGCGGAGTGGTCCTCGGGGGGTCTGTGGGTTACGGCTCACCCCTCTAACGCTACTAACTGTGATTTACCTAGGGTTTCCACTTGGAAATCACGGGTGTTTGCGCCATCTATGATGAATGGCGATGGAGCGCACATATCGAGTCGTAGTAGCCAAACCTGGCCTTGATGGTCATGACCGTGGCGCCAAAGTTATAGCTCGCGCTCTTCGAGACGCCGGATTCGAAGTCGTCTACACCGGACTTCACCAAACTCCAGAGCAAATTGTTCAAGCAGTTATTCAAGAAGACGCTGACTCACTCGGGCTCTCACTGCTTTCTGGGGCACACCTCGTTCTCGTTCCTCGAATTATGGATCTCCTGAAGGCCAATGGTCGTGAAGATGTGCTGCTCCTTGTTGGCGGCATTATTCCTGAAGACGACATTGCTCCGCTTGAAAAGCTAGGTGTTGCTCGAGTCTTTACTCCGGGCTCATCACTTGGAGAAATTGGTACGTGGCTCGAGTCTGCACTCGACGCACGTGAAAAATCGCAGTTGTAGTACTTCGTTTTATCCCCCGAAATGAAAGAACAGTAAATGGACCTTTTTGAATATCAAGGAAAGCAGTACTTCTCGCGCTACGGCATCGCAGTATCGCCTGGTGATGTTGCTGACACAGTTGAAGAAGCTGTTGCAGTTGCAGAACGCATTGGCTACCCAGTCGTCGTAAAGGCACAGGTAAAAGTCGGTGGCCGTGGAAAAGCTGGTGGAGTAAAGCTCGCTGACAACATTGACGAAGTTCGCCTACACGCTGGAAACATTCTCGGACTCGACATCAAGGGTCACATTGTTCGTCGCATCTGGATTGAGCGCTCGAGTGACATCTCGAAGGAGTACTACGCATCGTTCACCCTTGACCGTCCAAACAAGACACACCTCGGAATGTTGAGTGCACAAGGTGGCGTTGAGATTGAAGTCGTTGCCGAAGAGAACCCAGACGCAATTGCGTTCTTGTCAATTGATCCAGTTCGTGGACTCGACATTGAAACGTCACGTCGCTGGGTTGCTGAAGCAAACCTTGATGAAGTTGCTCGTGAACAAGCGGCGCAGATTCTTGTCAAGCTCTACGAGTGCTACACCCAGGGTGACTGCGACCTCGCAGAAATAAACCCACTCATTCTCACTCCAGATAACAAGGTTCACGCACTTGACGCCAAGGTGAC
>Ga0136641_1000864_pt1 | contig 12821 bp, 14 predicted proteins | sample EliLak1302023Y_FD_115312 | JGI IMG/M metagenome (GOLD analysis project Ga0136641, IMG submission 115312) | Freshwater microbial communities from Elizabeth Lake, Yosemite National Park, California, USA - 13020-23Y | ecosystem: Environmental > Aquatic > Freshwater > Lake ...
ATCTCGAGCGCATCAGCAGCCATTCGAAGTGGCGAGATTTTTCGCTCGGTATCGATTTGATCTCGGCTAGTCAGCGATCTCTCTATTTGAGCGGTATCACCTTCGTTGAGCTCATTTTCACGCCGAGCAGTCCGTTGAAGAAGATCTGCATAAAGAAAAATCTTCATATGGGCCTCTGGCGCGACCACTGTTCCAATATCACGGCCCTCAACAACAATTCCGTGCTTTGCAAGGTGAATCATCTCCCGTTGCATATGAAGTAAAAATTCTCGAACTTCTGCCATCTGTGCATAAATACTGACTTGATCGGTAATTCGTAGCGAACGAATCGCCTCAGAGATATCTTGATTCCCCGCGTGAATCTTGGGCTGAGTTGGATCACCATCAAAGGTGATACCGACTTCTTGGCATGCTCGAACGAGCTCCCGGGGATTCTCAATTTTTCGATCTAACGCAATCCATGTCACCGCCCGGTAGAGAGCGCCAGTGTCTAGATAATCCCAATGCGCTCTTAAAGCAATTGCTTTCGCGGTTGATGATTTTCCAGAGCCACTTGGACCATCGATTGCGATCACAGTAGTAGACATGCGAGAACCTTACTGTTACGAAGAGCGAGGTTTATGCGCAAGCCAACCCTCGCGGAGAAGATGAGCGTGAAGTAGATCTGCATCATCAAGAGAGAGCGCTAAGGTTATTAATCCGGTCTCTTGCCCTGGACTATGTTCGATTGATAGATCCTCCACGTTGACTCCGACGAGATCGCACTCGGTGAAAATTCTTGCCAACTCTCCCGGCTTATCCTGAATTACCACCGGCAGTAAGTGATACTCACGAACTTTTCCACCATGTTTTCCAGGAATCCTTGATCGACCTTGATTGCCCAGCGCCAAAATTGCTTCGACTCCAGCCTTATCCCCACGTTCCAATCGATCTATTAATTTGTCGATAGATCCTTTAAATGATTCGAGCAGAGGCAAAATTTCTTGCGCATTCATTGTGAGTAAAGATCCCCATAAAGCCGGTGAGCTCCCAGCAAGCCGTGATGTATCACGTAACCCAGCTCCAGCTAGGGTCAACTCCTCCGGGCTCCGCTCGGCGAGCTCGCCCCCAAGAAGTGAGGAGATGACTTGAGGGAGGTGAGAGACAAGTGCGATCTGTTCATCGTGGATCGATGGCTCTAACTCGAAAACGCTCGCTCCCGTGCTCTCCACGACTTCGCGCACGAGACGAAGGAATTCTGTGCTGGTCTGTGAACTCGGAGTAATAATCCACGCCCTGCCTTCAAAGAGATCACTTCTCGCACCCTCTGGCCCTACAAGTTCCCGTCCCGCCATGGGATGAGTTCCTAAGAATCGGGTATTTAGACCGGGAATTCTTGCAACCTCTAGTAGCAGGTTAGATTTTAAACCCGAAATATCTATAAACCTTGCTTGAGGGTATCTAATATATTCTCGATGCAAGACCTCGAAGACACTCTCAGAGGGGACAGCGATAACGACGAGATCAGGTTGATCCAAGGTTGAGGAGCCAACAAGGTCAGCGGCTAGTTGTTGGTTCGCTAATTTTTGATCAACCATCTCCAGCTCATGTCCTTGACTTCGAAGCGCCAGCCCCAACGATGTACCAATTAGGCCAGAACCCACGATGCGAATTTTCATGAATCACCCATTTTTTTCATCGTGTGACTCCGTTACTGCGCTAAATCGCGACGGAGGGCCTCGGCTCCACGCCGGTAGATATGGCGTGCCTCACCTAACGCCAACTCAGAGTGAGCGTGGACCATAACTCGGATAACACGCGCCATAGCGTTTGGTACATCCATCTCAACAGCGCAGATAAGCGGAACCGAACCAAGAGCCAAGGAGCGGGCAGTCTTCGCCGGAAACTCAGAGCGAATATCAGGGGTGCAGGTAAAGAGAATCGAAATCAAATCGTCTCGATCGAGGGAGTTAGCAGCAAAAATTTCCTCAAGTAGCTCGCAGACGGCAGACTCCATCTCCAGGGCATCATCCGCCACCAATTGAGTCGCTCCCCTAAATGCCCGTACTTTCATTGCCAAACCCTACCCCTACCTTGAGGACCTTGAGGAAACTTGATTGTCCTTCTATCGAACTCTCCTTTAATCTTTTTATCGTTTTTTGATTTTCTAAAAGGTCGACATTAACCAAAAGTGAAAACCTGCACAACAAAAGATTAATTTATAGACTTATATATAATTTTTCGAACCTCTAATTATCGATATATTTATCTTTTTGCTGATCAAAATATTAATAAATTAACGTAACGATTTACAGTTTCCTATTTATCGCTTTAACTTTAAATCAGTGAAAAGCTTTGCCAACTCCCCATCGTTGAGATTTCGCCAGCGTCCCTCTTTAAGTTCACCGATCGAGATCGGTCCAAACTCGGTTCGAATCAACCGGAGAACAGGAAGGTCAAGCGCCTGGAACATCCGTCGCACTATGTGGTACCGACCTTCATGGATAGAGATCTCTGCCCAGGAGTGCTTCTGATTCATCTCCCTAATACTTCTCACATCGAGCGCCCGAGCAAAGCCATCTTCTAGCTCAACCCCTTTGAGGAGGAGATCAATATCGCCTTTGCTCAAAGTTCCTTCGATTTCCACCAGGTATTTCTTGATTAGTCCGTAGGAGGGATGGGTGGCCCTATGGGTAACATCTCCGTCATTGGTGAGAAGAATGAGACCTTCAGACTCCTTATCGAGACGCCCTACGTGAAAAAGACGGTCATTTCTCCCTGTAAAAAAATCACCGAGATTAGGCCGACCCTCGGGGTCTGACATGGTTGACAAAATTCCTGCTGGTTTATAAAACGCTAAATAGGATTTAGACTTATTTATAGTAATTGTCTCACCATCAACTGCCACATTAGCGTTTTCTGGATCAATCTTTAATCCAAGCTCCATAATCTGAAGCCCATCGACGCTCACGCGACCATCCAGGATTAGCTCCTCGGAGGCTCTACGGCTTGCCACCCCCGCGTCAGCGAGAAATTTATGTAAACGCACTAGCGCCATTGTTCGCTCCGGAATCTCCACGATTCTTTGGTAGTCGCCTAAGGGGCGGATATTTCGATGTGGGGTTTTATCCTACCCTCCCCCAGCAACTCTCAGTTAATCGATGAGGGTTGCTAAAACTTCATCGAGGCCATCGAGATCAGGGAGGAATGGAGCGAGAGTAGGCAGGTCTGCGGCGCTATTGAGGCCGAGTTTCTCCAAAAAATAGGAGGTAGTTTTATAGAGCGTCGCGCCTGTCTCGTGCTCACTCCCAGACTCCTCAACGAGGCCCCTGGCTAAGAGGGTCTTCATAACCGCCTCGACGTTGACCCCTCGGATCGCTGAAACTCTCGCCCTTGAAACGGGCTGGCGGTAGGCGATAACAGCCAAAGTTTCTAGAGCCGCTTGGGTCAACCGACTCTGTTGGCCATCTAAGACAAATTTCTCAACAAGCGCTGCCATATCGGGGTGGCTATAAAAGCGCCAACCCCCGGCAATCTTTCGAAGCTGGAATCCGCGAGCCTCATCCTCATAGCCCCCGCTCATCTCAACGAGAGTGGCTTCAACCTCATCTGTCGGAAGCTCAATGATCTGAGCTAAGACGATCTCTGACAGTGGCTCATCGACAACCATGAGGATCGCTTCAATCGATCTCTTGATCTCATCTTTAGACATTTATTCCTCTTCCATCTGGGATTCGATCATTTCTTGAGGTATATCGAACTCATCGCTCACCTGAATATCGCCGCTTGCTCCGCCTACCCAGGTGACTTGGAGCTCCCCTAGCGCCACCACTTGTTCGAATCGAACTACGCCCTCGCTGTAGAGCTCAAGCAGAGCGAGGAAGCGGGCCACAACCACAAGCGTCGAATCAGCGCCAGAGATCAACGATCTAAAGCTGGAACGACCCGCTAGCCTGAGCGAATCCACAATTCTTGACGCCTCCTCGGTAACGCTCACCAAGGGTTGATGGATGTGATCGATCGAGAATAACTGCTCCACCTTTGGGGCAAGAATTCGCTGCGCGATTGCTGCAAACCGTTCTGCTCCTACGCCAATTAGGACCTCTGGCAGAAGTTGGGCAAGGTGAGGCTCCAAAGCGACGGTCCGGGGGAAAGATTTGGTGTTGAGATCAATCCGCGCGTGAAAAATCGCTGCAATTTCTTTGAAAGCACGGTATTGAAGTAGTCGCGCAAAGAGGAGATCTCTTGCCTCCAGAAGAGCGAGGTCGCCCTCGTCATCGATCTCACCCGAAGGGAGTAGTCGCGCCGCTTTGAGATCGAGAAGAGTCGCCGCAACTACAAGGAACTCAGTAGTCTGGTCGAGATCCCAGCCATTCTCGGCGCCATCCAGTGCCTTGATATATGTGATGAAATCGTCGGTGACTACGCCCAAGGAAATTTCAGTGACATCCATCTTGTGGCGACTTATGAGCTGGAGCAATAAATCAAAGGGGCCATCAAAATTACTCAGATGTACTGAAAAAGCGCCCTTTTCTGCGTGTTCTAGCGGGTTCTGGGCGAGTATCTCTCCCCCGTCCAGCGCGCTACTCATGGGTGAACCGTACCCACTTGCGCTTGCCTTTTCGAATACACGCGCCCTAGAGTCCCGCTATGGCAAAAGTAAACTCACAGGTTTCTCGCTTCGATGCTAAATCGACAAATCGTGACGAGGAGCTTGCCCAGACCTCAGTACTCCTCGGAGCAAAACCTATCCATTTCCCAGAGATTTCCTCTGCACCGAGCGATGGACCGGCCAGGATTGTCTCGATCGTCAATCAAAAAGGTGGCGTAGGTAAGACAACAACGACAATCAACCTGGGCGCTGCCCTTGCTGAACTGGGGCGGAGAGTATTGCTTGTCGATTTTGACTCGCAGTCGTCTATGACGATTGGCCTTGGGATTAAGCCCTTTGAAAATGAGCAGTACAACTCAATTTGGTATCTATTAAATGATCCTCACGCTGATATTCATGAAGCTATCTTGAAGAGCAATGTGCCAGGAATGGATTTTATCCGAGGCCACGAGGACATGGCGGCGGCAGAGGCTAAATTTGTGAGTGAAATTGCCAAAGAGCACAAACTCCGCAAACTTCTCGCGCCGGTTCTTGACGAGTACGACATCATTCTCATTGATTGTTCGCCCTCACTCGGAACGCTGACCGTCAACGCACTTACAGCATCGGCTGGTGTCATTATCCCGATGGAATGTGAATATTTCGCTATCCACGGACTCGCTTTGGTAAAGAGCACCATCAAGACGATCCAGGAAAATACCAACCCGGCACTAAAGATTGATGGCATTTTGGCAACTCGATTCGATCGCAAAACATCACATTCACGAGAAGTACTTGAATTGATTGCCAACCAATTCCCGACTGAAGTCTTCGACACAATTATCGCTAGAACAATTAGATTCTCTGAATCAACGTCACAAGGCGAGCCCATCACAACCTTTGCGAGCAGCTCTGCCGGCGCCATGTCCTACCGCAGACTTGCCCGGGAATTAATCGCCAGAGGAGGCAGTAAATGAGTAGACGCATCCAACTACCAGGAGCAGATGAGCTCTTCCGTCAGTCGACAACGCTGAGCGCGGTACCAAATGCCACGCCAACACCCGTTGAGGATATCCCCAACGCACCCATGGCCACTGCCGCTAAAAAATCAGTCCGACAGACTCCACGTCGCCGTGCAAATACCCTAGATCGCTCGCCAAGTGGTCGCGAACGCCACGACGAAAAGATCACTGTCTATCTCTCCCCCGATGAACTCTACGATCTTGAGCAGGCACGCCTTGCGCTTCGCGGCGATCTTGGTCTTGCTGTCGATCGCGGCCGCATTGTCCGAGAATCCCTCGCGATCATCATCGCCGATTTAGAGGCAAAGGGCGATCAATCTATTATTGCGCGCCGACTTCGGGGTCGATAAAGCCCGATAAGGCCCGATAAAACTAGCGAGCCCGGGGGTGGGCACTGGCGTAACTCTCGCGAATTCGATCAATAGTCACCAGGGTATAAATCTGAGTAGTCGTGACCGACGAATGGCCCAAGAGCTCTTGAACAACTCGAATGTCCGCACCGCCATCCAACAAATGAGTAGCGAACGAGTGACGTAACGAGTGCGGCGTCACATGCTGAGTCAGACCCGCTCTCGCTGCAGCCTTTGAAACAATCGCCCAAGCACTTTGCCGCGTAAGTTGCCCACCTCTAACATTTAAAAAAAGAGAAACCTGGCCTCCTTGTTTTACCAGCGAAGGCCGAACGCGCACCAAATATTGTTCGATGGAGCGCTGGGCATAGCGGCCCACTGGGACGATGCGCTCTTTGCCGCCTTTTCCTACCAGGCGAATCAAAAGGGTCTGCTCTTCACCTAACTTAGAAATGTCCCCCACGCAAAGCGTTACAAGTTCAGAGACTCGTCCACCAGTCGCATAGAGCAATTCAATCAGCGCGGTATCGCGTACCGATAAAATATCCCCCTCCCGATCAGCGTGAGCGATCAATGATTCAATCTCCGAAATCGAAAGAGCTTTTGGCAATCTCTTCGCTATTTTTGGTGGCGCAAACTCTTGAATTGGATTTAGGAAGTTCTCTTCTCGAGAGGTGAAGTCATAAAAGTTTCGTATTGCAACGATCGCCCGAGAGATCGAACTCTCGGCAAGCGGCATTGCGCCCCCTTTGCCACGCAAAAGTGCAACATAATTCTCCATATCAGCAATTGTTAGTGAAGCGACCATTAGCTGATGACTAGTTACATACTCAGTGAATCTCAGCAGATCTCGCTGATAGGCGTCGGTAGTGTTAAGCGCCAAGCCCTTCTCGACGCGCAGATGCGATAGATATTCGCGAACTAACTGGTCAGCGCTTCTCATGGCCCTTCTTCAAGCCCCTCGCAATAGCGGCTTCGATAAGGCCAGAGAAGAGTGGATGAGGTCGAGTTGGGCGTGATAGAAACTCAGGATGGGCCTGTGTTCCGACATAATAAGGATGAACAGATTCTGGCAGCTCTACGTATTCGACGAGCTGTTCATCGGGTGAAAGACCAGAAAAGATTAGCCCAGTCGCGACTAATTCTTCACGATAAGAATTATTTACTTCATATCTGTGACGATGACGTTCGTGGACTATCTCCGAGCCATATACTCGAGCAACAATTGAACCAGGTTTTAGATGAGCGGGATAAAGACCGAGCCTCATAGTTCCACCCATATCACCTTTCCCTGCGACTATCGCCTCTTGTGATGCCATCGTTGCAATCACCGGATGGATAGTTTGGGGATCAAATTCAGATGAGCTAGCACCTGAAAGATTCGCCAGCGATCGGGCAGCTTCAATAACCATACATTGCAAGCCAAGACACAATCCCAAAGTTGGGATCTGATTCACTCTGGCATAGGTGAGCGCCCCTAATTTCCCTTCAATTCCGCGGACTCCAAAACCACCTGGTACGCAAATCGCATCAACATCAGATAAATTCGCAGCAGCACCCTCTGCGCTCGCGCAATCATCGGAAGGAATCCACTTAATGTGGATCTTTGCATTGTTAGCAAAACCACCAGCACGAAGCGCCTCAGTAACTGAAAGATAGGCATCCGGGAGGTCAACATACTTGCCCACCAAACCAACGCTTACATGATGCTCTGGATGATGAACTTTTTTGAGAAGGTCATCCCACTCACCCCAAACAACTTCAGAGGCGGTAAGACCAAGGCGACGAACGACGTAGCCATCAAGTCCCTCTGAATTAATGACCTTCGGAATGTCGTAAATTGAAGGCGCATCAACCGCCGCCACCACCGCCTCGAGATCCACATCGCACATCGCAGATATCTTGCGTTTTACTGCATCTGGAATTTCTCGGTCCGATCGAATCACGATCGCATCAGGTGTTATTCCAATAGAGCGCAGAGCGGCAACCGAGTGTTGAGTTGGTTTCGTTTTGAGTTCACCTGATGGTCCAATGTAAGGAACTAGCGAGACATGTAAATAAAAGACATTATCGCGGCCGACATCCTGACGAATCTGACGGGCAGCTTCTAAAAACGGCAACGATTCAATATCCCCAACTGTCCCTCCGACCTCGGTGATTACCAGATCGATATCCGGAGCCGCCATAGAACGGATCCGCTCTTTGATTTCATTAGTGATATGTGGGATGACTTGAACGGTGTCACCGAGGTAGCCACCACGTCGCTCTTTTGCAATCACATTGGAGTAAATTTGCCCAGTTGTGACATTTGCCGATCCTGCCAAGCTTCGGTCAAGAAACCGTTCGTAGTGACCTATATCAAGATCGGTCTCTGCGCCATCATCGGTTACGAAAACTTCGCCATGCTGGAATGGATTCATTGTGCCTGGATCAACATTGAGATAGGGATCCAGCTTTTGCATCGTGACCCTGACTCCACGCGATGTAAGGAGGCGGCCAAGGCTAGAAGCGGTTAGGCCTTTTCCAAGACTTGAGGCTACGCCCCCGGTTACGAAGAGATGCTTGGTTACATGAGGGCTGGTCATGGAGCACTAACTTATCATGAGCCGTCAGACGATTTTCTCACCAGCTCAATCAGTTCTGCTGCGTGTTCTTGCGCAGTTGTTGAATGAGCCTGACCAGAGAGCATTCGAGCAATCTCGACTCGTCGCGCGGATTCATCCAGTCTGATTACATCACTAGATCCGACCGACCCAGATTCATCCTTACGAACGACTAGGTGGGTATCGGCCCACACTGCTACCTGAGCCAAATGAGTAACAACAATGACCTGGGAGCTCTGAGCGAGGGCAGCAAGCCGCCTACCGACTTCTACCGCGGTGGCACCACCGACACCAGCATCAACCTCGTCAAAAATGTAGGTTCCGATTGGTGAACTAGCCGCAATAACAACCGCGAGAGCTAGCATCACTCTAGAAGTTTCACCGCCACTTGCGACTTTCGAGAGAGGGAGTGGAACAGCGCCAATATGGCCCGAGAAAAGTAATTGAACCTCATCCAGCCCACTGATTGAATACTCTTTGAACTCTAGACCAGAAGCGGTGGAGATAGAGCAGAGCAGTTGAGAGTTAGGCATTGCGAGCTTCTGCATCTCGTGGGTCGTTAGCGTGGACAACGAGGTCGCCCCCTCCACTCTCTTCCGAGTAAGCATTTGGGCAGCCAACTTCAATCTCGAGAAAATACTTGCCAACTCTCCCTCTAACTCGATTATTCGAGCATCACCCCCCGATAAATCAGCGAGTGTTTCAGCCGATCTACCGTAACGTTCTAGTAATTCTTGGTAGGCCAAATTGCGTTCAGTACCTACGCCATATTTCTTGATCAATACGTTGATTCCGGCTTTACGCTGTTGGAGTGAGTCGAAACGAAGCGGATCAGCCTCGAGCTGTGAGAGATAGAGAACGAAATCGCTGACAACATCCTGTAGATCGAAGGTAAGCGATGAATACTTCTCGATATGTCGATCGAGTGAACTATCTTTATCTTTGAGTGAATCGATAAGGCGGCGTGCGTTCTGGAGGGCTGAGAGAACTCCTCGTTCTTCATCTTCGATGATGTTTAGAGCCGATGTAATCGCAGAATGGAATTCTTCAACGCTGCCCAAGCGAATCAATTCATTCTCAATTGATTCAAGTTCACCCGCTTTAGGAAGAAGTCGTTTGAAATCTTCGCAGAAGGCGAGAAGCGCGCTCAGCTCTGAATCTCTCTGACGGCTCTGTTCTCGCAACGCTGCGATCCGTTCAGCAAGGGACTTGTACATTAAAAAAAGCTCCTGATAATTGCTGACTTCATCCGCAGCCCCGACGAATGCATCGAGAAGTTCGCGCTGAACCACAGGTTTTGCTAACCGGAGATTTGTTGACTGTCCATGTACCTCAATCAGTCCTTCTGCAATCTCGGAGACCTTGGCGGCATTACTCAACGCCCCGCCCATCGTAATTCTTGATTTTCCCTCAGCCGATACCGTTCGAGTGAGTAAGAGTTCACCAGATTCAACATCCCCACCAGAGTCGATCACCAGCTCTGTCATCTCAGCGCCAATTCCAAAGCGAGCAGAAACCAGTGTTCGTTCCGCTCCAGTACGAACGAGATCTGCATCCGCTTTCGCACCCAGAACTAACCCGACCGCCGTTAGAACCATCGTCTTACCCGCGCCAGTCTCCCCCGTTAACACAGTGAGGCCTTTCGAAAACTCAATATTCGCACTCTCTATAACGCCAAGACCCCGGATCGAGATTTCATCTAACGATGTTGCTGGTGTCAGCTTCGGTTTGCTCTTCTCACTCACCGCGCCAGCCCTCAATAGGTAATTTGAATTTTGCAACGAGACGATCTGTAAAACCTGCTTCATCTAAGTGAACCAACTCAATCGAGTGCGATTCCCTTGAAATCGTGATTCGATCACCGATGGCGAGGGCGAAGGTGCGCATACCGTCACATGAAAGATCGGCACTTCCAGATTCAAGGTCGATCGCGATAATTGAATCGGGTGAGATCACCATAGGCCTTGAGAAAAGTGCGTGAGCCGCTAATGGCAAGAAGACAATAGCATTTACCTGAGGCCACACGACTGGACCGCCGGCAGAAAATGCATACGCCGTAGAACCAGTTGGTGTTGCAGTAATAACACCATCGCACCCCCACCGAGAGAGAGGCCTTCCATCAATTTGAACAAAGAGTTCGATCATCTGCGAATCACTTCGAGCAACAGTTATTTCATTGAGAGCCCAACCTTGTGCAACACTCACGCCATCGCGATCAACGCTATGTTTGAGAACGAGTCGAGTTTCACCGTGATAGCGGCGATCGGCGAGGGCAGAAACGATTGCTGCGATCTCCGGTCGACCGATCTCTGCTAGGAAACCGACATTTCCCATATTGATTCCAAGGATGGGAATGTTATGTCCTTGTACAAGTTTGGCTGCCCGCAAGATTGTGCCATCGCCACCTAAAACCACGGCAATCTCCACCTCTTCGATGCTGTGAAGTTCCGTTATATTTTTTAGTGAACGCGGATGGCTACTGACGACTTCAAAACCTGCGTGAACCAACGCTCCAGCTAATTCAATGGCAACGGTCGCTGCCTCCTCTTTATGAGGATGAAGAACTAGTAAAACTTTTCGTGCACTCATCTACTGGGGTCCCTTAGTTATAGCGATATCCAGGTCGGCATCTGATATTTCATTTGCTCCGCGTGAGAGCCAGAGAAAATATTCAACGTTTCCACTTGGGCCAGGAAGCGAGCTAGCAACCACGCCCTTGCAACCCAGACCCATCTCGTAAGCAGCGGTTGCCACATCCTTAACAGCAGACTTTCGAAGCGCGGGATCTCTCACCACGCCACCTGCGCCGAGACGTTCGCGTCCGACTTCAAATTGCGGTTTGACCATGACGAGGAAATCTGCCCCAGGTCGAGAAACAGCAACAAGAGCGGGCAGCACGAGTGAGAGTGAAATAAAACTGAGATCGGCAACAATGAGGTCGACCGGCTCAACGATCTGTTCGAGCGTTAGGTGACGGACATTAGTCCGATCAAGAATCTGAACGCGCGGGTCTTGTCGAATTTCCCAGGCCATCTGCCCATACCCAACATCAACTGCGACAACGGCACCAACACTGCGCTGCAGGAGTACATCAGTGAATCCGCCGGTAGAGGCACCTGCATCAAGCGCCCTTTTACCTTCCACCACAATCCCAGGAAATGCATCGAGCGCTCCGGCAAGTTTGTGGCCACCACGGGAGACATAATCATCACGATCACCAGATATTGTGATCGAAGTTTCAGCGTCCACTTGGGTCGCAGGTTTTGTCGCAGGAATGCCGATCACTAATACTGAACGTGACTCAATCAGGTCTGCTGCATCTTCACGTGAGCGCGCCAAACCTCGCCGTACCAACTCCGCATCAAGCCTGGTCTTCATCGTGAAAATTAGAGCCCATCAATCGCAGCGAGGGCTCGTTCTAATTGCTCATGAATAAGTTCATATTCAGGGAGATGCTCGTTGAGTTCAAGGCTTTGTACGGAAGCGATTCGATCTCGAATGGCATCAATTGAGCCATTTGAAGGATTGGAAGAAGCACCTCGCCCGACGGAGCGGTTCTGCATAGGATGAAGCTCTTGATTCTCACTCATAGTAGAACCGTACCCAAAAAAGTTTAAACTTTGCTTTATAGAGGGCTCGCCCACACAAGATCATGGAATTTGTGCGAGTTACAAGCGCGTGATTGTTATGGCCTCGACCTGCCACCTACTCGCAAGACCATGAGAGGCCTGCCAAAAGCGCCTTCTCACCGCTCCCTGGACCTCGATCCACTCCTCTGCCTTAATAGATAAAGCTCGCTTTCTAGCTGATGCACTCCAGGCCGCCACATCAAGAGTGTCAACCTCTCGCTTCTTCCCGCGCGAAGATTTTCGATCAACGATAAGACGAAACTCAACAACCTTATCCCCGCTTGGCAACTCCCTTAATGTTGCCGGAGCTCCCACTCTTCCAATAAGAAGAACTTCATTACACGAAATAATCGGTGAATCAACGCTCTCTACCTTTTTCATGGGGCAAGAATAGAATTACTGCGAAATCGAATATCTCGAAACTCTTTACCCTGTGAAGAAATCTTCCCAGTGCATAAAAAAAGCACCTGCTCGACTCATCTATACAATCTTTCAATTGCTGGATGAGGAACAAGTGCTTTTAGTAAATGATGTCCGGCGGCGATCTACTCTCCCACAAGGTCCCCCTTGCAGTACCATCGACGCAGAGAGGCTTAGCTTCCGGGTTCGAAATGGGACCGGGCGTTTCCCTCTCGCTATGGCCGCCG
>Ga0136641_1000865_pt1 | contig 12815 bp, 17 predicted proteins | sample EliLak1302023Y_FD_115312 | JGI IMG/M metagenome (GOLD analysis project Ga0136641, IMG submission 115312) | Freshwater microbial communities from Elizabeth Lake, Yosemite National Park, California, USA - 13020-23Y | ecosystem: Environmental > Aquatic > Freshwater > Lake ...
AGTATTCATAGTATTATTTTGTGTAGATATAGTTGAAGATGTAATACCTTGTGTGTTTATTGTTCCAACAGATATTCCACCACTGCCAGTGTTAATAGTATTATTTTGAGTGTTAATTGCAGAACTACTTATTATTCCAACCGTAATAGCACCACTTCCAGTATTCATAGTACCATTTTGTGTGGTAATAGTTGAAGTTGTAATACCATAGGTTTGTGTATTAAGAGAACCAACTGTCACAGATCCACTTCCAGTATTAAGTGTATTATTTTGTGTTGTTATTGTTCCACCTGTTATGTTACTACTAATGATAGATCCAACAGTAATTGAACCGCTTCCAGTATTTAGTGTATTATTTTGAGTTGTTATTGAACTAACTGTAATATTACCACTCACGATAGTACCTGTACGAATACTTCCACTTCCAATATTAATAGTATTGTTTTGAGTTGTTATTGTTCCACTTGTAATTGATCCTGTAGTTAGATTTGAAGTAGTAATATTACTTGCAAGAAGATTTGTTGAATTGAATACTGAATTTGGACCAGTCGTTAATGAGCCGGTGATAACTATATTTGAAACGCCAATATTTGATGCAAACACATAATTTGTAATATTTATACTTCCACTAAATGAAGCATCGCCGGCAACTTGAAGAATTGAGGAAGTATTTGAGAAAACATTGGTTCCAATAGCAACTTGTGAAATACCTTCTGGGGTTTGTTGAAATGTAATAATTGGATTTGAAGAATTTAAACTCGCAGAATTCTTTAAAATAGATAATTGTGAATTAGAGGCAGAAATGATATAACGATCTATATTACTTGAATTGCTTGTTGCAGTTGAATTTATAAGTGATATACGAGCTTCAGTAGAAGGACTATGTATTGCTAAATTTTCCGAATTTGAACTCAAAATATATGCACGAGGTTGCAAGATTTGCTGAACAAAATTTTCTTGCTGAGTAGGTGTATATGCATTCGGAAATGACATTTATCTCGTAAGGATAACCCTACTTGATATCGAGAAAAAAGACGACAATAATGTTTTTATTTTTTAGAGGATTTCTTGCGGCGAGCGCCACCAGATAAAGACATAGAGTTTAGTGCAGAGTTTGTTGTATCTAACATAGATGTACTATATCCTGCTACGGAATTCGTTGCGTTTGCGAGTACACTTCCTATGCTACTTAAACTTGTTCCACCTATGTCTGACAGCATGACTACTGGGGCTGCGCTGGGGCTAGAAGAACCTCCGCGAATCTTACGATTCTTTGACTTTCCACCAGATTGCTGCATGACTCCATTTGGATCAGTAACATTGCGATAAACTGGAGGTACATTTACAGTTGAAGAAATTGGTTGAGTGAGGCCAGTGTTGGGTGAAACTGGAGCATAGAGATTTGGATCAAATGCAGTGGCAGTCATCATTGGTGGTTGAGTTGCAGAAAGAAGATTGCCGTAGTTTTGGAATGCAACATTATCTAAAGGCGCCCATCCACCACGCTTTTCTTTCTTCTTAGTATCTTTGTTATCTTTTCCGTCTTTCTTGTTATTTTTGTTGGATCTGCGGCTACGACCACCTATTAAAGAGCCGGTGAGATTAGGAGGTTTTCTTTGAAGAGATCTAATCCTAAGAATATTAGTTTTGCCGGCACGTTCTGTAAAGAACTTTAACTCAGGGAATGCGTTTGTTAAATCTGGTTCTTTTATATTAGGAAGGTTCTTAGTGAGAGCTGCGTTTAACCTTTCCAGCGTAGCATTTGTGAAAGGAATTGTTATATAAGTATTTATATCATCTAAAAGCTCATTTCTAGTGAGACCTGCTACAAGGTAATCGATACCTTTTCTAATCGCACCTGAAATAGAGTCATTATCTTGTTCGGCGCCACCCGGGCCACCCGGGCCTCTGAAAAGGTTTATTTTTTCTGTAATATTGGTATTTGACAGGTTATTATATGTTTCCATCTTCGAATTAGCTATACCAAAAGATACTTTAGCTGCTTCAAAAGAATCTATCGCTTTATTTGTTGGCGTCGACGCTGGTGTCGACGGCAGCGCGGCGCCCGGCGGAGGTGACGGCGGCGCGGCGGGCGCGGCGGCTGGGCTTGGTGACGACACTAGTCTACTCAATCCTTGCAGCATTATAGTTCTTCTATATTATAGAAAATATTATAATTATGGTAATGTTCGGACTTTTATAGGGTCGAAGGATTTATCATTGGGTTTGGGGAGAGATTCTGGGATGTATTTGACACCGAGTTGTTTTTTGCCAAAACTTTCGAGAATTTGGATCATTTTTCTTCGGAGAACGGTAAAACGGTTAATATTATCTTCGATGAGTACTGATGGGATAACATTATAGACGTGCTTGAGGCCCGATGATGGCATTACGAAATACATGCTGTACATGAGTTCTAATATTTGGTCTCCGAGATCTAGAAATGTTGGAAAATAACTTTCGAAATAATATCGTTCGACGAGAATGTATATATATGTCTTTTGAAATTGATTCATAAGAACTAAAAAGTCACCGTATTTTGCGCGATCAAACATTTTAAGAAGTGCGAGATCTAATGCAATATCCATAAGAATCTGGTTTTTGTGTAAATATGTAAAACCTTTCTTCGGGAATGCACCAATGTTAAAAATATCCAGGTTTGTTTCGGCTCGGGCAGCTCCGATTTTATCAAGATGACTAAAAGTATCCTGAATCGTATTTTTCGCAGCATTTGAACGACCCTGTAAATATCCATAAATTACCCAAGAGATTCCCCCAAGTATTATTATTTGTAAAAGAATCTCAGTTGTGTTTCCACGAAGAAGATACGCAAGCGTTGCGAATACAAATAATAAAGGAAAGATATCACCTTTGATTAATGTTAAGTCTAACATTCCCTATAAGAAAATGTGGAAAGAAATAAAAGCGCTGTCTATGCAGCAGAGTCAATAAAGTATAATACAAATGAGAAAAAGATTAAGAGAATACCGACATATACACGACGCTCTTTTTGGAAAAATGCAGAAACTATTTTACGGCGTGTTGCGACTGATCCGTCAATTTCACTTTGAGAAATCGCATCAGAAATATCATTAATAATGTCAATGAGTGTTCGAATAGTCTTATTGTAAAGAGTTTTTACCGTGAGATCTGTCCAAGGTTTTACTGCATCTTCATTATAATCCGGATTTGCTTGTGTGCTTGGATAACGCTGTAAAAATTGATTTATTTTATCAATTGCATTTTTTTGTAAAAATGGGTCATTCCCTACAAGATCACGCCCTGCATCACTTTGTAGTTGTTTATATAATTTATTATATTCGCCAAAAGTTGCTGGCGCTGGAGACTTAGGGATTGCATAAGATGTCTTAGGAATTTGTGTTGATTGCGTTTGTGGCAAAAATGGAAGTGGTGGCGGTATAGCTTTTGATAAATCATTTGAGCCAGACGATTTTACTGTATCAGATTGAGCTAATAAAGAATTTCTTAATAATGTGGCCATTGACCCCTATCAAAGTCAGAGATTTTTTGATTTTTAAATAGTATCCATCATATCAACAGTTGCAATCATATGTCTGCGACAACAATATCTGTGAAGACCTAGTTTGTCGAGTACCGGGCCAGTTCGCAAAGATTCAAAGTCTTTATATTGTTCTTCTTCCGCGGCTTTTTTCTTGCTAAGAGGCTTATCTTCTTTTGCATCCTCTTTTTTTTGTAATTTTTGAACTTCTTTCAAATAATAGTCATATTTATCAGCAAGTGGTTTTCCACATGTAAAGCATCGGATTGGAATAATCATTTATAGATCTTATTAAAGAGTCTTCTATACTAGACTTTCAATTTTTACTACCTTTAAGTAAATATGCTGCGACGTATTTATATTAAAAAATATATTCATATAGTATATAAATAAAATGCACGACGGAGGACTTACTACAAAAGTACTTACAATTGAACATATCTTAGTACAACTGATGCAACGTATTGCATACCTTGAATCAGTTGTCGCATCTAAACAAACGCGCCGCGATTCTATATTATCCCAAATATCATCATCTGTACCAGATGATCTCTAAAATGTAGTTATTTTTATGCGATTTTTAATGATAAAAATATATGTGTATATAATATATCAAGACATGAATAATTTATCGAGCCGCTTAGTTCATGTTGAACATTACCTGAAACAGTGTATTGATCGCATGGCTGCATTAGAAGTGACTATTATGTCACAACAAAATGCCTTACCAGTACCAGATCCGGATGCACCTGCACCAGAGGCTGCACCAGAGGTTGTGCCAGAGGTTGTGCCAGAGGTTGCACCAGAGGCTGCACCAGAGGCTGCACCAGAGGATGTGCCAGAGGCTGCACCAGAGGCTGTGCCAGAGGCTGCACCAGAGGCTGCACCAGAGACTGCACCAGAGGCTGAACCAGAGGCTGCACCAGAGGCTGCACCAGAGGCTGCACCAGAGGCTGCACCAGAGGCTGAACCAGAGGCTGCACCAGAGGCTGCACCAGAGGCTGCACCAGTACAAGTCCCAGCACCATGGCCACTTCCGGATACTATGCCAGAACCAGAAGCACCTGTGCCAGAACTAGAAGCACCTGCTCCAGAACCAGAGACTGTGCCAGAACCAGAACCACCTGCGTCAGAACCAGAAGCACCTGCTCCAGAACCAGAAGCACCTGAGGCTGCAACAGATGCACCAGAGGCTGCTCCTGAAGTTGTTCCAGAAGCTTCATTTCAATCTTCTTGAATTAGATCTGGGAGAGTGTGAACGGAATATTTAGCAGTTTTAATATCACAGGTGTCTATATCTTTTTGTAGAACTTTATATAAATCTACGAGATTATTCGCTAACTCAGATTGATTATTTAAAAATCCTTGTTGTTTTTTCATCTCTTGAATTGCTTCAGTGAATATTTCTTCAGCGTCTTTAATACGCCCTGCTTTCATTAAAAGAATTCCATACATATGCATTGCATCTGGGCTATGTATGTTTTCAACAGTTTTATAAAGTCTTTCAATCTTTGAAAAGTCTTTCTTTACTTCTTCAGCTGTTTTTCGAACATATGTATGCATTTGTACAAACTCGCTATTAAATATAAGTATATTTGTTGGATGAATAGAACTTGGAAAAATACCAAGCTTACTACCATCTATAAAAATGCGATTTTTCAAAAACATGACTTTCAGATTAGGATTTTGTTTAATTAAATAAGATAAATGAAGACGCATTATAAATTTATAATTAGTCGATTGTTCTAAGAAGAGTTTTGCAGTTTGTGGTTTTAAACAGTATGCTTCTTTTGATGGTAAAACTCGCATAGTATCACGGAAGTTAATAAAATCATCTGCGTTACTTTGTGCATTTGTTGTAGATAAACCAAGTGATAACATGTCCCATGATGAATGATCTTTTTGAAAAAGCTCTCTAAGATTATTTACGCATTCTGGGAAGAGAAGTGCATCATCTTCAATAATAAGATACAGACTCTTAGAAGATTCACTTAATTTTGATATATATCGCCAAGCTTCTTTATGTTTCTCAATATTACTAATAATTGGCACACTTAACATATATCGTTGATTATCAAAATCTGCATCACCGATAGGATCATATGATACAAGCTTATTTAATTCTTCTAACTTTGTTTGAATTTCACCAGGTTCGTGTTGGTGAATAAATTGAGTTTTAACAGTCAATCCATTTTTAGAAATATCATCGATGGTACGTAATATTGTTTGAAATCGACTGGCACGAATAGTCAGTGATTTCGCATGAATAATAAAGAGATGTAATGTGTCTATCATTTATTCGAATGAATTGAATATACAATGGATATATACCCTTAAGTAAAATAAAATTTGAAATAAGCTTAAAGATTATCGTATCGTTATACTATAGAGCGCTTGTGAAGCGAATATGGAATTCTGTGAAATTTGCGATAATCTCCTGTATCTACGATCAGAAGATGAGAAAGGATTTATTGAATGGAAATGCAAACATTGTACATTTTCAAAACGTGAAAGTGCCGAAGGGCGACCTGCAATGAAAGTATCCCAAAATTTATATTCAGAAGACGAGCTACTTTATTTGCAATATCAAAATAAATATTTGCGATGCGATCCAACACTACCTCGTGTAAGTGATCCTGGATTGACTTGTCCAAGTAGTACATGTACTGCACCACCTGATAAACCCCAAGTGCTTTATGTAAAATATCATCCAGTTCACATGAAGTATTTATATTGCTGTGATTATTGTGGAACAACCTGGAAAAAAGAATAGCGAAGCGTAAAAAATGATATGGATCTAAGAATATAAAGACATACTATAATTATAGACTACAATGGCAGTACAACCAAAAAAAGCAGTTATTGTCGATGATTATCAAAAAATCAAAGCAACAAAAGTTGAAGATTATATATCAGTTCCATGGATGACAAAGTATGAATTTGATCAATTGATTGGATTACGTACAATGCATCTTTCTCGCGGCGCAATTCCATTTGTAGAACTTCCAGAAGGTTTTAGTATTGAAGGAAATATGGAATTACGAAAAGTTGCAATTCAAGAACTTCAAGAAGGTAAGCTACCATACATCATTAAGCGACCAATGCCAAATGGCGCTGCAGAATATTGGCCCGTCTCAAAGCTCAGTCTGAAAACCATTGAGTATATGATACGCTAATATAGAATATGGATAGTTATGGTTGTTCTTTTTATCGTATAAATATAAGGATGAACTTTAAAAAGTCACCACGTATATATTTATATATATTGGGTGTTATTTGTATTGGTATATATTTTGGTACTCTTCAATCACAAAAATATGTTGAAAAATTCGATGATTTAATACCACAAACTAATACTAATAAGCAGTTAGAAATACAGCGTACTACATATGATTGCGAACAATATAAAGCAAATACACCATATAAATATGATTTAGCACTTCTCTTGACTACTAAAAATGATTCTTCAATTCTTGAAGAATACATAAAACATTATTTATGGCAAGGTGTAGAACATTTTTATATTATTGATAATGGAAGTGAAGATCATACCAAAGAAATGCTCTCAGGATATATAAATAATGGATTAGTATCGTATTATTATTATCCAGAAAAATATAAACAGATTGAAAATTATAATAAAGTGTATCATCTTGAAGCACGTCGAGATTCAAAATGGTTGATAGTATGTGATAGTGACGAGTATATGTATAATCGCTTTAAAGGCTTTACTATTCGTAATTATCTCGATGGATTAGATTATACTAAAGTATGTGCTGTAACTATTCCTTGGAAACTTTTTGGTTCAAGTGGACATAGTGGACAACCCTGGAGTATTCGTACAGCATTTCTATGGCGTAAAAAAGATGTAGGTGAGTTATCAAAATCAATTGTAAATACTTCATTGACATGTGAATTAAATATACACTATGGGTATTATGTACCAAATACAAAAATTATAGAATCTCCAAATGAACTTGCATTAAATCATTATGCAATTATGTCAAAAGAATATTATATATATGTTAAAATGCCAAGAGGATCTGCCGCAAGAGATACTCATCGAAATCTCACATATTTTAATCAAAATGACTTTAAAGAAACTTACGATCAAGAACTCAAAAAGTTAGTTCTCGAAAAAAATATTTTTGAAATTGCGAAAGACGTCTTTGAACGTCCTGCAGCAAATTTTTTGATATTATAGAAATGAATTTAAGGAGTTATCATCTCATGAGTATATAGACTCATAACCTCCTATAATGGAACTTATTTTTACGAATCGACAAAAACAAGAAATTTTCAGAGGTCTTGTAAGTGAAGAAGATTACCAAAATGTAAAACAATATAGATGGTATATTAGTTGTGGATATGTTCAAGGGCGAGTTAATGGAAAAGTTATCAGCTTACATCATTTTATAATGGGTAAACCCGAAAAAGGTTTAATTGTAGATCACATAAATCAAAATCGATTAGATAATCGCCGAGAAAACTTACGTTTTGCAACATTAAAATTAAATGCACATAACCGTAAGAAAAATATGACTGAAACTTCATCAACACAATATAAAGGTATTCGTTATAAGAAAAATCGTCAATCATATTCATGGGCTGCAACATATAGTGCCAAACATATTGGTGCATTTGATAATGAAATAGATGCTGCAAAAGCGTACGATGCTTATGTCTATCAATTATATGGAGAAGAAGCAATGATGAATTTTAAATATACACCAGAAGAAAAAGAGCATATGAAAACTCGTAAGTTAGGAAAAGAAAAACGAGAACTACCAATTGGATTATGGTATGATCCTGTTAAAAAAGCCTATAGTGTTAAATTTCAATGTAAATTTATTGGATATACAAAAGATATTAACGAGGGTCAAGTTATATATGAGGCTGCTAAAAGTAAATATGAACAAGAATGTAAGAAAACACGTTTAGCTTTGCCAATTACATATAATGATGATGGTATTGCTGTAATATATATGAAAAATAAAAAAAATGATGAAGTAAAAGAAATTCTGGTTGATGAAGAAGATTGGCATGAATTAATGCGAAGTTCTTGGACAAATAATGTAGGGTATGCAATGGGACAAATTGATAGAAAATATTGGAGAATGCATAGATATATTATGCAAACAACCGATAAAGATATATTTATTGATCATATTAATGGGAATCGTTTAGATAATCGTAAAGAAAATTTACGAGAAGTAACTCCTGCAGAAAATGGGATGAATAAAAAACCACGTAATGATGAAAATGCTACATCAAAATATAAAGGCGTTAATCGTAGAAGTGTAAATCGGTTTGGTGCAATTGTTACAAAAAATGGTATTAATTATAATTTAGGATTATTTATAGATGAAAAAGATGCTGCAAGAGCATATAATGAAAAAGCAAAAGAATTGTTTGGTGAATTTGCCAATTTAAATATTATTGAAGATTAATTCGCCTTACTTGACCTTACAGTAATTATAAATTAATTCTTCCATCTGTGACCACAACTGATGCAATTAAAGAAAATTGTTAGACTCTCATCGGCTGATCTTGTCTGGAGTTCATAATAGCTGATTTTATTCTTTTTACACTTGCCACAGCGGATTTGATCGGTCATGGATACTTGCGATGTTTCATACGCCGACTTAGCACGCAACATTTCTTTCGTGATAATTTCATTCCATGCCTCAGGGAAAAGACGATCGCAGCTCATAAATGCCAGTTCATGTGGAGGAAATTCTTTTTCATTCAAACGATCTTTAAGATGTGTATTTTTAATATAAGCATCTTTGTTAAGATTTGAATAGATTGTACGACACTTCGCCAAATATATTTCTAAGAAAAGTTCTGAAGTCCATGAACATGGAATACGATTCACACTTGCATACTCAATTGATGCATTATATATACCAATTTCAAGATCCTTTGCTTGAATATCTGTAAGACCGATTTTTTCAAAAAGGTCTTTAACAAATGCTCGTTTTTCTAAAGTTGGATCAACAGGTGTTCCTGCATTTACAGTTGCCATAGCTGCTGTTCATTCTTTTACTATTCAAAGTGTTAAATCATTTTTTATTTAAGAAAAATTGACGTGTGTATATCTAAGGAATATATACGCATCAAAGTGTGAGTTTTGCAATGAGATCTATAAATCTTGAATCATGTATTGTAGATGGTGTAAATTGCGTTGAAGTCTATATATGCACAGTGCCACCACCAAAAAAATCTGAATCTGCGAAACCGGTACTTGCTGAGTCATTGACAACTATTGATATTTCATGGAGTTCTTCATTTGATCTTTCAAAAATATTGAAAAATTATATGAATTTTAAAAATACAACTGAAGTAGTTGAATACTATCATCGTGATTTGTGCTATACATATGATCGTACAAATGATGGACAACGTGTTTCACGTAAAAAATTCAAAAAGGATATTTCAAATGATTTCTCATATGCAGTTGGATATAATGAAGAAATTTTACCAAGTCACTTGTATCCATGTGTAGATGAAAAAACTTATTCGACACGTATTCAACGTAATTCATATAGAGTAAATAATCGGATGTATATTATTCATGACGTTGATTTAATTACAAAAATAGAAACAATGTATATCCGATATAATCATGCCAATCAAGTAGATTTAAAAAAGAATGAAATTGATTTTCAACGAGCATATAATGCACTTACAAAGCGTAATTAATTTCTACGAATAGGAAGCCATTTATCAGAAGTTTTATTGTAGCTACATACGAAGGCAATATAGATAGCAACCGTAGCATCTTTGAAAGCAGCTCGTAACATTTTGCTTGTTGCCATTCCTGGAACTTGTGCAATACCAATCTTATTATTTTTATGCATACCATTATCACTTTCATATATATCATATACATCTGGATTTTCTGTTTTTCGAAGCCAAAGTATTTGTTGTCCATCATTCAATTCTGTTGTTATTGATTGTATTACAGGAGTAGATGGCATAAATGGTTCAAGTGCATTATCTATAATAGACTCTTCTACTTCAGCGTCGGCTTCAGTTTTTTCACGGAAGTCAGGTGTATCTTTGACTTTACGATATACAGACTTAATAAGATTATCATCAAAATTCACTAATTTTGGTTTAAATTTATTGGAAAATGGCCAGTAATATATACCACGAGATGTATATGGGAGAGTTTTTGCAAGTTCAATAAGAGCATCTGTGCCTTGCTGTGTTGCATTCGCATATTGTTTGACTTGAAAACTACATACATCAATGATTGGATCTGGTGTATGTGCAGTATCTAATATTTCAAATGCAATCTCTAAACGTTTTGGAAGCGGTTCATTTGAAAGAAATGTATTTTTATGAGCGATGACATCATTTATAAGAAATATCCATCCTCCATAGGTATCTTTTACCATTTCACCTTCAAGAAGTGTGTTTGTAAATAAATCTTCTTTCCAAAGACCTTTTGTTAAAATTACACGTGGCACTTGATATCCAGGTTGAACTTTTTTATCGATGTAATAAATAATCGGCACATCTTCATATCGTGTAAAATACATATAGTAGGGATTCCCATTTGATCTAAGACATGCAAGATGAGGGATTCTCTGAATATGGTCGGTTCCTTTTTCATCAAGTTTATACCAATGCTTCTCAAGAATTTGTATGTTAAAACGTTTTAAATTTGCGAGAATTTCATGTTTTGTATCTGTGGATTTAATATTAAAATTAATACGATCACAGAAACTGATAAAGCCAGTATGCATCATTTTTACTGAAGCTTGTATAAAAATAAGGCTTCTTATCATTTTTTACTAGGCTAAACTTTAAACGATTTTATATAAAGATTAAGATTAAAGAGGCTCGTGGAAAACACGCATATTATATTTGGGGTTATCTGCCATACACATTGGAACATTTCCGAGAGGTACATCATTTGGTTGTGCTTTAGAATATGGGCATTCTCCGATTTGTTTTACTGGAAAATCTTCAGGAACAGCATCTTTTGCTGGAATATAAAAGGATGATAATGTTTCTTCATCTTGGGGACTTCCAATAGGTCCTTTTTTACGACTATTTAATGATTGTAAACGTGGATCAAAGCATACTTGTTGTTGTTTAATAGGTTCGCTTTTTATAACTGTTTTTTTAGGTATAACAACTGGTGGATGAGTAATGCGTTGTATTTTTTCAGATTGTTTAACATGGATAGGTTTTTTGTAAAAGGGAGATGGTATAAATAAAATAATAAATATAACAATTACTATCGCTAGAATTGATAATATAACGTATATATCTTTCATTCACTCTATATCTATATCAGACATGTTTCTTGAGAAGTTCATCTATTTTTTGAATATTTGGTCCTACAACACGACCAAGTTCAACATAATTTTTAATAAATAGTATTGTTGGCATCGAAGTGATATTAAATTGTGTAGCTACTGATGCGAACTCATCCACATCAATTTTAATAAAGAGAACATTTGGATATAATTTTGCAAATTTGTCAAATATTGGTGCAAGTGTTTTACATGGTGGACACCATGTTCCATACATATCTACAACGATAAGTTGGTTCATATTATCTGCATTATCAAATAATATACGTAATTGTACGACTGATTGAATATCAACTACTGTCATATCACTATAACATGTTTTGTAAAAATAAATTTTTAATCTGACGTACATATGTACTATTTATAGTTGCTTGAAAGAATACCACCTTGACGAGATGTACTTTCAAATGATACACTTGGGAGTGGGCTTCCATATCCTGGCATTGATGGGTCAATTCCTTGTGCGCCATATACGGGTTCATTATGGGGACTGCTAAATCCTTTGATTTCTTTGGAATATCCTTCTATATCAACAATATTATTCTGTGCATTTTCAAGATCTTTTGGTGTAACATATGATCCACTTACGAGTGACTTCATTGGATAATTAGAAGAGTCATTGCTATTGTTAGTTATTATTTTGCGAATATAATTAGAAGAGTCATTGCTTTTGTTAGTTATTATTTTGCGAATATCAATGTTGTATTTCTTAGAATATACTCGTAAATACAGTACAAATAAGCTAAGACCAAGTATTAAGCCACTTATTGCATCAAAGAAAACAATAATTGCAATGACGATTGTTCCGAGTAATAATTGTATATCTGGATTTATTATGAATTGTACATAATTGATATCGATAAGTGCTGAAGCAAGAAGAAAAACCAGTGAAATTATTTTGGGTAGCATACGCGTCTAAATATGGAAGATAGAAAAAATGAATCTGTGTGGAAAATTTAAGC
>Ga0136641_1000866_pt1 | contig 12811 bp, 9 predicted proteins | sample EliLak1302023Y_FD_115312 | JGI IMG/M metagenome (GOLD analysis project Ga0136641, IMG submission 115312) | Freshwater microbial communities from Elizabeth Lake, Yosemite National Park, California, USA - 13020-23Y | ecosystem: Environmental > Aquatic > Freshwater > Lake ...
AGAACATGACCCCATTGAGATTTGGTCAAGCCAACTCGCCACCATGCGTTTGGCTTTAAAAAATGCCAATATCCGAGCAGAAGACGTTGCATGTGTCGGAATTACCAACCAGCGCGAAACAACTGTGGTTTGGAACCGTAAAACGGGTCAACCCATTCACAACGCCATTGTTTGGCAAGACAGACGTGCCGAACCTGTATGCGCCAAGTTGCGCCAAGAGGGACAAGACAAGCTGGTGCAATCCAAAACGGGTTTGGTGATTGACGCCTATTTTTCTGGAACCAAATTGCAATGGATATTGGACAACGTGCCCCAAGCACGTGACATGGCCGCAAAGGGTGAACTGGCATTTGGCACTATAGACACTTGGTTGATCTGGAACCTCACCAAAGGTCGTGTTCACGCCACTGATGTCAGTAACGCGTCGCGCACCATGCTTTTAAACGTGCATACCAACCAGTGGGATAGCGAACTCATGTCCATGCTGCATATAGACAGCAACTTGATGCCCACAGTGCAAGCATCATCGAGTGACTTTGGCGTCTTAGATGCTGAGTGGCTGGGTCAACCATTACCCATTGGTGGTGTTGCAGGCGACCAGCAAAGCGCTTTATTTGGGCAAGCTTGTTGGAGAGAGGGCCAAGCTAAAAATACGTATGGCACGGGTTGCTTTATGTTGATGCATACAGGTAATCAATTTCAATCGAGTCAAAACGGCTTAATAACCACCAGTGCTGCCCAAATCAGTGACCAATCTGAGTTTGCATTGGAAGGAAGCGTGTTTATTGGTGGCGCCGTCGTTCAATGGTTACGCGACGGTTTGCATGCGTTCAAAAATAGTTCAGACATTGAAGTAATTGCGCAAACTGTGAGAGATGCTGATGGAGTTGTCATGGTCCCAGCATTCACAGGCTTAGGGGCACCCTACTGGAATGCAGATTCGCGTGGAACGGTTGTGGGCATCACACGCGGCACAACAATGGCACATTTCGCGCGGGCCGCATTAGATAGCATTGCATTTCAAAGCACTGCGCTCTTGCAGGCCATGAGCAAAGATGCTGTGCAACATGGCGGCTCACCAGTTCAGGAATTACGGGTTGATGGTGGCGCTTGTGCGAACAACTTACTTATGCAAATACAAGCAGATTTATTGGGTATTCCTGTCATTCGCCCTGCAGTCATTGAAACCACTGCGCTGGGTGCAGCTTACTTGGCAGGACTGCACTGCGGCATGTTCAGTGACTTGACTGCGCTAGAGAGGCACTGGAAGATCGAACGCGTGTTTGAAGCGCAAATTTCTCGTGATGAGGCACAGCATCGGATGAGCCAGTGGGAACATGCAGTGCGGCAAACAGTACAAGTTTAAAAATTATGCAGAAAATTCGCTACGGTTTTATTGGCTGCGGAATGATGGGACAAGAACATCTACGCAATATTGCTTTGCTATCTGACACATCTGTGACGAGAATATTTGAGCCAGACACGCATATGGCTCAAATAAGTTTGGGTATTGCACAAAACGCACAACGTGCAACGAGCTTAGAGGAAGTTGTGTTGTCTGATGACGTTGATTGCTTGGTCATTACTAGCCCTAATTTTCGACATGCTGAACAGTTGCAACAGATTGCAAATTTGCGACATCTCCCGATATTGCTTGAAAAACCGGCATGTACTTCGCTTAAACAGGTGCGTGAGTTAGAAACCTTTGACAAGCACTACAGCGCACCTTTATGGGTGGCTATGGAGTACCGCTACATGCCTCCCATTACAAAATTGACGCAAGAAGTGCATAGCCAAAGTAACACGGGGCCAGTCACGCTCATCAGCATCAGGGAGCATCGATTTCCATTTTTACAAAAAGTAGGGGATTGGAACCGATTCAACCGATACACAGGTGGTACCTTGGTTGAAAAATGTTGTCACTTTTTCGATTTGATGCGCCATTTGACCCAAAGTAACCCGATTCGTATCTATGCCTCAGCTTCAGTTGCGCATAACCATCTGGATGAGAGATATCCTGAAGGCGTGCCAGATATTCTGGATAACGCTTACGTAGTAGTCGATTTTGAATCTGGTCAACGCGCTTTACTTGAACTTTGTATGTTTGCTGAAGGTGCACGTTATCAGGAAGAAATTTCAGTGGTTGGGCCGCGTGCAAAAGTCGAGTGCTTTGTCCCAGGGCCGGGTCGCTTTTGGCCAGATCAACTGGGAGCGCCCCCGACTCCTTTGCTAGTCTTGAGTCCGCGCCACCCTAAGGGGCCTTTCGAAATCGAAGTTCCTGTGGACTCTATCGCACTGGCTGCCGGTGACCACAATGGGTCGACTTTCTATCAACATGAGAAATTCTGCGCAGTCGTGCGCAAAAATACCAAAGTAGAGGTCACTTTAAAGGATGGACTTGCCGCTGTCATGATGGGTTTAGCTGCGCAAGAATCGGCCAAAACAGGACAATCGATTGATCTTCAACATGGCACCTACTCCATGCGTTCGATCGCATAAACAGCAGGGTGCATGGGTAAAAACGATAGGCGAGATGTCACCAAATTTGAGTAACATGAACGATTTAATATTTCATAGGATTTCTCATGAAACACACTGCATTCCATGTTTCCGCGTTACCCCTTGCATTATTCGTAACAATGGGACTCAGCACCACTGTCTCCAACGCGCATGCGGGTGAAGTTCGTGTGATGTGCTACCAAGATGGCATTGAATGTGATGTGACGGCTGAAATAGCAAGAAAATTTGAAAGCCTCAATCCTGCAACCAAAATCGTTATCGATACAGTTCCTTACAAAACTATCGTAGAACAGTTACCTGTTCAGCTTGCAGCTGGTCAAGGACCTGATATTGCACGTGTCACGGACTTAGGTGGCTTATCGAAATATTACTTAGATATTTCTTCTGGCTTAAAAGATCGTAAGTATTGGGATAGTAATTTTGGTGCTACCGCCTCCTGGTTAGCTCCAACGCCTGGAGACAAAGGTGTGTATGGCTTTATGTCTCAACTCACCATGACGGGCCCTTATGTCAACAAAACGCTCTTTGAACAAGCCAAGGTTGCTTTACCAGGATCCAAAGCCACTTGGGATGAATGGGCCGCTGCCGCAAATAAAGTAGCCAAGGCTACACAAACGAAAGCGGCTATGGCTTGGGACCGATCAGGCCACCGTTTTGCTGGACCTGCTATCAGCAATGGTGCCGCTATATTTGATGCGCAAGGCGAATTAACCATCGACGCAGGTTATAAAAATACGGTTAATAAATTTGTAGCCTGGCACAAAGACGGCACCATGTTGAAAGAAGTATGGGCTGGCTCAGGTGGTTCTACATATGCAGATTCCATTGGTGAATTTATCAACGGAAACGTTGTGATGGTCCTATCTGGCTCATGGCAAATCAATAGACTACAAAAAGATGTGGGGACCAAATTCGACTGGTCTGCAGTACCTAATCCCTGTGGAGCCAGCGCTTGCTCCGGTATCCCTGGTGGTGCTGCATGGGTTGCATTAAAAACCAGTAAGTCTCCTAAAGAAACTGCGGCCTTTTTAGATTTCATGGCTACAGAAGCCAATTACTCGGAATTTGCTAGCAGAACCAGTAACATACCTGCGCATGCAGGCCTTGCTAAAAAAGGTATCAACTATGCGAGCGCTCAACCTGGAGCCAAAGCAGCGTTAGGTACATTTAGTGCAGGTGTTGCAAGCCTGTCTCCTACCGCATATAAATTCCAAGGCTACAAATACAATCGCGCCATCATGTTGCCCACTGTGGCGCGTGTGACGCAAGCATTAGTGGGTGAAATCTCCAGCGATGAAGCCCTCAATAAGATCAATGCTGACATGCATGATGCTGTAAAGCAAGCGCAAAAATAAATTCGACTTTGCGCTTCATTGGCTTTTTCTTTGACCTGTTAGAACCACTCTTCAAGTTTGCTCAGAAATGGCTGGGTATTGAGCGGTTGGGGTGGTTCTTTGTAGGTCCAAACCTGCTGGTTTTTGGTGTTTTCACCTTTTTACCCATCGTTATCAACGTCATTTATGCCGTTACGGGTGGTGTCCAATTAATACCGTTTGATCGACCCTACACAGGCGCTGAGAACTTTCAAATCCTTTTTGAATGCCGTAACTACTTCGACATCCAAAGTTGTCGAAAAGATGTATTTTGGCGAGCCATCTTTAACACCGCAAAATTCAGTGTGATTCAAGTGGCCTTAATGGTATTTTTTTCTTTAGTCACCGCCTTGGTTTTGAATCGAAAAATAATTGGACGAGGATTTTGGCGCGGAGTTTTTTTCTATCCAGTCCTCCTCTCTCCAGTGGTTGTAGCGCTCGTGTGGAAGTGGTTGCTTCAAAGTCAGGGCGTTTTTAATGCACTCTTGGTGGGTGCTGGACAAACCCCCATTGAATGGCTGACCAACAGCCAATGGGCATTTTTCTGGACGATTTTTGTGTCTATTTGGGCCCACATGGGCTTCTACACTTTGATTCTTTTAGCTGGTCTACAAGCCATCCCCAAAGATTTGTATGAGGCCGCTTTAATGGACAAGGCCTCGCCTTTGAGAACTTTATGGAGAATTACACTCCCCCTTTTGATGCCTAATCTGATCGTTGTTTTGGTTTTGGCGATGATTCGTGCAGTACAGGTGTTTGACGAGGTATTTGTTCTAACGGGTGGTGGCCCAGGCTCTGCAACCACTTTCATTGTGCAATTTATCTACCAAACTGGATTTGCGGAACAAATCCATTTGTATGGTCTTGCAGCAGCAGCCTCATTGACACTAGCCCTTGGTTTAATTGCTCTGACTTTGGTGCAACTGAAATTAACCCGTGCAAATGACGTGGGTCAAAAAACCCGCTGAAGCCATGTCATTCATTCGCTTTCTCACTCGTACCCAAAATACACGCGCATTAGGGTGGACGGATTATGTCAGTTACTCGTATTTGCTAGTAGGCTTATTCACTATGTTTGCGCCTGTTTTATGGTTGCTGGCTTCCTCTTTCAAAACGGAATCAGCTATCGGTCAATTTCCTCCGACTTTGCTCCCGTACAGCCAAAAAATGGTGCGAATTAAATCGTATGACAACCCACTGCCCTTATATGTGATCACAAACGACGTAGGTGAAACAAAAACAATGGCTCAGGTGAGTCGCATTGGCATCATTGCGAATATGGTTGATCCTGATCGCCCAGAAGAAACAATGCAGGTCAATATCAATCAAAGAACTCCGGTCACAGAAATCACAATAGCCATAGAAAATTATTCAGATATTTTTAAAAAATTTACGTTTGGAAAATATCTCTGGAATAGTGTTTTCATTACTGTTATTGCGACCTTGCTAACCCTTCTCATCAATTCAATGGCGGCGTTCGCACTTTCAAAATATAAATTCACTGGGCAAAAATTCGTATTCTTTTTAATCATCGCAACGCTGATGATTCCTCCTACGATTATTTTGGTACCTGTATTTTTAGTTATCAATTCTGTCGGATTGCTCAATAGCCTATGGGGTGTCATTTTGCCCGCTGTGGCAACGCCCACTGGTGTTTTTCTTTTGCGGCAATACATGCTCACCATTCCAGATGAATTATTGGAAGCTGCGCGGATGGACCACGCCAGTGAATGGCGTATCTATTGGCGCATCATTCTTCCTCTCAGTGCTCCCGCCCTAGCTGTATTGGCTATTTTCTCGGTGATGTGGCGCTGGAATGATTTTCTATTGCCATTGATTGTGTTGTCCAAATCAGAGTTCTTCACGTTGCAGTTAGCTCTCAATTCATTTCAAGGTGAACTCCATACACAGTGGCATTATTTGTTGGCAATGACTGTCATCACATTACTCCCCATCACACTGGTTTTCGCATTTCTGCAGCGCTTTATCACAACCGGTATCGCAAGCGCTGGAATTAAATAATTTGGGAACTTTTCGTGTCTACCCTTGAACTACGCCACATTGTCAAATCATTCGATACAACCCACGTGATCCAAGACGTGAGCCTAAAAGCACTTGAAGGAGAATTTTTGGTTTTCGTAGGGCCCTCCGGTTGCGGCAAATCTACCTTGCTTCGCATGATCGCTGGTCTTGAAACACCAACTTCAGGCGATATTGAAATTGATGGGCAACGGGTCAACAGCATTTCTGCTGCTGACCGAGGATGCGCCATGGTGTTTCAGTCTTACGCCTTGTATCCGCATATGTCTGTGTACGACAACATGGCTTTTGGGTTAGAAAATGCCGGAATTGACAAAGGTACTATCCAGCAGCAAGTCACCCAAGCCGCGAAGATGTTGCGCTTAGACGGCTTATTGAACCGTCGACCTACACAGTTATCTGGCGGTCAACGCCAAAGGGTCGCGATTGGCCGCGCTATTGTGCGAAAGCCCAAGATTTTCTTATTCGACGAACCCTTATCCAACTTAGACGCGGAATTGCGTGTATCGATGCGCTCTGAACTCAGAGACTTGCACCAGCGTCTGCGTGCAACCATGGTGTATGTCACGCACGACCAAGTAGAAGCCATGACACTGGCGGACAGAATTGTGGTTTTGCGTAATGGCCAAATTGAACAAATTGGGACGCCACAAGAACTGTATGAAAAGCCTTGCAATATATTCGTAGCAGGATTTATTGGAAGCCCAAGGATGAATTTCATAACCTCCGAATTGCTTCTTGGCTTACCTACGTGCGCAAAGCACATTGCGAACGAATCACACCAAATTGGCATTCGGCCTGAGCATTGGCAAATGGCGCCGGAAGGTGAAGGGCTTGCGCTCCAAGTGCACAGCACAGAATACATGGGTGCCCATAGTTTGGTACAAGGAAACCTAAAGGATGGTTCGCGCGTAGAGGCATTGTTGAGCGCAACAGAATTGCCCAAACAAGGGGAATCGATCCATTTACAAGTCCCTGCTGAAAACCTACATTGCTTTTCGTCTACGGGGCAGCGACTGGAAAGCTCCGTATGAAGCCATTGCAAGCAAATCCTTGGGGAAAAACGCCCTTTGGCGCACGCACGATTCTTGAAGACACCAGCCAATTTGAGTTACGTTTTTTAACTCCCAGCCTTGTAAGAGTGTGTTTGCAACCTGCGGCAGGTTTTCGTGAACCCCGCACATGGGCCATCGCACCCCGTAGCGGTATCGACGTGGTTTGGCAAGGTAGGGATCGCGAAGACTGGAGTGGCTTTGAAAATGTGAAGCTGAGCCACAGTAAAAACACCTCTGGGTGGTGTATTGCCAGCTCCAAAATGACAGTACAAGTGCATCAACGCCCCTTACGCATTGAATGGAGCAGTGTCAATACCGACAAGACGCCAGGTCCAACGATTTTGTCTGATCGAGGAACGAGTGCGTATTTGTATGAAAAAAGAACCGGTGTAACACGTCATTACTTGCAAAGAGATGATGCCGATAAATTCTTTGGTTTAGGCGATAAAACAGGCCCCCTGAATTTAAGCGGTCGTCGACTGCGCACGATAGCAATGGACTCACTGGGGTATGACCCAGAGCATAGTGATCCGCTTTATAAGCATTGGCCTTTCGTTTTAAGCCGTAATGCACATGGTCAATGGATGGGCTTGTACTACGACACCTTGGCCAGCTGCACTTTTGATTTCGGTTGTGAACATGACAATTACCACGACTTTTACCGCTATGTTGACATAGATGACGGAGACTTGGATTACTACGTAATTGTTGGTGACACACCGACTGAGGTCATCGCCCAATTTGTGCAACTGATTGGCGGAACCCACCTTCCCCCCGCATGGAGTCTGGGCTATGCACAAACTGCCATGGGACTTGCCGATGCACCTGATGCACAGGCACAACTTTCTGCGTTCATTGACAAAACGCAGGAACACAAGGTACCCGTGTCAGCATTTCACTATGGCTCTGGATATTCCAGCAAAGGTAAAAGACGCTATGTGTTCACTTGGAACCATGATAAGTTTCCTGACCCGAAAACCTTAAATGCCAAATTTCAAGCGCAAGGCATGCGCTTGGTCGCAAATATCAAGCCCTGTTTGTTAGATGATCACCCTGCATTTGATTCAATGTCTCAGTCTCATGCTTTACTGCAAGATACGCGGAATGAATCGGTGATCGAACCATATTGGGATGGTCAAGGTGCGCATCTTGACTTTACAAACCCTCAAGCGATTGCTTGGTGGCAAGACCAATTCAAATTGCAAATTCTTGATTACGGTATTGACGCAGGTTGGAATGACAATAATGAGTACGCCATCCAAGACGAAGATGCCATCAGCCATTGCTGGGGACGACCCCAACCCATGCACCGTACGCGCCCCTTGCACGGTCTTTTGATGACCCGTGCAACTTTTGAAGCACAAACTTTACATGCGAGTGACCAAGAATCTGTATTTACGATCACACGCGCCGGCCCCCCCGGAATACAACGCTACGCCCAGACTTGGTCAGGTGACAACACCACAAGTTGGCGAACTTTGAAATGGAACATCCGAACAGGTCTGCAAATGAGTTTGTCAGGCATGTTCAATATCGGTCATGACGTGGGAGGATTTTTTGGCCCCTTGCCCGAACCCGAATTATTTTTACGTTGGGTGCAAGCGTGTTGCTTAAATCCCCGTATGGTGATGAACTCTTGGAAAGCAGGAGGTATCAGCAATTTACCTTGGATGCATCCAGGAGTAAAAGAGAACGTCATCCAAGCGATTCGATTGCGCTATGCCCTCATGCCTTATCTTTGGTCATTGTTTGAACGTGCACACCAACACCACGAGCCTATCATTCGCCCGACCTTTTACGACTTTCCTGATGACGAAAAGTGTTTTGAAGATTGTGATGACTTTATGCTCGGAGCTTGGCTTTTAATCGCACCTGTCGTCACAGAAGGCGAAAGAACACGCGAGGTGTATCTACCAAGATTAACCGAGGATGCGCGGTGGTTTGATTTTGAAACAGGTAAAGCCTTTGAATCAGGAAAGCGCCATTGCATAGATGCTCCACTGTCGCGCCTACCTATATTTGCGAAAGAAGGCGCTGCTATTCCAATTGCAGCGCCATTACCTGGCAAGATTGCACGCCATGATGACCCTATCAAGGAAATCAAACGCTTTTGATATCAAGGGACGTCATTGCCGATCGCTAAGGTGTAGAGTTCAAACCATGTTTGTCGATCCATCGGGACTTGAAATGCCGCATGCATTTGTTTGATGCGATGCAAATCATTGGTTCCTAACACTGGGATCACGTTGGCAGGATGGTGAAGTAACCAAGCAATAGCAACTGCCGTAGTATCTGTAGAAGCGGTTTTGGCCAATGCATCTAAAGCGGGTCGGAGACGTTTCGCACAATCTTCTTGGCTAAATAAACGCCCCCCACCCAAAGGCGACCAGGCCATTAACGCTTGCTGATGTTGCTGCGCGTGTGCTATTTGTCCATTTGTCAAGGGATCCGTATGCATAAGACTGAGTTCAATTTGGTTAGTCAGCAATGTATGGCGCATCGTCGACTGCAACAAATCGACATCCCACGGCATGAAGTTCGATACCCCTGCACTGCGTATTTTCCCGCTATCGATTAGTTGGTCCAAACAAGCGCCCAAGGCATGGGCATCCATTAATGGATCTGGTCGGTGTATCAACAATGCGTCGATAACGTCCACGCCTATGCGTTTCAAAGAACGGTCCACGCTTGCAAGCACATGCTCGGGCGAAGTGTCGTAGTGTTTGACTCTGGTAGAAGGCCACTGCTTGGATAACAACATGATGTCTGTTTTCGTGACAATTTGAATCCGTTTCTTTAATGTCGGATCTAGGCGCAATGCATCACCAAATAGAGTTTCACAGCGGTAATCTCCGTAAATATCCGCATGGTCAAAGGTGGTGACACCTTGGTCTAAACATGCATGGATACGTTCTAAAACAGCCTTTGGTGAACTGTCGGTTGCTTCAGATAAACGCCACACGCCATAGGCGAGACGGCTAAAGCAGATATCTTTGGACAACTCAATATGAGGAACGGGTATTTGTATTTTCATCGACGATCTCCGACACCTAAAGGTGTTGCAGGTGTTTGATTTGGAACGCGGCCGTACTCTTGTGCAAGAGAACATGTTTTGAGATGCGGCAACACCTTAGTGCCAAATATTTCACATTCTTGCATGTGTGGATACCCTGAAAAAATAAAAGCACGTATTCCCATTTTCATGTAGTCGTAGATTTCACTTAGTATTTGGTCCACACTACCCACTAAAGCGGCTCCGCAACCACTTCGTGCGCGCCCCACCCCCGTCCAAAGATGTGGTTCGATAAAGCCTTCATCGTCTGCTAACTCGCGATTCTTACTTTGTAGCGAAACACCTAAGCTATTCGCGTCTAAAGCGCGCGCACGAATTTGTCGTCCTTGTTCGTCGTCTAATTTAGAGACTAGTTCTTGCGCATACTCCCGAGCTTCTGCCTGTGTGTCTCTAACGATCATGTGAACACGCAGGCCGTAATCAAGAATACGATCATATTTGGCTGCACGCGCGTGGACATCGCGCATGCGTTGTGCAAGAACTTCTTTGGTTTCAGGCCACATCAAATAGGTATCACAATGTGCGCCGCACAATTCGAGCGCGTCTGGGCTGTAGCCGCCAAAGTACAGCAAAGGCCCACCGTTGGTCTGATAGGGTTTTACAGGATCGGTAGACAGGCCTTTTAGTTTGTAAATTTGTCCGTCGTAATTGATTTCGTCTTGGGTCCACGCTTGTTTCAATATTTCTACAACCTCCCAAGAGCGGCGATATCGATACGAGCTGTCTTCTTGCTGCCCTGGGAAATCCGAAGAAATCACATTCAAGGTCAAACGCCCGTTCAACATGTGGTCAAGTGTTGCGACAGTTCTTGCCAACATTGCAGGATGGAGTTCACCGCATCGTATTGCTGCTAACAAGTTCATCTTGGAAGTTAATGGTGCTAAAGCAGATGCAAATGCCAGAGTGTCTTGTCCAACTTGATAAGAGGATGGACACAAAATATTACGAAATCCAAGCGCTTCTGCGCGCAAAGCAATTTGACTGGTGTTTTTCCAACTACTTCGCAGCTCACCATCAGGAACACCCAAATAGCGGAAATCATCTGAACATAATGGAGCAAACCAAGCCACCTCTGCAGCTTGTATAGATTCTCCGCGTACAGGCACAACACTCATATTAAATCTCCCTATTGGTATTCACCAATAATAACTTTTTGCGGTTTATGGTGGGGTCAAAATTAGTTCATTTCCAGTGAAAAACAGTTCGTACTGGCTGCGATGGTCGCACTGGTCGATTGGCGCCAATAATTGCGTTTGTCATGATTAGTGACCCCAATTTGACTCTGAAACCAAAGCGATATTTGTTCTGGATCGCTGATTGTTCTAAGCTCTAAAAAAGCAATCTGCGCTTCTCCATGGTGTTTACGCAAAAAATTTAACCACTGTTTAAATCGACCAGCTTGGTGCTTGCGTGAGATGCGCTTTTGCACCAGTTTCCAAAAATAGATGAGTTGCGGCAACATGTCTTGCCAAGTCATATCAATCTGTGACTCTTGATCCACAAAGGTATTTGTGTTTCTGTCAAATTCTTTCAGCGCCAAACCCAAACCAGGGTTTGTCACCATCCCCCGCCCAATCATCAAATCATGACAACCAGAGTCTTGTCGAGCACGCACAGCATCGTGAACATTCCATATTTCGCCATTGGCAATTAAAGGTACTTTGACACGCGCACGGATATCCGCAATACGCGGCCAATAAGCCGGTGGTCTATAACCATCTGCTTTGGTTCGGGCATGAATCACGATTTCACCTGCGCCACCAGCCTCTAGAGCCAAGGCACATTCTTCTGCCTGCTGGTCATGGTCAAAACCTAATCGCATCTTGGCGCTAACGATTTGATGCGCTGGCACTGCCGCACGCACAGCACGCGTAATGCGATACAACACCTCAGGGTCTTGCAACAAAGCAGCACCACCGCCATGCCGATTGACTTGCTTGGCAGGACAACCAAAATTCAAATCCACACCATCGCATCCCATTCCTGCCACGCGCGCCGCGTTGTCGGCCAAACAATCGGGGTCAGACCCCAATAATTGCGGACGCACAGGAACGCCTGCGGGCGTTCGACCACCGTTGAGTAACTCGGGGACTACGCGTATGAATGCACGCTGTGGAAGCAGGGTATTGGTAACGCGAATGAATTCTGAAACGCAACGATCAACACCACCAATGCGCGTCAACACGTCCCGCAGGACGCAATCGAGCAGTCCCTCCATGGGGGCGAGGATGATCACAATCTTCGCGCGTGTTGGTTATTTCTTACTGGGTGGCAAATCTGTGCAACTGCCATGTGCCACTTCTGCGGCCATACCAATGCTCTCGCCAAGCGTAGGGTGCGGGTGAATGGTTTTGCCGATATCGATGGCGTCTGCACCCATCTCAATGGCCAAGACCACTTCACCGATCATGTCACCTGCGTGTGTGCCGACCATGCCGCCACCCAAGATCTTGCCGTGGCCGTGGGCCTCGGGCGAGTCGTCAAATAGTAATTTGGTCACGCCTTCGTCACGGCCATTGGCAATAGCGCGGCCAGATGCAGTCCATGGGAACAAGCCCTTCTTGACTTTGATGCCTTGCGCTTTGGCTTGGTCTTCGGTCAAACCTACCCATGCCACTTCGGGGTCGGTATAGGCGACGCTTGGAATGACGCGGGCATTGAAAGCGGCTGCAGCCAACTCTTTGTTACCCAGCAACTCACCAGCGATCACTTCAGCCGCCACATGCGCTTCGTGTACCGCTTTGTGCGCC
>Ga0136641_1000867_pt1 | contig 12809 bp, 8 predicted proteins | sample EliLak1302023Y_FD_115312 | JGI IMG/M metagenome (GOLD analysis project Ga0136641, IMG submission 115312) | Freshwater microbial communities from Elizabeth Lake, Yosemite National Park, California, USA - 13020-23Y | ecosystem: Environmental > Aquatic > Freshwater > Lake ...
GTAGCGCCGATGCGGCGGCCACAATTGTTGGTATCGACTACTTGTATTCACTCGGAATGTCGCGCGAGGAAATGGTCGAGATTGCGGCACAACTTGGCAGCGATGTGCCATTTATGCTCAGCGGCGGGACTGCAATCGGAACCGGGCATGGTGATCAATTGACCGCTGCCTTATCGCGCGGCACCTATCATTGGGTGCTTGCACTATCCACGCATGGTCTATCAACACCCGCTGTGTATACCGAATGCGATCGCCTGCGCGCCGAACTTGAAATTATCGAACCGCAAACGCATGAAGGATTAATGCAAGCATTGTTAGCAGCCGATGCGCCGCAGGTAGGAAAATCACTTGTTAATGATTTACAGGCAGCAGCATGTTCTTTACGTCCAGCGTTGCGATTAGTTTTAGATGTTGGCCAGGAATATGGCGCGCTTGGCGCAATAGTTTCTGGTTCTGGCCCAACAGTTGCATTCTTGGTTGCTGATGTCGAAGCGGGCCTTGATTTAACCGTGGCGTTAACAGCTAGTGGGGTGGTTGGAAGCGTTGTTCGTGCGTATGGTCCTGTAGCTGGGGCGAAAGTCATCTCCTAATTAGGCGCAGTTGGTCACAAGCACCACCATTTATGGGGGAGAATATGCGTTCCGCCATTGTGTAGTGGCTAGCACATGGGCCTTTGAAGCCCAGGGTCCAGGATCGATACCTGGTGGCGGAGCCACCGATAGACTTGAGTTGTGACCGTACAAACCGTGATCGTCCTAGCCGCAGGCGAAGGCACACGCATGAGGTCGGAAACACCTAAGGTTTTGCACAGCGTTGCTGGTCGTTCGCTACTTGGACATGTTTTGCATGCGGTTGATCACCTGCATCCAACAGAAATTCGGATTGTGGTGGGTTCAGGTCGCGAAGCCGTGGAAGCTCACATTGCCGAGATTTCTCCAAAAGCAACAACAGTTTTCCAAGAACACCGTGGTGGCACTGGACATGCAGCGCAGTTAGCGCTCGCTGGCCTTTCTCCTCAAGGAACAGTTTTAGTTTTAGCGGGCGATACTCCACTACTTACGGGTGATTCATTAGTGCAGTTTGTTGCAGCGCATAAGGCCGGAAAGTTTACTGCGTCTGTATTAACCGCCGAACATCCAGAACCAACTGGATATGGGCGCATTATTCGCGACGATAGTGACGAGCTATTACGAATTGTTGAAGAAAAAGATGCTACCGAGGATGAGAAAGTTATCTACGAAATAAATAGTGGCGTTTATGCATTTGAAGGCGAAAAGCTGGTGGCTGCAATTGGACAGTTAACAAATGGAAATGCACAAGGTGAACTATATTTAACTGATGTTATTGGAATTCTAAAGTCTGCTGGTGAATCAATCGCAGCGGTCATAATCGATGATTTTACCGAAACTCTTGGTGTTAATGACCGAGTGCAATTAGCCGAGAGTGCAGCCGTGCTTCGTGATCGCATTAATGAGCAATGGATGCGTGCTGGTGTCACCATTGTTGATCCAACAACAACCTGGATTGATGTAACAGTTGAAATCGCACAAGATGTAACGCTGCATCCTGGCTCTGCGCTCTTCGGGAGTACAAAGGTTGCAACGGGGGCTGTTATCGGACCCCGTTCGACATTGGCGGATTGTTTGGTTCAACAAGGCGCTCGGGTGCTCGAATCAATTGCGACTCAGACTGTTATTGGCGTGGGCGCTACCGTGGGCCCATTTACCTACTTACGCGCTGGAACAAAGCTTGGCGATGCAACAAAGGCTGGCGCATTTGTGGAAATGAAAAATGCCGTTGTTGGCAATGGATCAAAGATCCCGCATCTGTCATATGTTGGCGATGCAACAATCGGAGCAGGCACCAATATTGGGGCTGCCACAATCTTTGTTAATTATGATGGTATTGAAAAACATCACACCACAGTTGGTGATCAGGTCCGAATTGGTAGCGACACAATGCTTGTTGCACCAGTAAATATTGGAGATGGTGCGTATACAGCGGCTGGATCGGTAATTACTGAAGATGTTCCAGCGGGAGCGATTGGTGTTGGCCGAGCAAAGCAAAGAAATGTATTAGATTGGGTTCTGCGTAAGCGCCCCGGAAGCAAATCAGCACAAGCAGCCGAAGCAAGCCCACACCGAAACAAGCATTGAGAAGGGCTAGGTATATGAGCGAAATCCGTTTATCTTCCGAAAAGAGATTGCGCCTATTTGCAGGCCGAGGATTTCCCGAACTAGCCGATGAAGTAGCTGCCGAACTTGGTATTCCACTGACACCAATGTCTGCATATGATTTTGCAAATGGCGAAATCTTTGTTCGATTTGAAGAATCCGTTCGTGGTTGCGATGCATTTGTAATTCAAAGTCACACAAATCCTGTCAATAAACAGATCATGGAACAGTTGATCATGGTTGATGCGCTAAAGCGCGCATCAGCAAAGCGAATCACCGTCGTCACCCCCTTTTATGGTTATGCACGTCAAGATAAAAAAAGTCGCGGTCGTGAACCAATTACAGCGCGGTTGATGGCAGATCTTTTCAAGACAGCTGGCGCAGACCGTTTGATGGCTGTTGATCTGCATACATCACAGATTCAAGGTTTTTTTGATGGACCCGTTGATCATTTATTTGCACTACCGATGCTTGCAAACTACGTAGGCAGCAAAGTAGATCGCACACGCTTAACAATTGTCTCGCCTGACTCGGGTCGAGTGCGAGTCGCAGAGCGTTGGTCAGATCTGCTTGGCGGATGCCCAATTGCATTTATTCACAAGACGCGCGATCCTCGTGTTCCCAATGAATCAATTACTGGTCGTGTCGTTGGCGATGTTGTTGGACAAACATGCGTAGTCATCGATGACATGATCGATACCGCCGGCACAATCACAAAGGCTGTCGATGCCTTGTTTGATGCAGGTGCAGCAGATGTGATTGTTGCGGCAACTCACGCCGTATTTAGTGGACCTGCAGTTGATCGTTTGAAAAATAGTCGTGCATCTGAAGTTGTCATCACAAACACTTTGCCAATAACAGAAGATCAAAAATTTGATAATTTGACTGTCCTTTCAATTGCTCCCCTTTTGGGCCGCGCAATCCGAGAGGTCTTCGAAGATGGATCAGTTACAAGCCTGTTTGATGGTCACTCCTAAGCCTCAATTTGCTTCCATGGTTGTCTAAAAGATACTGTTCGGTCTGTTCCGGCGAGGGTAGCGAATAGCTTTCCGTGATCGACGGGTAAGGGATCTTTCTCCTGCTGGAACTTTGTGTACGCACCGAAGAACCAGAGCTAACTAAGGAGATAAAAAATGGCCGAAGTAAAGATCGTCGGAACCACTCGCACTGAATTTGGTAAGGGCGCATCACGTCGTGCACGTCGCGATGGCTTAGTTCCTGCAGTTATCTACGGTCACGGTGCACAGCCACTGCATATTACTTTGCCGGCAAAGGAACTTGGCGTTGCACTAAAGCAATCAAACGTTCTTTTGGACATCACAATTGATGGCAAGAGCGAACTGACACTTCCAAAGGTAATCGTTCGCGATTTCCTCAAGCAGATTCTCGAGCACGTTGACCTTGTTCTGGTCCGTCGTGGCGAAAAAGTTGTTGTTTCAGTTCCTGTTCACACAGTTGGCGAGCATGATCGCGACGGAATCCTCGAGCATGTAAACAATACTATTGATGTTCGCGTTGACGCATCATCGATCCCGAACTTCCTAGAAATAGATATCCAAGGTCTTGCATCGGGTACTTCAAAGTATGCATCAGATGTTGTACTTCCAGCAGGCGTAGAACTCGAATCTGATCCAAAGACAATCGTTGTTCACCTATCCGAGAAGTCAACTGCAGCTGCAGAAGAAGCAGCAGCACCGGCAGCAACAGATACAGCTTCTGCTGCAGATGCCGACAAGAAGGACGCATAACCCTTAGGCTTTGTTGTTATGACGTGGTTGGTAGTTGGCCTGGGTAATCCGGGCGATCAATATGCTGCCACACGTCATAACATCGGCCAGATGGTGATTGATGAGCTTGCTCGCCGCCATTCGATCAAATTTTCGTCACATAAGTCCCGCACAGATATTGCAGCATACAAATTAGGTGTCAGCACAGATGCTCATTCAATAATTCTTGCAAAATCAAGGAGCTACATGAATGAATCGGGTGGTCCAGTTAAAGCACTCACTAGTTTTTATTCGGTGGAGAGCACTAACATCATTGCATTGCATGATGAACTCGATATTCCATTTGCTGCTATTCGGACCAAGTTTGCGGGCGGCGACAACGGTCACAATGGTTTGAAATCAATAACTTCAGCATTTGATGGTCCTGATTACTATCGTGTTCGTCTGGGAATTGGCCGTCCGGTGGGACAACAAGATCCGGCAGATTTTGTTTTAAAAGCTTTTTCAAAAGTGGAACAAAAAGAGCTTGGTGAGTTTATTGACCGAGGCGCAGATGTCGTGGAATCACTTATTACAAATGGCCTAGAGGTAACGCAATCAACATTTAATAGTTGAAAAACAAAGCAATTAATCAGCCAGTATTTCGAAGCCCTGCTGCAACACCATTAATAGTAAGCAATAGCGCCCGACGCAGCACTGGATCCGCTTTTTCGCCCGCATCACGAACTCGTTTTAAAAGGTTGATTTGCAATAAATGTATTGGTGATAGATAGGCATCTCGAACCTGCAACGTACGGGCCAAAATTTCTTGATCGCCTAATAGTGTCTTTTTATTTGTTAATTTTAATATTTCCTGCACAGTTAACTCGAACTCCGCTTGAATTTCATCTAAGAAATGATGAAGCTCTACTGGGACAAGAGTCTCGACATAACGCTTTGCAAGAGTTAAATCTGTCTTTGCCAGCGTCATTTCAACGTTACTAATAAAGGTTGTGAAGAAATGCCACTCCTTAAGCATCTGAGTCAGTAACTCAGAATGCCCAGCGTCGCGTGCAGCTTTGAGACCTGAGCCCACACCAAACCAACCAGGCACGATCTGACGTGATTGAGTCCAGCCGAATACCCAAGGAATCGCACGTAATGAATCGAGACCTCCTGCAGCATCGGGACGACGAGAGGGGCGAGATCCTAAGAACAAATCACCTAATTGTTCGACTGGGGTCGAGGTGTAAAAGTAAGCAGGTAAATCTGGTTGATCAATGAGCGATCGGTAACGCGTAAATGATGCATCACTTACAAGCTGCATGCATTCACCCCATGCTTTTAATTCGGTTGGTGTTTGACGTGGGCCACGGTTTAAAACAGTTGCCTCTAGCGAGGCCGCCAAGGTTAATTCAATATTTTCACGTGCAAGAGCTGGCAGTGCGTACTTGTCGCTGATTACTTCACCTTGCTCCGTCATTTTTATCTGACCATCAACAGATCCCCATGGCAATGCGATTAAGGCCTCATAGGTCGGTCCGCCGCCACGACCTACCGACCCACCACGACCATGGAACAAGCACAGTTTGATACCGTATTTAATGGCTACATCTCGCAAAGAGCGCTGTGCGCGGTGGATTTCCCACTGACTTGTTGCAATGCCAGCATCTTTATTGGAATCGGAATATCCAAGCATTACCTCTTGCACATCTCCGCGCAAAGAAACCACCGCCCGGTAGGCAGGATTACTTAAGAGCTTTTCAAGAATTTGTCCTGCAGCGCGTAGTTCTGCAACTGTTTCTAGCAATGGTGCAAATCCTATGACAGCCTTTTCATCTTTCAGCGAGACTAGCCCGGCATGTTGGGCAATAACAACTGCGGCAATTAAATCATCTGCCCCCTTAGTCATAGAAACGATATAGGTTTCAATCGCTTCTGGCCCAAATCGATCAACTAAATCATTGATTGCAATAAAGGTAGCTAGAGTTTTCCTTCCGGAATCATCGAGCGCCGAAGTCTCAAAAATTGTCGTTTCGGCCAGCACATTTGCAAGAAAATCAAATTTTTCATCGTGTGATTGATCAATATAGTCAGCTACGCCCGTGATTTGTTTTAAAACATGATGATGAGCATCAGAATGTTCCCGTATATCCATAGTTGCATGGTTAATTCCAAATGCTGCAACTGTCCGGATAGTTCGCTCAAGTAAGCCAGTAGCAATCAATTCGCCGCGATGTGCCAGTAATGAATCACGCATCAAAACCAAATCTGCCAAAAGTTCTGCGGTATTTGCATAATCTCGATGAGGGACATGTGGAGCGCTTTTTGCATGTCGATCACGAGTAGCTGCTAAGCGATGCACGATTGCAGTTGCTTTTAAACGGTATGGCTCTTCGGCATTGAGCCGCAAGAAACGTGGTTCAAATTCAGGAATATTTGCTAGATCTTTTTTAACAGATGCAGTTAATTCTGGTGTTGCCCCAACAATTTTTGTAGAAACGGAGAGCATCTGACGCAGTGTGTTCATTGCGGCGATCGTCACACGTATTGCATGCCCTACCTGTAGCACCATGGCATCAGTTGTGACCTGTGCTGTGATGTTTGGGTTTCCATCGCGATCGCCACCGATCCAGTTTCCAAATGACAGGGGACGAGCAGTAATTGGGACAGCTACATCTATGCGCTTCATTTCCTTGGCAAAATCATTGAGCACTTCAGGAACAGTCTGGGTAAAAAGATCATCTAGGTAATACAAAGCATTCAGTGCTTCATCTAATGGTTCAGGTTGTCCCAATCGCAGATCATCTGTTTGCCATAGCAAATCTATAGTTTCTGCTAATCGATCTTGTTGAGAAGGATTGCGGGGATCATCAAGTAATTCTGCGATGCTGCCCAACTTATTTAAAACCGAGCGACGGGCAGCCTCTGTTGGGTGTGCCGTAAAAACTGGGCGCACTGACATCGCACTTACCCATCGTTCAATATCTTCTTTATTTAATTCATGGCCAGGTGTTTGTGCCTTGAGTGCTATTTCAATACGGTCAACCGCGCGCGCCAACCATGATCCACCGGTTGCACGCACATCTGCTAAAACACGAGCGCGGTGGACCTGTTCGGCAACATTTGCCAGGTGAAAATAAGTACTAAATGCACGCACTAACTGGACAGAGTCTTCGACTGAAAGAGTCGCAAGAATTTGCGCGCCATTTCCCGCGCGTACAGATTTTCGAACCTCTTCTACCAGAGCTAAAAGTTCCGGGCCTTCTTGGCGCACAAGTGTTTGACCCAACAGATCAGCGAGGCGACGCACATCACTGCGAAGTCCTGCATCATCAGCAGCGATTGGGCTTTGGCTCATTGGGTAATCCTCTCAGGTACCGAGGCATGCTCAAAACAAATTACACTTACTGCTTCAAGCCCCTCCATTTGGACCCCCCCGCCAAAAGGAAATGGGGCCTTATGGCATTGGAGGCAGGCATGCGTGGAGTTATTCCGCTCCTACCTTTAGCGATCGATGCATCTCATATTGTGGCACCGCAATCTATGTACCCATTTTTACTTGCCGCACGTGCATCATCCCATCCGATTTTAGTTGTTACTAGCTCTAGTCGTAGCAGCGAAGATCTTGTGAACGAGTTACGCGAACTATATGAAGAGGTGCTGGAGTTCCCAGCCTGGGAAACATTGCCACACGAGCGATTGAGCCCACGTAGCGATACCGTTGCAAAGAGAGTTCAAACTTTGTATGCGTTGCAAAAAAAGCACACGATAAATCCAATAGTTGTAACACCGGTCCGTGGTGCAATTCATCGAATCATTAGTAATCTTGGGTCAACCCCGTTAATACAATTGAAAGTTGGGCTAGAACATTCACTTGATCTGTTAGTCCGACACTTGTCATCACTCGCATATGCCCGCACTGATTTAGTGGAACGTCGCGGTGAGTTTGCGGTTCGAGGAGGAATCGTCGATCTCTTTTTACCGCTAAGTAATCATCCGATACGGATTGATTTCTTTGGTGATGAAATTGAGGATATTAGTTACTTTGAGGTTGCCGATCAACGCACATTTGCAACGGTTGATGGGAGCGTGGAGATCTACCCTTGCCGCGAAATGCTGTTGACACCCGATGTCAGACATCGCGCAATCGAGGTAAAAGATCAGTATCTGGCCGCAGCAGAAATGCTCGAGAAAATAAGCGAAGGGATTGCCTTTGAGGGTATGGAGTCCTTGATTCCATTACTTATTGATGAGACCGAAACCCTGTTGTCCCGGATGCCGGCAAACACCCAAATCGTCTTTATCGACGAACAACGGATCAAATCACGTGCTGCAGATTTGCTAGCAACTAACGAAGAGTTTCTTAATGCATCGTGGTCAAATGCCGCGTTGGGTGGGATTGCACCCTTGCATGATGGCGTTGGGACATATATTTCATGGGATGAATTACACAATGAAATACTTAAATATAGTTTAACTTCGGCCGAGCTAAGCCCATTCGGAACGGATTTAGAAGAGGAAACACTCTTTCTAAATTATTCTGCTATCGACCCTATGCGCGGTGACATTGAGCGAACAGTTGAAACACTTCGCCAGTCATTAGAAGAGAAGCGGACTGTTGTCTTTGCTACTCACGGTCATGGCATGTTAGATCGGTATGCTGGAATTTTTCGAAGTGCGGATCTACCAGTCCAGATTGTAGAAAGTCTGGTTGAGACACCAACAAAGGGCAGTATTTATTTAACAACTTCAATAATTACTCATGGTTTTGAAAGTGCTGAGGATCAAATTTTTTTTATGACTGAGCGCGATTTAACCGGAAGTAAGGGAAGTGTGAAAGATAGTGATCGCATGCCATCAAAGCGAAAGCAAGCTATCGATCCGCTTGAACTTAAAAGTGGTGATTATGTTGTTCACGAACAACATGGAATTGGCCGATACATTGAATTATTGCAACGTACCGTTGCCGGAGTTACACGCGAGTATCTAATAATTGAATATGCACCTGCTAAGCGCGGCCAACCCGGAGATCGAGTCTTCGTTCCAACAGATGCACTAGAACAAGTTTCTAAGTATGTTGGCGGGGAAGCACCAACAGTTCACCGGATCGGTAGTGGAGAATGGCAAAAAGCCAAGGGTCGTGCCCGTAAAGCAGTACGCCAGATTGCTGGTGAATTAATCAGGTTATATGCCGCTCGGACAAGTTCACCCGGTTTTGCATTTTCGGCTGACACGCCATGGCAGCGCGAACTGGAAGATTCATTTTCATACATCGAAACCCCGGATCAGCTGTCAACAATTAATGATGTGAAACAAGATATGGAACGGGCATATCCGATGGATCGCATTATTTGTGGTGATGTTGGATACGGTAAGACTGAGATTGCAATAAGAGCAGCATTTAAAGCGGTGCAAGATGGCAAGCAAGTCGCCGTCCTTGTTCCGACTACATTGCTTGTACAACAGCACTCAAAGACATTTGCCGAAAGGTATGCAGGATTTCCATTAAAGGTTGCCGGCTTATCTAGATTCAATACCGCTAAAGAAAGCAAAGAAATTTTGGCTAATTTGGCGGCAGGTTCGGTTGATGTTGTTATTGGAACACATCGAATACTCTCAAATGATGTGCAGTTTAAGGATCTTGGACTTGTTATTGTTGATGAGGAACAGCGTTTTGGAGTTGAACAAAAGGAATCACTAAAAAAGTTGCGCACTACAGTCGATGTTTTAGCTATGTCAGCAACACCAATCCCGCGTACCCTTGAAATGGCAGTTACAGGTATTCGAGAAATGTCCACAATTACAACGCCTCCCGAAGAGCGCCATCCGATTCTTACTTATGTCGGCCCGGCAGAGGATGCCCAAATTACTGCGGCAATACACCGAGAATTGTTACGTGATGGCCAGATTTTTTATTTACATAATCGGGTGGAAAGTATTGATCGCAAAGCCTCGCATTTAAAGGAGCTTGTTCCAGAGGCTCGCATACGTGTTGCACATGGACAAATGTCAGAAGGAGAATTAGAAGATGTAATTCTTGCCTTCTGGAATAAAGATTTTGATGTTCTAGTTTGTACAACAATTGTTGAAAGCGGATTAGACATTCAAAATGCAAACACCCTAATTGTGGAACGTGCTGATCGTTTTGGACTTTCGCAATTACACCAAATACGCGGTCGTGTTGGGCGAGGACGTGAGCGTGCTTATGCCTATTTCTTGTACTCAGCCGATGAGCCACTTTCTGAGTTAGCCCATGAACGATTAACTACCATTGCAACAAATACAGATCTTGGTGCCGGAATGAGAGTCGCCTTAAAAGATCTAGAGATTCGCGGAGCTGGAAATCTTTTAGGTGGTGAACAATCAGGCCATATAGCTGATGTCGGCTTTGATTTGTATATGCGTATGGTTGGCGAAGCCGTACAAGAATATAAAACTGGGATAATCGAGACCGAAGAAAAGATATCTGAATGTAAAGTTGAACTTCCAATCAATGCCCATTTGTCCTCAGAATACGTGCCAGGTGAGAGATTACGACTTGATTTATATCGACGTTTAGCCGATGTAAAATCAGCAACGGATGTCTCATCAATTAAAGCAGAATTGTTAGATCGGTTTGGCGAACTACCCGAAGAAGCCACTGCATTACTAGGAGTAGCCGCATTACGAGCACAAGCAAAAGCGGCGAAATTGACTGAGGTGGTAGTGCAGGGCAAATTCCTTCGTTTAGCACCGTCAGTTTTGCCTGAATCGCGCCAGTTACGTTTGACACGTTTGTATCCAGGTTCGCTTTACAAGGGTGCGGCGAGCACGGTTTTAGTGGCCTTACCGAAGGTGGCCTCTTGGAATCCGTCGCAGAATGCCCCCGTTGTAGTGGATACTTCTCTTCTGGCCTGGGTTACTGAGGTCGTCACCCAACTAATCGAAATACCGAAAGTGAGTTCATAGTGAAGAAGATTCTGGTGATTATTGCAGCAGCAGCGCTCTTGTTGACAGGCTGCTCACAAGTCGGTGCGGCGGCAACTCTTGGAAGCACAAAAATCACACAAGCAACGGTCCAAGGCAGCATTGATTCAATTTTGGCCGAACGCGCAAAGGTCGATACATCTCAGATGAAGCTAGAAACTGGCGAATCGCTGAACCGCGGACAACTCCGTTTTCACTTACTGAGCGCACTTTTGCGCGAAGTTGGAGCCGAATTAAAGGTCACAGTTTCAAAAGCAGAAATTGACACTCGGCGTGCAAGTATTCTCCAACAAGTTGGTGGTGCATCAGCACTCCCTAGGGCATTAGTAAATGCAGGCATTGCGCCAGGAGATCTAGATGAGTACATCGAAGCAATTTCATTTTCAGACAAAATAAGCCAAGCGGTAATTGCCGGCGGAGTGGCGAAGGCGCAAGTTGGGGCGGAGATTCAAAAGCTCGTTGTTGCGAAGGCAAAGACTCTTGGCGTGACCGTCAATCCTCGTTATGGCAAATGGAATGAAAAGACAGCAGATGTCGAGGCAACTGATTCAGCTTCAACTGCCGTTACTCCTTCCGGTAAGTAGTTCTTCACTATGCAAGGTTCACAGCTTCAACGTTTAGTTGAAGTCATGAATACATTGCGCTCACCAGGCGGTTGCCCGTGGGATGCCGAACAAACACACGAATCACTTCTTAAATATTTACTCGAAGAATCGTATGAATTTGTAGATGCTGTGCAATCTGGAAACCGTGTCGATATCCGCGAAGAGTTAGGTGATGTTTTACTGCAGGTCTATTTTCACGCGCGAATAGCTGAAGAACATCCAACTGAGCCATTTTCAATTGAAGAGGTGGCACAAGGTATTGCCGACAAACTAATTCGCAGACATCCTCATGTATTTGCAGGTGCCGAAGTTAGGGATTCGCATGAAGTCCTCGAGAATTGGGAAGAAATCAAGAAAAAAGAAAAGAATCGCACCTCACCGTTAGATGGTGTTGCAATGTCACAGCCGGCGTTACCTTTAGTTGAAAAGCTGCTGTACCGAGCAGAAAAATACAAAGTTGCCGTAAGTACCCCCAATAAGATTTCGATTGATGACCCTGCTACTGAAGGAGCCGTGGGTCAAGCCCTACTTGCCGTAATCGCCTGGGCTAACGCCAACGGAATAGATGCCGAGGCTGCCTTGCGCAAGGAGGCCATACGGATTGCCCAACAGATTGGCCCTGCTTAACTCACGGTAGCATTGGCATTATTACAGAAGGTGCCATTTCAGCGTTGAGGTTGGCCAAAGCTTAAGAGCCCAGGGCTTTAACAAATCAAAGTCTGAATAAATGTGAGGAGAAACGCAATGGCAATCATCGAGGCATTAGCTGCTCGTGAAATTTTAGACTCCCGTGGAAATCCAACGGTGGAAGTTGAAATTCAATTAGAGGATGGAACGCAAGCGCGTGCGGCTGTTCCAAGTGGAGCATCCACTGGTGCTTTCGAAGCTGCCGAATTACGTGATGGTGGAAAGCGTTATCTGGGTAAGGGTGTTGAAAAAGCGGTTGCATTTGTTAATGATGAAATCGCACCTGAAATTATTGGATTTGATTCACAGGATCAGCGTTTGATTGATGCAGCGATGATCGAACTTGATGGAACAAAAAACAAGTCGCGACTAGGTGCTAACGCAATTCTTGGTGCTTCGTTGGCTGTTGCTAAGGCAGCTGCAGAATCTGCAGATCTTTCATTGTTCCGCTACCTAGGAGGACCAAATGCACATGTTCTTCCAGTTCCGATGATGAATATTCTTAATGGTGGAGCTCACGCGGATACCAACGTTGATATTCAAGAGTTTATGATCGCTCCAATTGGTGCACCAACATTCCGCGAATCAGTTCGATGGGGCGCAGAGATCTATCACGCCCTAAAGGCTGTCCTAAAAAAGCGCGGACTTGCAACATCGGTTGGCGATGA
>Ga0136641_1000868_pt1 | contig 12806 bp, 25 predicted proteins | sample EliLak1302023Y_FD_115312 | JGI IMG/M metagenome (GOLD analysis project Ga0136641, IMG submission 115312) | Freshwater microbial communities from Elizabeth Lake, Yosemite National Park, California, USA - 13020-23Y | ecosystem: Environmental > Aquatic > Freshwater > Lake ...
GCTAATACTGGAACTATAACATTGAATACCGGTGCTGGAGTCGGTGGTTTTGGAAGCATCGGTGGTGCTGGACAGATTTATACAACTACCGGAACTGGTACAGCCAATTGTGCAACTCCAAGTACTCAATTCAACGGTGGCAATGGCAAGCCAGTAATGTCTCTGCCGGATGGCAAAGATGAAGTTGTTTTAGAAAAAAATGCTACTCTTACAGTCAAAGGCAAAGTTGTTATAAATGATATAGATTTAGAAGAACGGTTAAACACAATTGAAAAAGTCTTGCAAATTCCAGAAAGAGATGTTAAACTAGAAAAAAAGCATCCAAAATTAAAAAAATTATATGATGACTATATTAATGCGTTAGGCAAGTATAGAACGTTTGATGCAATTAAAGGCGAAGATGAATAAAGTTTATTACACGTGGCAACAAGTTGAAGGAGCGGTCATTGATATTGCTCGACAACTACAGCAAGAAAATTGGCGTCCTGATTATATTGTAGGTATTACTCGCGGAGGTGCTATTCCTGCGGTAATGCTTAGTCAGTATCTTGGAGTTCCAATGCGCCCATTACAAGTTAGCTTACGTGACGGCGGAGATTGTGTAAGTGATTTAGGCATGGCCGAAGATGCGTTCGGTTGCGCTCCGGCAAATAGTTCTGGCACACTAGTTGATCCCGCATATAGAAAAAATATTCTAATTGTAGATGACATTAACGATCAAGGATCGACTATAGCATGGATTAAAGATGACTGGCCAAGTGGTTGCCATCCTGACCATGATGTATGGAACAACGTATGGCATAAAAATGTACGCTTTGCTACGCTCACGCACAATCTAGCTAGCAAAGAAGATGTTGATTACTCAGTATGGGAAGTCAACAAAGCAGAAAAAGATTGCTGGCTTGTTTATCCTTGGGAGGAATTTTGGATATGAAAATTTTATTAACATTTATTGCAGGTATTACCTTACTAATTATTGCAGTTACATTAGGCCCACTTTTAATCTTGTGGTCGCTAAACACATTATTTCCGGTAGTACATATTCCGTACACTTGGGAAACTTGGGCGGCGGCATTTATATTAAGCGCACCATTTACCGGTTCAGCTTTTAGTAAACGTAAAAAAGATTAATATGGAAGATATTAAAGAACAAATTAAAATAATGGAGCATAAAATTGCTTCAATAACAGCCGATATTGCTCAGTTTAGAGAACAAGGTCATGCTGACAGGCGTGTAGAAACTTTAGAATTTTATAAAGAGTATCTAGTTGACGAACTTGCAATGTTAAAACAGCAAAATGCCAGTAACTGAAAATACTGTAACAGTTGTATGGGATAACCAAAATGGATTTTGGTGGAATGAAACTTGTGCGATTGTAATGGAAGTATTTGGATTACCAGGTGAACGTTATTCAACACATCCTAAACACGATGCTATGTTTTTTGATTTTAGAAATAAAAAAGATGCAGACCTGTGCCGTATATTATTAAGTGAGAGACTATGATAGAATATCAACATCAATGGGAAACTGTTGAAACATTTGACTTCAGCAGTCTTATTACACAAGAAGATCAGAGTCTTGCTGTTAAAGATATTGAATATATTATTGCTAGTGGTAATTGGTTTAAAACAAGTCCCAAGTATCAAACACAAGAAAATTTGTTTGCACGAAATTCCGAACACTGGTTAAAAATTAAACACAGTTTTATATTCAGTTGTTTTATGTATTTGAAAAAAGAAGTTAAAATAAACAACATTCAAAGTTGGAGTTTTATGACTTCGAATCAAACAGTTGAAAATAGAGACGACCTATGGCACAACCATCAATTGCCTAACGAACGTACTTTATCAGGAATTTATTATTTACAGATGCCTACAGACGCTGATCTAAATACATCAGGCACTGAGTTTGCATTCGATGGAGTAGATAGTCCTAATAGATGGGTCGGGCCTGCTAAACCTTTTAATTGGTTAATTTATCCAGGAAAAATTTGGCATAGACCTACACCGCCACAGTCTAGTCAAAATCGTTTTATTATTGCGGCTGACATGATATTTTAAGGAGAATTACATGTTTCATGAAAGTATAAAAGTTCAAGAATTTTTTGCTAAAGAGCAACCTGGCTTCCGTGTGCGTGTACGTACACACGAAGTAATTGCTCCAAAAGGTTTATATAGTTTGGATTTTATTCAAGAAAGTTTAGACGAAGATGGCAACGTAACATCGGACCAAACTTATAATTTCTTCATGACTAAAGACGAGGTACAGACATTATGTCAAGGCTTAATAACGCACGTACAATAATCGAGTTGTTATTCGTAGCGGGCGCAGTCATTTTATTGTTTGCGTTTGCTTTTATGTTTATGCCCAAACATGGCGATGTGATACGATACGATTGTTCTATATCCGAAATTAGTCCGGATTTTCCGTTAGAAGTTAAAGAGCAATGCCGTAAATTACGTGCCGAAAAACATTGACACGACCTAAATAAACCTATATACTATACACAATAGGAGTAATAATGACTGAATCTGTAACATATAATAATATAGACGACAAAGGCTACGAAGAAGCTAATCTAGCAGATGCTATTCGTTTTCGAATGAAACGTGATAATAAAAGATTCTGGGCTGGCGATAATATTAGCGATTACTTACACGATAGTGATAAGGAACATTTAATCGCCGAAGCAACTGTGGCTTTTGAACGAGTATTAGACACACTTTTAATTGATCGAGAAAACGATCCCAATAGCAAAGGTACAGCCAAGCGACTAGCTAAAATGTACTTTAACGAAGTAATGGCAGGTAGATATGACCCAGCACCAGACGCAACAGCATTTCCAAATGATTCGGCGGACCGTTACGAAGGTATGTTGGTTGTCCGTAGTGAGCTTCGCAGTATGTGTAGCCATCATCACCAACCCGTTACTGGCGTTGCTTATATTGGTATTATTGCGGCTGAGAAACTCATCGGACTTAGCAAGTATACAAGGATCGCTCAGTGGTGTGCCCGTCGAGGTACTCTCCAGGAGGAACTTTGTAATGACATTGCTAGGGAAATCCAAAAAGCCACAGGCGCAACAGACTTAGGTGTATACATTCAAGCAGTTCACGGATGCTGTGAGAATCGTGGCATTATGGCTAAGAGCAGTTTGACACAAACTACTGTACTTAAAGGTGCATTTAAAGATGACCACGGTACAAAGAAAGAATTCTTCGACAATATTAAAATGCAACAGGAGTATGCTTCGAAATGACAACTGCAAAAGACTTAACTGATCAATTGATTAATCGTGCTATGAATTTAAAAGAATTTATTGTAGAACGAGATTTTGATAGTATTCCATTTAACGGTGTAGTTAAATTTGATATTCAACATACAGTAGGAAAACCTGCTCGAATCATTGTACCGGCCTTAACACAAAAAGAAGCAGAACAAATGGTCGACGAATGGTTTGAGGAGATGGAAGAATGAACTGGTTTAAACGAATGGTTGTTAATTGGGTACGTGAAGATTGGGATAATGCCAGGCAAGAACAAGATTGCTACGAAACTCCTAAAATGAGTCGTGGCAATGCTATCAGCACTATTAGTGGTCGTGCTAATGTTGATAGCGAACCCACACTTCAATTCAAGGTGTATAGTGCTGTGGGCGGAAAGATTGTAGAGTTTACTCGCTATGATCCAAAGTCTGACAGAACTGACCGTCAAATTTATATCATTGGCAAAGACGAAGAATTTGGCGAAAAGATTGCTAAAATTTCAACACTGGAGGCCCTACGATGAAAGCACAAATACCAGCAGAAGGTATAATGAAAACAGGTGATTGGGGCGACTCAAAAGTCTATCGTATTGCTTGTAATTGTGGAGACGACAGTCACAATCACAATGTTTGGATAGAAGTAGATGATTGCGACATCATGGTAACTGTATATACTACTAGTCACACAAACTTTTGGTCAAAAACACGTTGGTATCATATTTGGACTCTGTTGATCAAAGGTTATATCGATACTGAATCTAATATGCACTTAAACAAACAACAAGCACTCAATTATGCGGAAACTTTGAAAAGTTCTATTGAAGACCTTGAATCTTTTCGTAAAGATAGACAAAACAAAGAAGAACGTGCTAAAGTAACAAGACTAGCAGAACAAGGTGATTGCGAATGAGTAAAATTAAAATAGCAGAACTGTTTTACAGTATCCAAGGAGAAGGACGCTACATGGGCGTCCCGTCTGTGTTTCTGCGCACATTTGGTTGTAACTTTAAATGTGCTGGTTTTGGTATGCCTCGCGGTGAAGTAAGCCACGAGGCTACTGATATTGCGGCAACACATACCATGATCGAATCTTTTCAAAAGTATGAAGAACTTCCACTAGTAAGTACCGGTTGCGATAGTTATGCCAGCTGGATGCCAGAGTTTAAAGACTTGTCCCCAATGCTCACTAGCGATGCTATTGCAGATCGTATTATGGAGATCCTTCCGCAGGATCATTGGAAAGACGAACATTTAGTTATCACAGGTGGTGAACCTTTACTAGGTTGGCAACGTGCTTATCCAGAACTTCTAGATCATCCTAAGATGTCTGGATTAAAGGAAATCACATTTGAGACAAATGGTACTCAACCGCTAACTGAAGAATTCAGATCTTATTTGAACAACTGGAAGAAGTCTAGTCCAGATCGCGAAATTACATTCAGTGTAAGTGCCAAACTGCCTTGTAGTGGTGAAGCGTGGGATGAAGCCATTAAGCCACAGACTGTTTGCGAGTACGAATGGTTTGGTACAGCATATTTGAAATTTGTTATTGCTACAGAACAAGATTTTGCCGATGCTGAGTGTGCTATTGCGGCTTATCGCAAACAAGGATTTAAAGGACATGTATATTTAATGCCAGTAGGCGGTATTGAAAGTGTCTACGCATTAAACAATAAAAACGTGGCATTAATTGCAATGAAACACGGATTGCGCTACAGCGATCGTTTGCAAGTGCCACTATTTAAAAATGAGTGGGGAACCTAATGAATAAATGGATTAAAAAAATATTTGGCATCGATAAAATCGAAGCACAAGCAGAACGTTCAATGGCAATAGCCGAGGCTGCAACAGAGGCGGCCAAGCAAGCTACTGATGCGGCGACTCGTGCTAAAGAAGCAGAGGATCTTGCTAAACTAACACCAAAAGAACGTGCTACTAAAAAGAAAGAACCGTGGGTAGCAGTTCTAGACACACACGTTAATAGAGATAATCCTGCAAATGGATTTTTTGAACTTGACTGGAACGAGTATTTTGTTGTACAATTAAGAGAAGCAGGCTTTGGCTTCGATGGAGATACAGACGAGGTCGTTGTTGACCAGTGGTTCAAGACACTAGCACGTAATATGCTTAGTGAAGAAGGCATGGAAAATAATCGTAGTCAAGGTTTCATTAATGTTCAGAAATTGGACGCAACTAGATCGGAAATTGGATGACCTATATTATAGTCGATACTGCTAACACGTTCTTTCGTGCAAGGCATGTAGTGCAAGGCAGTGCCGAAATTAAACTTGGCATGGCTTTTCATATTACACTTAACAGTATCAAAAAGGCATGGAACGACTTTGGCGGTAGTCATGTAGTGTTCTGTCTCGAGGGTAGATCTTGGCGTAAGGACTTTTATGCTCCTTATAAACGCAATAGACAAGAAACTCGTAGCGCAATGACTGTTAAAGAACAAGAAGAAGATAAATTGTTCTGGGAAGCATTTGATCAATTTAAAGATTTTATTTCCGAAAAGACTAATTGTACAGTAATGCAACATCCGCAACTAGAAGCAGATGATTTAATTGCAGGTTGGATACAATCACACCCAGATGCAAAACACGTTATTATCTCGACAGACGGAGATTTTGCACAATTGGTAAGTCCTACTGTTAGCCAATATAATGGCGTAGGCGATTTACATATTACACACGAAGGAATCTTTGATGCTAAAGGTAAACCTGTTAAAGACAAAAAGACGGGCGAGCCTAAGCCTGCACAAGACCCTGAATGGATGCTGTTCGAAAAATGTATGCGAGGCGACACATCAGATAATGTATTTTCAGCTTATCCGGGAGTACGAACAAAAGGGACAAAGAATAAAGTTGGTCTCATGGAGGCGTTTCAAGATCGTAACTCTAAAGGATATTTTTGGAACAATCTCATGCTCCAACGTTGGGTAGACCATAACGGTGAAGAACATCGTGTAATGGAAGATTATCAACGTAATGTACAACTATGTGACCTTACCGCACAACCAGATGACATTAAAACTATCATTAAAGAAACTATCAAAACACATGCTGTATCAAAATCAATAGACCAAGTTGGTATTCGTATGCTTAAATTCTGCAATACTTGGGATATGAAAAAGATTGCAGATAACATTCAGTCTTACGCAGAACCCTTCCAAGCAAAATATAAAGGAAATTGATATGAGTGTATATCTAATCAAACCTCTCGAAAAGAAAAGTGTTGTTTACCACGTAGAAATGTTCCGCGAAAATGCGGATGGTTCTATTAGCTGGGTCAATATCGATGAAACTTATCGATGGGGACAAGGTTTTATTGAATTGGATATGGATTGCAATCTTCCTTATAAGGACAGCGATCTTGCCTACTGCGATCCTCATGCAGGTTGGGGTGCAGAACTAGACGATAGCTGTGCTTGCTGGTTCGAATACAGTGATGATTTTACAGACGAACAAAAAGAAGCATTTGAATCATCTTATCACGAAGGCGGTGCGGCTTGGTTATTTGACGGTGAACATGATTGGCAGGAAGAACATTCGGCTATTCATGTATTAGCACCTTTTCAAGTTAGTTTAGTCGAAGATGACGGCACAATTATCGAAGAAAACGTTAAACTTAAAGATAGGCCCAATCCTACTACAAGTTGGCCTTTCAGCCCGGAATTTCCTAAACCCGATAGCGAAGGCGGAGAAAACGATTAATACAAGAGATAAATACGTATATTACTCCAACGCCTTCGGGGAAGAGTAATACTAGGAGAAATATATGTATGATACAGTTTGTATATACGAAACAACATGCCCAAACAAAACTAAGGGATGTAAGGAAAAAACTATGACAGAAATACACGCAAAGCCCATCGTCGATGGCAAATTTTGGATTGTGGAAAAAGACGGCAATAAAATCGCCACACTACACAAAAAAGAAAATAACAAATTTGTACTTAGTAGTACTAATGGCGAAGTTATGTTTAATAAAAAACAAGACTTAACTAAAGAATTTGGCAACGATTTCTTTTTAACCAGCACCAAAGTTAAAGTTACCCAAGCGGAACCTGATGAAGTACACGGTTTTCCAGCAATGTGTAAGCCTTATAACAGTATGTATGATGTAAGACGTAAATTGCCATTGTTTACAAAAAGTAATCAGAGTAAGAGTCTATACTGTGCAGGATATTATACGATTAAATTTGATAAAGGCTGGGTTAAGTCATTTTGTCCTAAATTGATTACTATCGAACGTTACGAAAGTAAAGGTCCATTTAAAACAGAGTTTGAGATGAAACAGGTACTTGCTAATGCAAAATCAAATTAACACATTACCAGTAACACAATTTACCCAACTGTTAAAAGCGGCTGAGTTATCTCGCCAAACTGAGCTTAAGATGCCTATTCAACAGGCCAGACTGCTTAGTTTGGCTCTTAATGACATGCTAGGCAAATTAAATCAAGATTACGAGAGCATGTTCAATGCTCTTAAACAAGCCAGCAATTCAGAAGTTGTCCAGATCTCAGTAGACGGCGGTGGGTTTTCTGACAAATAATTGATAAATATATGCGTACTTATCGTGAGATGCATATATGTCAAGACCAAAACCTAAAGTGTTATTAGAACACACAAATAAGAAAACTTACAAATCTGAGCAGGTTTTAGAGTCTGAAGCCATCTGGGCTGTCTTCTATAAAGCCGAGCCTTTTAACCTAAAAAGTTTCAGTAGTGTAACTAGCTACCCCGGACCAAAGTATAAAAAAACTAGCTTTAGCAATCCTGGTCACGCATTAAATCTAGCAAAAAAATTAAATTTAACTTTTGGTACCTCGGAGTTTGAAGTTTACAAACTTACCACCGGTACTGTAGTTAAATGATCTCAAAAGAATCATATACCAAAATATTTCTCCAACAATGGGAGAAGAGTGCGGACGATATTAACATAAAGTTATATCAACGTAAATGGTTTACTAATAATAGAACCAAAGAAGGCGGTGGGCTCAGACTTACCGACGATGGTTACATGTTTTTAACCAGCGAATTGGATTTGAGAGAGTATGAAATTCCATTCACAGCCGACATCGAACTAAGTCCACAAACTATTATATTTTTGGACAGGTATATTGACTGCCCATATTACCTTACTAACCAAAGTATTACTGTATTTTCGGAAAAGAAAAGTTTTGAGCTGTACTTGTTTTCGGACGACATCCGCAAATTTGGGCTGATTAAAGCCATGAAAAATAGACAGAATACCGACTAAACCCGTTGACACTACTGCGACTTGGTGTTATACTATTAAAACAGTAACAGCACTGAACCACTTAATTTTTTAACAGTAAGGAACGGAAATGGCAGAAATTAATAGTCGCACAGTTGGCCCCAAGGGCGCTAAAAAATCTTTGCGCAAAGCATTTAACAGCAAACGTCCAATCTTTATCTGGGGTCCCCCAGGTATTGGTAAATCAGACATTATCAAACAACTGGGCACTGAGCTTGATGCCCATGTCATTGACGTCCGTTTGAGTTTGTGGGAACCTACCGACATTAAAGGTATTCCATATTTTGACAGTAACACTGGTAAAATGGTTTGGGCTCCTCCAAGCGAATTGCCAGATGCCGAATTGGCAAAACAGCATAAGACTATTATCCTGTTTATGGATGAATTGAACAGTGCCGCACCTAGCGTACAAGCCGCGGCTTATCAGTTGATTTTGAATCGTAAGGTTGGTACTTACCAACTTCCAGATAACGTAGTAATGGTTGCCGCTGGTAATCGTGAAACAGACAAGGGTGTTACATTCCGTATGCCTAGTCCGCTGGCAAATCGTTTCGTTCACTTGGAAATGAAAGTTGATTGGGAAGACTGGTTTGACTGGGCTACTGAAAACAAGATCCATAAGGATGTTGTTGGTTTCCTTACTTTTGCCAAGAAAGAACTTTACGATTTTGATCCAAAGTCTAGTTCACGTGCGTTTGCTACTCCACGTAGCTGGTCTTTTGTTAGCGAATTGCTTACAGACGACGACACAGACGAAAATACCCTGACTGATTTGACTTGTGGTTCGATTGGTGAAGGTCTTGCTATTAAGTTTATGGCTCACCGTAAAATTGCCAGCAAGATGCCTAATCCTACAGACATTTTGAGCGGCAAAGTTAAAAAGATGGATTCCAAAGAAATTTCAGCAATGTATTCTTTGACTATCTCTTTGTGCTATGAATTGAAAGATGCAAGCGAAAAGAATGCTAAAAATTGGAATGATCAAGTAAACAACTTTTTCGAATTTATGATGAATAACTTCGAAACAGAATTGGTTATTATGGGTACTAAATTGGCATTGTCTAGTTACAAATTGCCGTTGGATCCGGACGAAATCAAATGTTTTGATGCGTTCCACGCTAAATTTGGCAAGTACATTAGCGCCGCTACCGAAAAAGACGATCGTCGTAAATAATTCGGTTTAGCACCATTTGACACCTCCTTCGGGAGGTGTTATACTATATACATAGTAACAATTCAGGAGCAAGAATGTCACAAGTAGATCCGATTATCGATAAAATTATTGTAGCCCGTGTAGGACTATTGTTGCGCCATCCGTTTTTTGGCAACATGGCAACACGTTTAAAAATTCAAGAAGCAGAAGAATGGTGTAATACTGCGGCTACCGACGGCCGTTCAATCTATTTTAACCGCAAATTTTTTGAACCACTTAGCACTAAACAAATTGAATTTGTTATTGCACACGAAATCCTGCACAATGTGTTTGATCACATGACACGTCGAGAAGGTCGTGACCCTGCAATTTTTAATATTGCATGTGATTATACAGTAAACGGACAAATTGTACGTGATGGTATCGGTGATCACAATATTGACGGTATTAAGATTTTCCATGATGCCAAATACTACGGCATGGGTGCAGAAGAAATTTACGATAAAATCTTTGACGAAATGGATGAGCAACAACTTAATCAGTTGGGGCAGTTATTAGATGATCACATCGATTGGGGTAAAGAAGGTAAAGATGGTCGTCCACAGTACAGCAAAGACGAATTGAAAAAGATTCGAGATGAAATCCGTGAAGCAACTATTCAAGCCGCTAATGCCGCAGGTACAGGTAATACCCCTGCAAGTGTACAACGGATGATTAAAGAATTTACAGAACCTAAAATGAATTGGCGTGAAATTTTGCGTCAACAAATTCAAAGTGTGATCCGTAGCGATTTTACATTTATGCGTCCTAATCGTAAAGGCTGGCACATGAGTGCTATCTTGCCAGGTACTAATGTCGAGGAAACAATTGATATATGTGTTAGTATTGACATGTCTGGTAGTATTAGCGATGCACAAGCAAAAGACTTCCTAAGTGAAATCAAAGGCATTATGGAAGAATACCGAGAATTCAATATTAAAATTTGGTGTTTTGATACTAAGGTATACAATGAACAATCGTTTGATGGTTATAATATTGAAGAATTTGATGAATATGAACCGATGGGCGGTGGCGGTACTGACTTTGATGCCAATTGGAACTACATGAAAGAACATGATATTGTTCCTAAAAAGTTTATTATGTTTACAGACGGTTATCCTTGGGATAGCTGGGGGGATCCAGACTACTGCGATACAGTATTCGTAATCCACGGCAATGATAAAATTGTTCCACCTTTTGGTGAGGTAGCTTACTACGAAGCATTGAAAGAAACTGCATAATGGCGATTAAAAACGGCAAGCCCAATCCTTTAAATTATTTCAACTTACGGAGGGTTGAGTTTGCCGCGCCGCATTTTAAGTATGATAGCATCAATGATTTTAAACCAAATATAGCACGTAATTTAGATCTCTGGATCAGAGACAATCTAAACGGCCGTTACTACATTGGCCAGGATCTAACACTAGATCATAACAATAGCATTATATACATAACACGCATAGGATTCGAGCAAGAAAAAGAACTCAGTTTCTTCAAGATTGCCTATCCACAAAAATAATTGAGATAATTAAGTGTGTAGTTTAATAAGGAGATATCGTGACTGATACAACAACACAAGTAGAAGAACAACAACCACAAACCGAACAGCAAGGTGCAGATTTAAGTATTCAAGATTTGAGTGCTATGAAGTCTATTATCGATGTTGTAAGCGCCCGTGGTGCTTTTAAGCCAGCTGAAATGATGATGGTTGGACAAGTTTATAATAAACTAAGTGCGTTTCTAGATGCAGTAACTAAGCAAGCAGAAGCACAGAAAACATCAGAAACACAAACGAACCAAGGAGCCTAATATGGCCGATCTAAAACATATTGGTAGAGTTAAAGCTACCAACAAGAAATGTATTATAGTATTTCGTACATTACCCGGTGATGCATTTAATTGTTTAATTGCACCTACCGAGAATTTACCAGATTCATATCACGATGCGTTAATTAATTTAGTTGAGAGTCCTAGTGGTCAAAATGCCAGTGAGTTTGGTGAAATAATGGCTCGCAGTCAATTCCCAGACGGAAGTGTTATGCTAGCCGCGTTGCATACACAACAACGTTTGATTAAAGTTTCAACAGATCAAATTGTAGTAACACCGAACGGCGTTATGAATTTACCATTGTCTGAACTTAATCAAATTATTGCAGAACAAATGGGAACTACTGTAGATGCGTTAGCATTAAAATCTGCCATTGCACAAGATCCAAAACCAGCTAATCCAAATACTACTATTCAAGAAATTGCGACTGTTGCAGAAGTTCCTGCATCAACTCCAACTTCATTTGATAGTCCAGAAGCCGAAGCTAAGTTTTATCGTAGCCAAGCCGATAAGTTAAGCAAAGAAGCAGCCGAAATGCGCCGTAAAGCAGAAACTATATCGCCGACCAAAAAATTAAAGTGATATCCACGGGAAAACCTCTTCCCAAAGAAGTTATCGATTGCTGGCCCGAAGTATTTTCGGAAATACAATTAAATGTGTTGCCGTTAAAATACCTAAATACAGTCTTGATTAATTTTAAAGACGGCAAAACATGGGAAGTTAAAATTACTGCCGAAGCTAAAAAAGATGGATGGACTGTCTTTGAAAAACAACTTAGCGAGCTTGTAAAAAACTACGAAGATTCTATCGACAATGTGGACTTCAAGTTAGATACTGCTCGTGTACGCAAAGATATTGAAAAAGCTAGTAGCCAATTTTTAAAAAGAAAGAAGTTATAAATAATGCATGTTCGATTACTCAGTTATAGTCAACCCACACAAGAATTCGCAGATCTTGGCATCCAAAATGCACAGGAACTCATTGCGTATTGCGCCCGTGTCAGCAATCCCTCCAATCAACTCAACACAGACACATCAGAAAAACTCATCCGATACTTGGTCAAACACCAACACTGGAGCCCACTTGAAATGGTCTCCGCCTGTATCGAAATTACCACAACAAGAGATATTGCACGACAGATCCTTAGACATCGTAGCTTCAGCTTTCAAGAATTCAGTCAGCGATATGCTGACCCTACTAAAGACCTGTCGTTTGTACTGCGAGAAGCACGACTCC
>Ga0136641_1000869_pt1 | contig 12804 bp, 10 predicted proteins | sample EliLak1302023Y_FD_115312 | JGI IMG/M metagenome (GOLD analysis project Ga0136641, IMG submission 115312) | Freshwater microbial communities from Elizabeth Lake, Yosemite National Park, California, USA - 13020-23Y | ecosystem: Environmental > Aquatic > Freshwater > Lake ...
GACATCACCGGGTTCTATGGACCGGGGGACACCCCGAACGTGACAAGTGCCAAACCTCAATCGGTGATGGCCATGGCCGGTGGTGCCCCCCAGATCCCGGCTCCCGCGGCCCCCAAGCCCGCGGCTCCGCTCCCGGCGGCACCTGCACCCGGGACGCCGGCGGCACCGGCACCTGCGGCACCGGCACCTGCGGCACCGGCGCCACAACCATCAGCTCCGACCGGTACGTCGACACCGCCGACCGATGAGTTCACCGCGCTGGGGTCCGAGGTCGGTTACGAGTCTGACAAGGAAGGACCTCTGGCTCCAGGGCAGCAGCGTGTGATCACCCTGTGCGGCATCCCTGCTCAAGCCACATCAGCCCTGGTGCTCATGACCACGCGCCAGGCGTCAAAGCCGGGCGAGCTTCAGGTGGCCAAGGCAGACGACAAGTCGCCCGTCATGGCGTTGGCGTTCCCTGGTCGCGGTACGCGTTCGTCGGTTCTGGTGGTTCCGGTGACGGGCAGTCAGGTCGCGCTCATGTCCCGTAAGGGCAAAGTGCAGGTCCGTATCGAGGTTCTGGGCTACTCAGTCAATAACGGGCAGATCAAGATCCGCGGCCTGGCGCCCGCGAAGTTGGCCAAGGAGCAGATGACGGTCGGCCAGCCCGTGCAGATTGCGTTGGCCGGCAAGGCCGGGTTGCCGAAAAAGTCCAAGTGGATCTCCGCTGTGGTGCTGCGCGTGCGCACGAAGGGCAAAGACGCCGGCACGGTCAAGGCGTATCCCGCACAGGGGCAACCGCCCTCCACGCGCTCTGCACCCGTGACACCCGGCAAGGCCTATACAAGTCTGGTGGTCGCCAAAGTCAATGCTGCGGGTCAGATCGAGATTGCATCCTCGACCGCGGCCAAGGTGACCGCCTCCATCGTGGGCTGGGTCCACATCTGACCGTTTCCCTAGACTGCGTCGGTGAGTCAGTCCGCGGCCTTCGAGACCGCAACGGCGCGTCTGGTACATGACCTCAATCCTGCGCAACGGGCTGCGGTGGAGCATCGAGGTGGACCGTTGCTCATCGTGGCCGGTGCCGGCTCCGGCAAGACTCGAGTCCTGACACGGCGGATAGCGCATCTTCTGGCGACGGGTGATGCGCAGCCGCACGAAATCCTTGCCATCACATTCACCAACAAGGCTGCTGGTGAGATGAAGGAGCGAGTGGGCGAACTCGTCGGCCCCCGCGCCCGCGCCATGTGGGTGTCCACGTTCCACAGTGCGTGCGTGCGCATCCTGCGCGCGGAGGCGGCGTACCTCAATATGTCGAGCTCGTTCACGATCTACGACTCGTCAGACTCGCAGCGACTTATGGGCATGGTCTCGCGAGATCTCGACCTGGATCCCAAGCGCTACCCGCCCCGAATGCTGCTGAATCAGGTGTCCAACCTCAAGAATGAGTTGATCGACGAGGATGACTTTGCTCGTCGATCGGCCAATCCCATGGAGCAGGTGCTGGCGGAGGTGTATCGCGAGTACCAGCGACGTTTGCGTCGAGCCAATGCCTTCGACTTCGACGACCTGATCTCGTCAACCGTCGCGCTCATGCAGTTGTTCCCCGACGTGGCTGGACGATACCGCCAACGTTTCCGACACATTCTTGTTGACGAGTACCAAGACACCAACCATGCGCAGTACATCCTGGTTCGTGAGCTTGTGGGACCCGGAACTGCACAGGTGCCTCCGGCACAACTGTGCGTTGTCGGGGACGCAGACCAGTCGATCTATGCATTCCGCGGCGCCACGATCCGAAATATCGAAGAGTTTGAACGCGACTACCCCAATGCCACCTCGATTCTCCTTGAACAGAACTACCGGTCAACTCAGACCATCCTGAGTGCGGCGAATGCGGTAATTGCACGCAATTCCAATCGGCGCGAGAAGCGACTATGGACCGACGCCGGATCAGGGGCGTCAATTGTCGCCTACGTAGGTGACGATGAGCATGACGAGGCGTCGTTTCTCTCGACCGAAATCCGTCAGCTCATGGACGAGCACGGGCGCAAGCCGTCCGATGTAGCCGTGTTCTATCGCACCAACGCTCAGTCGCGGTCGATCGAGGAAATCTTCATTCGGGTAGGGATGCCCTACCGCGTCGTGGGTGGCACACGTTTCTATGAGCGCAAGGAAGTGCGTGATGCGCTCGCCTATCTGCGCACTCTGGCTAATCCGGCAGATGACGTGTCCCTGCGCCGCATTCTCAACGTGCCCAAGCGGGGCATCGGAGATCGTGCCGAGTCAGTTGTGGATGCACATGCCACACGCTCGGGCCAGACGTTCTACGCCGCGCTTCGCCAGGCGGCAGACATCCCCGGAATTGCCACGCGCTCGGTCTCGTCAATTGACTCGTTCACCACCTTGATGGATGACCTGCACGCCGTTGTCGAGGGCGGCGCCGATCCGGCCACGGTGTTGCAGGCGGTGCTGGAGCAGAGCGGATATCTCGCGGAGCTGCAGCAGTCGGGAGATCCGCAGGATGAGTCGCGCATCGAGAACCTGGCAGAGCTGGAGTCCGTTGCTCAGGAGTATTTCGAGGCGAACCCGGACGGAACGCTGGGGGATTTCCTCGAGCAGGTATCGCTGGTTGCCGATTCTGATGACATTCCCGATGAGGAAGGCGGTGTGGTGACGCTCATGACGCTGCACACTGCCAAGGGCCTTGAGTTCCCTGTTGTCTTCCTGACGGGCATGGAAGAAGGCGTCTTCCCGCACAGTCGCTCGCTGGGTGATCCGCACGAACTTGAGGAGGAGCGTCGGCTCGCGTACGTGGGCATCACACGCGCACGTGAGCAGCTGTATCTCACGCGCGCGGTCATGCGCTCGGCGTGGGGTGCACCGGCGTTCAATGCGCAATCACGATTTCTTGACGAGCTACCGCCAGAGAGCCTTGATTGGCGTCGCGAAGAGCCGGTGGGTCGGTCCATGGCCTCAGGTGGTTACGGGTCCTCGCCAAGCACCGGCAGTGCTGCTCTACGGCTGGGCGACAGAGTGGTGGGTGCCGGACCTGCCATCGACCTTGCGGTCGGCGACAAGGTGACCCATCAGAAGTTCGGCCTCGGAACGGTGGTCGAGACGGCAGGGTCAGGGGACAAGGCGCAGGCGACGATCGATTTCGGCAGCGCAGGCGTCAAGCGCCTTCTTCTGCGCTATGCCCCGGTCGAAAAGCTCTAGCCGCGAGTGCGCACAGCTGACTGGAGTTCCTCGACGGTGAATCCACCCAGAGTCTCCCCGCTCGTGACGAAGCGGTAGAGCGCAACCGAGAAGATCGTGCGCACAGTGCCGGCGAGCAATCCGGCGATGATCATCAGCGGGACGCCCAGAACGATCAGGACTGCGGCCAGAGGGATCGAAACCTGTGCGGCGAAGACGCCGCCAAGGGCGAGCCCGAGGCCGGGCAGGAACAACAGGATGAGGCGACCGGCAATGCGAACGTTGCCGCTGATCTGGGTTCCCCAGCGTTCCTTGACCACGTGTGCCGATGACTTGATGGCGTTGATGACTCCGGAATCGTCAAGCACGATTGCAGGCAAGACGAACAACGTGATGATCGACCATGCGACTCCGGCGGCCGCAGCGACAACGTTGCGCAGGAGTACCGCGGCCACGTTTCCCTGTCCGTTGCCGCGGATCGCGCCCAGAAGCACTCCGACGATCATGGAGATGAAGGCCCACTGTGCGATGTCTCCGCCATGTCTCAAGGAGCGTGCCCACCCCGCACCTATCTCCATCGGGCGCCCCGCGAGCGCGTCATCGGCACACGCGACCATGCCGCCTTTGGCGACGAAGCCAACGATCTGCGTGAGGTAGAGCCCGGCCAGCACCACGACTATGCCAAGGGTGACCGTGACCCAGTTGCCGACGACGAAGAGCACGATCGCCAGAACGGCAAAGATCAGCAGGACCAGAACGTTGATGAAGAACGCCGCAATGGGGAAGGACAGAAGTCCGCGGTGTGCCTTGAGCACCGCCCATGACTTTTCCGTGAGGACCCTGCTCTGTGCCCAACTGTTTGCCATGTGATGACCGTAGCAATGGCACGATGCTCGTGTGCGAGTTCTTGTGGCCCCGGGTGCGTTCAAGGGCACGATGACCGCGGTCGAAGCAGCGCAGCGATTGGGCCGGGAGGTGGCCGGTGCCGACATCTCCTACCTGCCCATGGCCGATGGCGGTGACGACACCTGCGCCGTGCTGGTGACCCACGGGTGGCGTGAGGTCGAATTGCCGTCCGGTGCGGTGATCGTGATGCGCGACGACGTCGCCCTCGTTGAGTTGGCTCGGATATGCGGGATGGTGACGCGGTCCGCTCCTGACCCGTGGGGCGCATCCACGTGGGCGCTCGGTGTAGCCCTGAAGCAGGTGGCCGCACTGAAACCACGCGAAGTGATGCTGGCGCTCGGTGGCAGTGCCTCAACCGATGGGGGATTGGGGTTGCTTCTCGGAATGCGTGGGGACGCTTACGGCGGTGGACTCTCCGGGCTCGTGGACTGGGTGGCAAAGGGCGTGACCCCGGACCTACCGCCTGTGACGTTCGCCCTGACGGCCATGGCAGACGTGCTTCGTCCGCTGTGCGGTCCGATGGGCGCCGCATTTGCGTTTGGCCCGCAGAAGGGGCTCGACCGCGACGGGTGTGCGGTCGCGGACGATGCGTTGTTGCAATGGGCACGGCTGCTGGACATGGATCCGACGGTGCCCGGCACGGGCGCGGCAGGCGGCACGGGCGCCGTCGCATCAGCGCTGGGTGCACGCCTCGTGTCGGGAGCTCAGGCAGTTGCTGACCTCATAGGGCTGGACGCCGCCGTGAGGTCGACTGACCTGGTGATCACGGGGGAAGGCCGCCTCGACGCAACCACGCTTGCCGGTAAGTCACCGATGATCGTCATCGAGTCAGCGCTGTCGGCTGGCGTGCCCGTACGCTGCGTTGTGGGCCAGGCCGATCCCGACGTGGCCGCAGCGCTGTGCAACCGGGGCGTCGAGATCGTGATCCTCGACACCTAGCCGGCGGTGCGGCAGTGGGACTGGCTAGCGTGGCCCCGTCGACGCGAACGCATGACTTCCGAGCACACATGAAAGAGGTGCGCACATGGCTGGACCGATCCGCGTGGTCATCGCCAAGCCCGGGCTGGATGGGCACGATCGCGGCGCCAAGGTGATCGCCCGTGCACTGCGTGATGCTGGCGTTGAGGTCGTCTACACCGGCCTGCATCAGACGCCGGCCATGATCGTCGATGCCGCCATTCAGGAGGACGCGGACTTCATCGGGCTGTCGATCCTGTCGGGAGCCCACCTCACGCTCTTCCAGGAGACGATGAGCCTGCTCAAGGAGCGCGACGCGGCCGACATAGTGGTCTTCGGCGGCGGCATCGTCCCTGACGACGACATCGCCACGCTGGAGGCCATGGGCGTGGCCCGCATCTTCACGCCGGGTGCGCCCGTCCATGAGGTAGTCCAGTGGGTGCTAGATCACACGCCACCGGCCTGACAGCTCCCTCCCCAACGTCACTAGGCTCCGCATCGACGACGCTGCGACGTGTGCGTCGGCCTAAAGGAGCCCCAAGTGGATCTGTACGAGTACGAGGCCAAGCAACTCTTCCGCGAACACGGTGTGCCCGTCACACCAGGTGAAGTGGTCACGACCGCTGTCGATGCCAGCGAGGCCACGCGCAGGATCGGCACGGCCGTGGTCGTCAAGGCCCAGGTCAAGACCGGCGGCCGCGGCAAGGCCGGTGGCGTCAAACTCGCGACCACGCCCGAGGAGGCCCAGGAGAAGGCTGAGGCGATTCTTGGACTCGACATCAAGGGCCACATCGTTCGCAAGGTTCTTGTCACTGAGGCGACCGACATTGCCGAGGAGTACTACGTCTCGTTCCTGCTCGATCGCACGAACCGCGCCTTCCTCGCCATGGCATCTGTCGCCGGTGGTGTCGACATCGAGGAAGTTGCAGCCACTCGCCCCGATGAGCTTGCCCGGGTGCGCGTGGATGCGATTGACGGTGTCGACCTTGCCAAGGCCAAGGCCATCGTCGCTGCGGCGAAGTTCCCGGACAAGGTTGCCGATGCTGTTGCAGACATGCTCGTCAAGCTCTGGGTTGTTCTTGTCGAAGAGGACGCCACACTCGTCGAGGTCAACCCGCTTGTGCTCTCCGAGGACGGTCGCGTGCTCGCACTCGATGGCAAGGTCACGCTTGACGACAACGCGACCTACCGCCACGCGATGCACGCAGACTTTGCTGACCGCGAAGGCACGGATCCGATCGAGCTGCGCGCCAAGGATTTCGATCTCAACTACGTCAAGCTCAGCGGCGAGGTCGGCATCATCGGCAACGGCGCCGGTCTGGTCATGAGCACCTTGGACGTCGTCGCATATGCCGGCGAGGAGTTCGGCGGCGTACGTCCCGCGAACTTCCTGGACATCGGCGGCGGCGCGAGCGCAACCGTCATGGCTAATGGCCTGGACATCGTGCTCAATGACCCCGAGGTCAAGTCCTGCTTCGTCAACGTGTTCGGCGGCATCACCGCATGCGACGCTGTCGCCAACGGTGTCCTGCAGGCGCTGGACATGCTCAAGGCCAACGGCGTTGAGCTCACCAAGCCGATCGTGTGCCGCATCGACGGCAACAACGCGGTTGAGGGTCGCCGCATCCTCACCGAGGCCAACCATCCGCTCATCGAGCTGGTCGAGACCATGGACGACGCGGCCCGCCGCGTAGCCCAACTCGCCGCCGCCGCCAAGTAACCAGCGCAGAAGAAGAGGACACAGATCATGGCCATCTGGCTGGATAGCAACTCCCGCATCGTCGTTCAGGGCATGACCGGATCCGAGGGCACCAAGCACACGCGTCGCATGGTGGCATCTGGCGCCACGGTCGTCGCCGGTGTCAACGCCAAGAAGGCGGGCGAGAATGTCGACGGCATTCCGGTGCTCGGATCCGTCAATGAGGCAATGGAGCAGCACGGCGCAAATGTCAGCGTGCTCTTCGTGCCGCCAGCGTTCACCAAAGGTGCGGTCGAGGAGGCACTCGCGGCTGAGATCCCGCTTGCCGTTGTCATCACTGAGGGCGTGCCGGTGCATGACACCGCCGTGTTCTTCCAGATGTCGCAGAACATGGGCAAGACCCGCATCATCGGGCCGAACTGCCCCGGCCTGATCAGTCCCGGACAGTCCAACGCGGGCATCATTCCGTCGGACATCGCCAAGCCCGGCCGCATCGGTCTGGTGTCGAAGTCGGGCACGCTGACCTATCAGATGATGTACGAGCTGCGCGATATCGGCTTCAGCACCTGCGTCGGCATCGGTGGCGACCCGATCATCGGCACAACGCATATCGACTGCCTCGCGGCTTTTCAGGATGATCCCGAAACCGATGCGATCGTCATGATCGGTGAGATCGGTGGCGATGCTGAGGAGCGCGCCGCGGCCTACATCAAGGACCACGTCACCAAGCCGGTCGTGGGCTACGTTGCCGGCTTCACCGCCCCCGAGGGCAAGACCATGGGCCACGCCGGTGCGATCGTGTCCGGCTCTGCCGGCACCGCGGCCGCGAAGCAAGAGGCGCTCGAAGCAGTCGGCGTCAAGGTGGGCAAGACTCCGTCGGAGACCGCCCGCCTGATGCGCGCCATCATGACGGCCTGAGGCCGGCGGCTGTGCCGCACGTTGATGCCCTTGGCTTAGTACTCGTCGCTCTTTGCGTCGTGCTGTACGGGCTGTCCAAGACGGTCATGCCGGTCGCGGGTGTCGTCGCGGGAACCGTGGTCGCTGCGGTTCTGGGACCTGCCGTTGCTACGGGGTTCCTTGTGCCCCTCCTGGTGCTTGGTGACCTCTTCGCGCTCGCCTTCTACCGTTCCCATGCCGACTGGCGCCTCATCGTGCGCGTCATCCCGGGGGTGCTGGTGGGATTCGTTCTGATCGCGCTGAGCTTCGCATTCCTGCCGCAAGTCTGGGTTGCCCGGATCGTCGGCATGCTCATCCTCATCTCCCTGCTGCTTGAGCTTCGCCGGCAGTGGAAGGCCCGTAGCGCAGTGAAAGTCGATCCGGCACCCGGGGATTCAGACGACCACCGGATCGTGACTGCGATGTTCGGAGTCCTCGCCGGCATGACGACGATGGGAGGCAATGCCGGTGGGACAGCACTGTCCATCTACCTCATCAGGCTGCGCGTGCCGATGCTGGCGTTCATGGGTACCTCGGCATGGTTCTTCTTCATCCTCAACATGTCCAAGGCGCCCTTCGTGATCGTCCTCGGGTACCTCACCTGGGACTCCGTGCTCTTCGACCTGTGGTTTGTCCCGCCACTTGTCCTCGGTGCACTTGGCGGAGCATTCGTGTTCCGCCGCATGTCGCAGACGTGGTTCACCCGCATTGCCCTCGGCCTGAGCGGGATTGCCGCACTCTGGCTGGTCGTCGTCGGCTAGCGCCGCGTGGCGATGCGGCTGGCAGACCTGTCCACCTGAGATTCTGAGGTGGTGACTGCGCCGTCGGATCTCAAGCCGAGACGTCCGGCGCCTCGCCAAACCCAGTCGCCACCAAAACCCCCGCGTGGTTCTGCTCCGCGTACCTCCACGTCACCAACCTCCGCACAGAAGTCCTCGCGCTCTTTGAAGGGTGACCTCGCCGCACTTCGCTCGCGGCTACCCAAGGGTCGAGCACCGCAACTGTCGGGGATCCACGTGCCGATGCCTGCGATAGGTGGCACGTCCGTGGCACTTGCGGCCGCGGTGGTCGGATATCTGGTGGCGCTGATGCCACCCCTCGTGGTGTGGATGTCATCGCCGGAGTCAGGACTCACATGGTGGGACACCATGCGTGTGTCAGGGCTGGTGTGGCTGGTGGGCCAAGGTTCCCCGATCGATATGGCGGGCGCGACCTACTCACTCACGCCCTGGGGGCTGGCTGTTGTGCCGATCGCGGTGCTGGCGATCGGCTCGAGAGCGGTATATCGGCGCACTTCTTCGCTCAGTGGTCGGCTCTGGCAGCTGGGTGCGACGTGCCTGACCTACGGCCTGACCATGGGCGTGATGGGCTTTCTGGTGTCGGGCGACTCGGCGTCGGTTTCGCTTGGCATCGCTTTCGTGATGGGACTCGTGATTGCGCTGCTGACATTCGCATGTGCGTCCTTCCGCGAGGTGTTGGCTGGACTCCCCGTGATCGTGCGTCGTGGCATGTCCGCCGGGGTGATGGCGATGTGCGCGCTGGTGGTCGCCGGAGCCCTCGCTGTGGCCACGTCGCTGGTGGTGCACATCGACGAAGCAGTCGCGATGATGCAGGGCATCAATGTCGGATTGCTCGGCGGGGTGGGAGTGCTGGTCGTCGGGTTGGCCTATGTCCCGGTAATGCTGGTGTGGTCGATCGCCTATGTCTTGGGTGCCGGGGTTGTCCTGGGTCCCCAGGTGCTGTCGTCGCCGTTGGTTCCTGCACTTGCCCCCGGGCAGCTTCCCTCGCTGCCCATGCTTGCGGCGATACCTCAGCAGGTGAGTCCTCTCATGGAGGGGTTGCCGCTGCTGGGTGTGATGGCGGGTGTGATCGCGGGCTGGTACCTCGCTCGGCGCATGAGTGACCAGTCATGGACCTCGCGATTGGCGGCTGCCGGCGTGGGGTGTGCCGTGGTCGCCGTCATCCTGGCCGCTGTGTCTACCGCGGCCTCTGGATCGCTGGGCAGCGTTCGGTTGACCCACGTGGGACCCCATCCGCTCATCGTGGCCGGGCTAGGGCTGGTCCTGACGCTCGTGGGCGCAGTGCCGATGGCCATATTCGGTGTCGCGCGGCGGCGACGGCCGACGGTGGCCATCGTCCCAGAGCGCGCACCGGTCGTCGTGGTTCAGCCGGAGCCTGTTGTGCCGATGGATGTCGCGCCGATCGAGACATCCGCCGGCGTGGATCCCGACGCCACGGTGGCGATGGAGCCGATCAGGATGGACTCGCCGGAATCCGCGGGGGAGACCACGATCGCCATGGAGCCCATTCGCATGACACAGTCCTCCCATGACTGACCAGCCAGGAACCGAACCCGTCAATCCTGCGCCGCGCGCCAATCCTGGGGCCGCCCTCTCATGGGCGTACGACCGATTCCGTCGCAATGCGGCGCCGTTCCTCTCGCTCGCGGCCGTCGTCACGGTGATTCTGTTCGCCCAGACTGTGGCCAGCAAGCCGATCCAGACAGCCCTGCTCAACTGCTCCGACCCGCAAAGCCCGGGCCAGATCAATGCCTGCACCGCGTCCACCGGCACGTCAGTGCTCGTCACGAGCCTGCTCTTCGTGTTCTTCTCAATCCTGGCGTGGTTCGCGCGCATCGGTCTTGAGCGCGCAGCTCTGCAGTCAACGCAGGGTGTGCGCCCATCCTTCGGGCAGATGCTCACGACTCAGCACTTGGGCAAGTACCTCGTGTTCACGCTTCTTTATGCGGTACTGGTCGCGCTGGGAATTGTCCTGTGCATTGTGCCCGGCATGATCGTGCTGTTCCTCCTGCAGTTGGGCCAGTACTACGTGCTCGACAAGGGGTACGGACCTATCCAGGCAACGGTGGCGAGCGTTTCTGCCGTGAGGCGCAATTTCGGCCCGGCCCTCCTGATGACGCTGATCAACATGATGGTTCTGGTCATCGGTGGCCTGTTCTTCGGCCTGTTCACGCTTCTGACTTTGCCGTTCTCCTGCCTGTTCACCGCGCACCTGTATCGCCAGTTCAACCAGGAGCCGGTGGTGAGCGCGGCCGACTAGGCTCGCGTCGTGCCGCCACGGTTGCTCATCCTCGCCTCGGGCACCGGCACGCTCCTGCAGGCAGTTCTGGATGCCGTCGCGGACGGTCGACTCACAGCAAACCTCGTGGCCGTCGGCAGCGATGCAGCGGACTGCGGTGCTCTCGAGCGGGCGGCATGGTCTGGAGTCCCTGCTTTCGTCTGCGCGCCGAGCGATTTCGAATCGAGAGACGACTGGAATGACGCGCTTCTCGCGAAGCTCCTGGAGTTCGACCCTGACTGGATAGTCAGCGCAGGATTCATGCGCATCCTCGGACCAGGCGTGGTGGACGCTTATGCCGGCCGCATACTCAACACTCACCCCGCACTGCTCCCGTCGTTTCCGGGCGCTCACGCGGTACGCGACGCCCTCGCTTACGGGGTCACCGTCACAGGCTGCACTGTCCACGTGGTGGATTGCGGCGTGGACACTGGTCCGATCCTCGCGCAGGTCGCCGTGTCGGTGCTGCCGAATGACTCTGAAGCCACGCTGCATGAACGCATCAAGGAGCAGGAGCGCGAGCTTCTGGTCACCACCCTGTCCCGCCTGATCGGAGAGCCCTCGTGAGCGATCAACGCCCCATCCGCCGAGCGTTGGTCTCGGTTTATGACAAGTCTGGGCTCGTCGAGCTCGCTCGCGCTCTGTCTGCGGCGGGTGTGGAGATCGTGTCGACGGGTTCGACGGCGAAGACGATCGCCGACGCAGGGATTGCTGTCACGCAGGTGCCCGATGTCACCGGCTTCCCCGAGTGCCTCGACGGTCGGGTCAAGACCCTTCACCCTCGCATCCACGGTGGACTGCTCGCCGACCTTCGCAAGGATGACCATCGCGCACAGCTGGAGGAGTTGGGCATTGCGGCATTCGAACTTGTCGTCGTCAATCTCTATCCATTCTCGGCCACGGTGGCATCGGGTGCAAGCATCGATGACTGCGTGGAGCAGATCGATATCGGTGGTCCGGCCATGCTGCGCGCGTCAGCGAAGAACTACGCGAACGTCGCCGTCATCACCTCGCCCGCACGCTATGACGACGTGACCGCTGCGCTGGCGGTTGGCGGCTTCACGCTCGAGCAGCGCGCCCGATTCGCTGCCGAGACGTTCGCACACACCGCGACGTACGACATTGCCGTTGCCGCATGGATGTCACGCGTTGTCTCGCCCGATCCTGAGGGCTTCCCGGTGTTTGCCGGGGCCGCGTGGACGCGTGCCAATGTGCTGCGTTACGGCGAGAACCCGCACCAGAAAGCGGCGCTCTACACCGCGAGCCATGGCTCCACTTCACTTGCGGGCGCGCAGCAGTTGCAGGGTAAGGAGATGTCCTACAACAACTACGTCGACGGTGATGCCGCTCTGCGTGCTGCTTTCGACCACTCCGAGCCCGCAGTGGCGATCATCAAGCATGCCAATCCGTGCGGGATCGGGATTGGCGCGGACATTGCTGAGGCCTATGCCAAGGCGTTCGCAACGGACCCCGTGTCGGCTTTCGGCGGGGTCGTCGCGGCGAACCGAGAGGTCACCGAGGCCATGGCTCGTGCGATGGCGGATGTCTTCACCGAGGTCGTCATCGCACCGTCGTATGAGTCCGCTGCGGTGGCGGTGTTCGCGGAGAAGAAGAACCTGCGCGTACTTGTGTGTGAGGGCGGGCGTCGTGGTGCAATCGAACTCCGGCCGATATCTGGCGGGCTGCTCATACAGCAGCCCGATGCGCTCAACGCCGATGGTGACGATCCATCGTCTTGGACGCTTGCCTGTGGCGATGCGGTGGACCCTACGACGCTCGCCGATCTTGCGTTCGCGTGGCGGGCGTGCCGCTCGGTGAAGTCAAACGCGATCCTGCTGGCCAGCGGGGGAGCGGCGGTCGGTGTCGGTATGGGCCAGGTCAACCGGGTCGACTCCGCCCGGCTTGCCGTCGAGCGCGCGGGGGTCCGCGCCCGCGGCTCGCTGGCGGCGTCGGACGCCTTCTTCCCGTTCGCGGACGGACTGCAGGTGCTGCTCGATGCCGGGGTGCGCGCGGTGGTGCAGCCGGGTGGATCTGTCCGCGACGAGGAGGTC
>Ga0136641_1000870_pt1 | contig 12799 bp, 11 predicted proteins | sample EliLak1302023Y_FD_115312 | JGI IMG/M metagenome (GOLD analysis project Ga0136641, IMG submission 115312) | Freshwater microbial communities from Elizabeth Lake, Yosemite National Park, California, USA - 13020-23Y | ecosystem: Environmental > Aquatic > Freshwater > Lake ...
ATCGCCCGCAACAGTTTTGCGAACTGAAATAAGTTTGTCAGCCAAAAAGTGAAATGGTGCTGCGTGAGTGACTTCGGCTACGACAACATCGCCCGGGCGAAGTTTGTGTTCAACACCGTGGATGTCTGTGCGAGTGACGTGCGCTAAACGGAAATCACGAGCTCGACCACTGACTCGACCGGTGCTGTCATCTTTGCGACCTTCCCCGGTAGCGACCATAACTTCAATTTCTTTGCCAATGAACTTTTTGTTTTCATCCCAGGCAATGGAGTTTTGTAATTCAACTAAGCGTTCATGGCGATCTTGGATTACATCTTGTGGGACTTGGTTATCCATCGTGGCGGCCGGCGTGCCAGGGCGCTTTGAGTATTGGAATGTGAAAGCGCTGGAGAATCGGGCTTGGCGAACTACTTCGAGGGTTTGCTGGAAGTCCGCTTCGGTTTCGCCCGGGAATCCAGTGATGATGTCAGTGGTGATCGCCGCATCTGGCATAGCTGCCCGAACGCGCTCGATGATGCCTAAGTATTTGTCCTGACGGTAAGAGCGGCGCATGGCTTGCAGAATTCGATCGCTGCCAGATTGCAATGGCATGTGAAGTTGTGGCATTACATTCCAAGTCGTTGCCATAGCTTCAATTACATTGTCAGTGAAGTCTCGCGGGTGTGGGCTGGTGAAACGAACCCGTTCTAGTCCTTCAATCTGGCCACAGGTCTTTAACAAATCCGAGAAAGCATTGCGATCCCCGAATTCAACCCCGTAGGCATTTACATTTTGGCCAAGCAGGGTTATTTCAAGTACGCCTTGGTCAACTAAAACTTTAATTTCATTCAAAATGTCCGCTGGGCGACGATCTTTCTCGCGGCCGCGCAATGCTGGCACGATACAGAATGTACAGGTGTTGTTACAGCCAACGCTGACACTGACCCAAGCCGAATGCGCGGCATCACGCCTGGCAGGCAAAGTCGATGGGAAAACATCTAAGGATTCTAAAATCTCAACTTGGGAATCTTTTTCAACTCGAGCACGTTCCAACAAGATTGGCAGCGCGTCTAGATTGTGCGTGCCAAAGACCACATCAACATAAGGTGCTCGCTTAATGATGTCGCCACGGTCTTTTTGAGCCAGACATCCCCCAACAGCGATCTGCAGCTTTGGATTTTTTTCCTTTAGTGGAACTAGCTGGCTAAGTGCGCCATAAAGCTTGTTGGATGCATTCTCGCGGACTGCGCAGGTGTTGAAAACAATGATGTCGGGTTGATCGCCTTCAGGTACTGCTAAGTATCCGGCTGCATCTAGAAGACCTGCGAAACGTTCGGAGTCGTGCACATTCATCTGGCAGCCCATAGTGCGCACCTCATAGGTGCTGGCAGCAGCACTTGAAGTCACATTGTTTGAACTCACTAGGTAATTCTAGGCAATTTCTCTAGACATCAAATGCAGCCAATTACTCAGCATTTAGCAACTAGGAAAGGTCAGACATCACTTCGGCGCCATTGAAATCTGACGCTTCTAAGTCTTGGATCACGCGCAGCGCGATTGCAGTGTGGTAACCCTTTCGAGCCAGTAATCCAAAGAGTCGACGTTTACGCACATCTGGGTCGAGCCGAGCCATAGCGCGAGCCTTGCGCTCAACTAACTCAGTTGCCATCCGTAGCTCATCTGCATCGGAAATCACCGTTAGGGCTGCTTCGATGATCTCTTGGTCCACGCCCTTTTGGCGCAGTTGTTGGCGCAATACCGAACGAGAAACCCGCTTGGTATTGCAACGAGAGCGAATCAATAACTCAGCCAAAGCCGCGTCATCAACCATTCCGATTTCAACAAAGCGATCCAGCACACTCTTTGCCACATCTGGTTCGATGTGACGCTTTGCCAAAGTGGTTTCCAACTCTTTGCGAGAACGTGGCATGAAATTAAGTTGATTAAGAACGATGTTGCGAGCTTCAGAATGTGGATCCTGGGCACCATTTTCATGCGTCAATGAAAACGCCTCGGTGGCACTAATTAAGTCTTGAAGACTTGGTTTAGCATCCACGCAAGGCGTCCATTCGTTTTAGAACTGATTAAAGAAGCGAGAAGAAATTAATCCTCTTCTGGCATTTCTTCGTCATCATCGATTGAAACTGGCACTACTGCTAATTCCGGCTTAGCTGCAGCCATTTTCTTTTCTTTGATCTGACGTTCCAATTCGTTTGTTAGACCTGGATTGTCCTTTAGGTACTTACGAGCATTTTCTTTACCCTGACCCAACTGATCGCCGTCATGGGTATACCAAGCGCCTGACTTGCGTACGAAGCCTTCTTCGACAGCCATGTCCAAGATGCCACCTTCGCGCGAGATGCCTTCACCGTAGAGAATGTCGAATTCAGCTTGCTTGAATGGTGGGGCAACTTTGTTCTTAACTACCTTGACGCGAGTACGGTTACCAACTGGCTCCGTACCATCCTTCAAAGTTTCGATGCGACGGATGTCTAGACGAACCGATGCATAGAACTTCAATGCCTTGCCACCAGTCGTGGTTTCCGGGCTGCCAAACATTACGCCGATCTTGTCGCGCAACTGGTTGATGAAGATACAAGTTGTGTTGTTGGTGGAAAGCGCACCAGTGATCTTGCGAAGTGCTTGAGACATCAAGCGAGCTTGCAGACCCATGTGGCTATCGCCCATTTCGCCTTCGATTTCAGCGCGTGGCACAAGGGCAGCTACTGAGTCGATAACGATAAGTGACAATGCGCCAGAACGAATCAGCATGTCTGCGATCTCTAGAGCCTGTTCACCAGTATCTGGCTGGGAAACCAAAAGATTGTCGATATCAACACCAAGCTTCTTTGCATACTCTGGATCGAATGCATGCTCTGCGTCAATGAAAGCCGCAATTCCACCAAGTGCTTGGCAGTTTGCGATGGCATGAATTGCAAGTGTGGTTTTACCGGAGGATTCAGGTCCGTAAATTTCAACTACGCGGCCACGTGGCAGGCCGCCAATACCCAAAGCGATATCCAAAGCAATGGAACCGGTTGGGATGGCTTCAACTGGAACTCGGTCTTCTTGACCAAGCGTCATGACTGAGCCCTTGCCGAACTGACGTTCGATTTGAGCTAGCGCAGTATCAAGCGCCTTGTCGCGGTCTGAGGTTTCGCGAGCGGTTGGCTCTTTTGCGGATTTTGCACTTGCCATTTTCTTATCTCCTACTGTGACTTCGATTCGAATCAAATTGATTTTGCTTAGAACCGAAACGTTAGTTGCGACCTACGACAGTTCGGGTAAAAACGTGTCGGCCTGTGTGTCGCGGAATCCTGTGGAGTCTTGAATTGGAATCCGTGCCTGGCCTTGCGCTTTATTTGGAACTGTTTTTTGGCTCGCAGTAGTACGTTATCGAACACCTGTTCGAATGGCTATTCGACACGCCGAAAAGGGTAGTTATCGATATTTAGGATGTAAATCAAGGGTTTGATGGACTGCCCGCCACACAGTTTGAGCGTCTTCGCCCTGGGAAAGGGCTTGATCGACAGTTCGCCCATTCAAGCTTGGGACATGAAAATCAGCTGCCCAAGATCTGGCGTAGCCTGCGCCTAGGGCCTGCTCCATCCGTTCCCAGAAGTCAGTCAGTCTCATGACAGGTAACCATATCTGATTCTAAAAATATCCGATGCTATGTGCTGGGTATTTTTAGAATCAGTTAAGCAAGTGCTTCTTCCAGCGCTAGCAACTCGTAACCGAATGCTTCTGCCACAGCCGGGTAAGTAACCTTTCCAGCGTGAGTGTTAAGACCTAAGGCCAGCGCCTTGTCGTCCTTAAGCGCCTGCTTCCAACCTTTGTTTGCTAGCGCGACTGCGTAAGGCAGCGTCACGCTAGTTAGCGCGTAAGTTGATGTGTTTGGAACTGAGCCTGGCATGTTTGCAACGCAGTAGAAAACTGAATTGTGAACTGTGTAAGTTGGATCAGTATGAGTCGTTGCATGTGAATCTTCAAAGCAACCGCCCTGATCGATTGCGATGTCAACAAGAACTGAGCCTGGCTTCATGCGAGAGACTAATTCGTTGCTAACAAGTTTTGGAGCCTTTGCGCCTGGCACCAGCACTGCGCCAATTACCAAGTCAGCTGCAAGACATTCTTGTTCAATTGCAAACGAATTTGACGCAAGAGTTTTGATTGCGCCATTGAATGCAAGATCAATCTGACGAAGACGCGGGATGTTTAGATCCAGAATCGTGACATCTGCTCCCATGCCAAGTGCGATTTGGGCTGCGTGAAGTCCAGAAACTCCACCGCCAAGAACAACAACCTTGGCTGGCTTAACACCAGGCACGCCACCAAGTAGAACGCCGCGGCCACCGTTAGCACGCATCAATGAGTATGCGCCAACCTGTGGAGCCAAGCGACCAGCAACTTCGGACATCGGGGCAAGTAGCGGAAGTGAGCGATCGGTAAGTTCAACAGTTTCGTAAGCCACCCCAGTGACTTTGTTTTTTAATAACGCATCAGTGCACTTTTGTTCGGCAGCTAGGTGAAGGTAGGTAAATAGGATCTGACCTTCGCGCATGCGCTCGTATTCCGCAGCAATTGGCTCCTTGACCTTCATAATCATCTCGCCGGTCTGCCAGACTTCATCGGCAGTGGCCAACATCTTGGCGCCGGCTTTTACATACTCTTCGTTTGAGATTGAAGATCCAATTCCAGCATCTTGCTCAATGAATACTTCGTGGCCATGGCGAACCATTTCCATCACGCCAGCTGGAGTAATTGCAACGCGATATTCATGATTCTTGATCTCGCGTGGGACGCCAATTTTCATGCCGAAAACCTTTCGATGTGACCAAGCCGCATTGCTTGCCTTGACATACGTTACCTACGAAATCAAGATTCGGGTATTTCAGGGTGCCGAAATCGAAGGCGGGAATTCGGAATCCGAAGACACGGGTATTCCCAAATTCGGATTCCGCAAAAATGTGCCAATTTGGCAACGATTTACCTAGTTTTTGGCAGCCAGACGCGATCGGTAGTTTGAACGTCTTCACGAGCATGCCATGGCGCGTCGGCACTTCGAAGTGCCAGGTCTGGTTCAGCTAAGGCAATCAAAGCCGCGTGAGTTCCGGCAACTAGTTGTGGGTTGGTTACAGCACCACGGCGAATCGATTCCAGAACGTCTTGAATTTGGATCCAGTGAACTGGCATATCAAGTTCTTCGGCGCTGCCAGTTGGCCGGCCATCCGGATGCAAACTTAAGTCTCGGGCAAAGTAAATCCGAATTTGCTCGGTAGATCCCCCAGGTGAAATTGCTAAATCAAGTAAGACATTCCAGGTTTGCGCAACGTAACCAGTTTCTTCGAACAGTTCGCGTTTGGCAGTTTCAAGTGGATCTTCATTGGCTATGTCCATAAGGCCAGCCGGTGCTTCCCACATTATTTTGCATTGCGCGTGACGATACTGCTCAATTAATAACAATTCACCAGCATCATTTAACGCAATAATTGCCACTGCACCTGGGTGAACTACGTAATCTCGCCCAACTTTTTCTTTATTAAGTTCAAACACATCATGGCGAATATCCCAAACCATGCCGCTAAAAACGGTCTGGCGATCAACGACTGGAAATTCTACTAACCGATCAGAAATCATATTTATGACTAATGACTAGGCACGACGCGCAAGGGCGGCTTCGATAAGTCCCTTGAATAGCGGATGCGCGCGAGTTGGACGTGAGCGAAGTTCTGGGTGTGCTTGAGTTCCGATGTAATAAGGATGTACATCGGCTGGAAGTTCTACGTATTCGACTAAGAAACCATCAGGTGAGGTTCCAGAAAAACTCAAACCTAAGTTTTCTAGTTGCTCTCGGTAAGTGTTGTTAACTTCATAACGATGACGGTGACGCTCTTCAACCAAAGCTGATCCATAAACTCGCTCGGCAGTACTGCCTGGCTTGAGCGCAGCCGGATACATACCCAAACGCATCGTGCCACCCATGTCGCGCTCACCAGAAACCACATCAGTTTGATCTGACATGGTCGAGATCACTGGGTTTGTCGTATTTTCGTCAAATTCAGCGGAGTTGGCATCTTTGATACCAGCAATGTTGCGCGAATACTCAATCACCATGCACTGCAAACCAAGGCAAAGTCCAAGGGTTGGAATTTTGTTTTCGCGGGCAAAGCGCAATGCGCCAAGTTTGCCTTCGATTCCTCGCACTCCAAAGCCACCAGGAACACAGATCGCATCCACATCCCCCAGCACTTTCTTGGCGCCCGCATCAGTTTCGCAATCATCAGATGCTACCCAGCGAATGTTCACTCTGGCGTTGTTGGCAAAACCACCTGCGCGCAAGGCTTCAGTTACTGAGAGATAAGCATCAGGAAGATCGATGTATTTGCCGACGAGTGCAACTGTTACTTCATGTGCTGGGTTATGCACTCGCTTTAGCAAGTCATCCCAAACTGTCCAGTTAACTTCACTTGCAGGCAACCCGAGACGGCGAACTACATATGAATCCAACCCTTCAGAATGCAACACCTTAGGGATGTCGTAAATACTTGGCGCATCAACAGCTGAAACAACCGCTGCTTCATCGACGTCACACATCAAAGATATTTTGCGTTTTATTCCATCTGGAATCGGACGATCTGCGCGCAGCACGATTGCATCTGGTTGCACACCAATACTTCGCAGCGCGGCAACAGAATGTTGTGTTGGCTTAGTCTTTAGTTCACCCGATGGACCGATGTAAGGAAGCAGCGAAACGTGTAAGAAGAACACGTTCTCACGGCCAACTTCACGACGGACTTGGCGAATTGATTCTAAGAATGGCAAGGACTCGATGTCCCCCACTGTGCCACCAACTTCAGTGATCACAATGTCGATATCGTCACTACCCATCGCAAGGATGCGGGCCTTGATTTCATTGGTGATATGGGGAATAACCTGCACAGTATCGCCTAGGTATTCACCACGTCGCTCTTTGGCGATCACAGTGGAATAGACCTGGCCCGTAGTTACGTTTGCGCTGCCATGTAAGTCTCGATCCAGAAAGCGTTCATAGTGGCCGATGTCAAGATCAGTTTCCGAGCCATCGTTAGTTACAAAAACTTCGCCATGTTGAAATGGGTTCATTGTGCCGGGATCGACGTTTAAGTACGGGTCGAGCTTTTGCATTGTGACGCGAAGGCCACGAGCGGTTAGAAGATTTCCCAGACTGGAAGCGGTAAGACCCTTACCAAGAGATGAGGCAACGCCTCCCGTTACGAACACATGTTTGCTGTTACCCACGGAATACAAACGTATCTCACGTCAGCGCGAGTTAGGTAATTGGGTTGGCAACTTTTTTTGCGTGTTGTCGAAAGTTGGGTGTTAACGGCTACTTATTTTGCTTTACGTTCCGTTTGCGCCAGAGCCAGCAGTTCCTCAGCCAGTTGCGTTCCCGCTTGGCTGTCAGCAAGTCCTGCAAGCATGCGAGAAAGTTCAGCCACCCGCTGGCCCTGTTGTACCTCAGAAACCGATGAACTGTGGACTTCTTGTCCATCTGAGCGCGCAATAACCAAATGCCGGTCTGCAAAGGCTGCGACCTGGGGTAAGTGAGTAACGACAATTACTTGAGAGCTGCGTGCCAATCGCGCCAAACGCTTACCGACCTCAACAGCTGCCGCCCCGCCCACCCCAGCATCGACTTCGTCGAATACGAAAGTTTCAGTTGGATCAGCCGCAGCCAAAACAACCTCAACAGCCAACATGATTCGACTGAGCTCGCCGCCAGATGCGCCCTTGGACATTGGAATCCACGGGGAATCTGGACGGCTGATTAGACCAAGTTCAATTAAGTCTGCGCCTGATGGGCCAGGATTGGCTGGACTTAATTTGAATTGCACAGTTGCACCCGGCATCGCCAAAGATACGAGTTCACCAGTTACCTGAGCTGAGAATTCAGTTGCAGCCTTTGTTCTGGCCTTAGTTATGTCGGCCGCAGTTTTACTCAAGTTAGCTTTAACTTCTGCCAATTCACTTCGAAGTTGTTCGAGGACTTCATCGCCACCTTCAAGTTCAGCCAAGCGCGGGCGATTTTCCACAACCCAAGCCAGCAAGTCATCAACATCGCCGAATTCACGCGTCAAAGCCTTCAGCGCAGCCCGGCGAGATTCCACAAAGGCAAGGCGTTGCGGAGAGGCATCGATGCCACTTGAGTAAGCGCTGATATCAGCTGATAGATCAGCAGCCAGGATTTCAAGTTCTTTCATGCGATCGGCAAATTCACCGAGGGTGGCATCTAACTCACGTTCGTGATCTAAACCCTTGCGAGCTGTTACTAAAGCCGCAACCACTGGGAGTTCCTCGCCTTGACCACCAGTGAGTAAGTCACTGGCTCGAGCGGTGACTTCGTATAACGCTTCAGTGTGGGCTAACCGCTTTGCTTCGTCGTCAAGTTCATTATCTTCACCTGGCAACGGCTTCAAGGAATCGACTTGATCCAAAATTCGAGAAATCCGTTCGAGTTGAGCGGCGCGAGTGCCAACATCTGAGGTCAAGCTTTCAATTCGACGTTCGAGATTGCGCTGAGCTTCCCAAAGTTCGGTGTATTTTGCCATTGGCTTGGCAACTGATTCGCCGGCGTAACGATCCAAAAGAAGTCGCTGTTGCTCAGTTTTGGTTAGACGCAATTGATCACTTTGGCCGTGGACTGCAACTAATGAATCACCTAATTCACCAACGGCTGCAGCCGGAACTGACACGCCACCCGCAAAAGAACGGCTTCGCCCGGTTGAGTTAACTTGGCGCGAGATGATCGCGATATTGCCATCTTCTACTTGGCCGCCGAGTTCATCAAGGCGAGCGAACAATTCTGAAGGTATTGCAACATCGGCTTCAACCGAGGCTTGATCGGCGCCCGTTGAAATCAGTGTGCTGTCTGCCTTGCCGCCAAAGAGTAAGTGCAAACTGCGAAACACCATAGTTTTTCCGGCGCCCGTCTCGCCGGTAAGCACGGTTAATCCAGGTGAGAAATCTAAAGTGGCATCGCGAATGACGCCTAGATTTTTAATTCGAAGCTGTTCGATCATGAGTTAACTTACTTAGCTCGCCAGCCATGGACTGGTAATTCAAACTTTGCAACTAATCGCTCAGTAAATGGCGTTAAATGAATTCGCGCAAGTTTTACTGGCTTAGTATTTCGCACAACGCGAAGTTTTCCACCGGTTGCAAGATCTGTATTGCGCTGACTATCTGCGCTGACCACAACTGGCCCGGATGTGATTTCAATATCAACAACCGAATTCGGAGAAACAACCAGTGGTTTTGAAAATAGCGCGTGTGCACTAACTGGGACAACCAACATGGCTTCAACCTCAGGCCAAACCACTGGTCCGCCAGCACTAAAGGCGTAAGCAGTTGAACCAGTCGGTGTAGCTACTAGCACACCATCGCAGGCCCATTGCGAAACCGGGCGTTCATCGATACTGACAAGCAAATTTGCCATGTGATCACGATTGAATTTCTCAATCGCAATTTCATTAAGTGCCCAGGATTCCCAAGTGCGGCCATCAGCATCAGTTGCAGTAATCGCAAGAGTTAATCGCTCTTCGACGGACCATTCGTTGTTAACCACAACGCTGATCACGCGTTCGATGTCTTCTGGTTCGGCTTCAGCTAGGAAACCGACATGGCCTAAGTTAACGCCAAGCACTGGAATGTCATGTTCGCGCGCGATCTCAATCCCGCGCAAGATAGTGCCATCGCCACCAAATACGACTACAAGTTCACAACCTGCAGCATCTCCGGCTGAAGTTACTTCCGGGATCTCGAGTTGAGCTGAATCAGCATCTGCGAAAGCAACTGCGATGTTGTTGGCCAGCAATCCTTTGGCTGCAGCACGAGCAACATTGAAGGCACCGGAGCGAGCGCCGTGAATTACAAATAACACTTTGCGACTCATTGCGGTCCCTCCTGCACTGCGGTCTCGACCTCGGATTCTTGCGGTGCTGGCCCACCGGGCTTTAACCACAAGAAATATTCAACATTTCCACTCGGTCCAGGCAACGGACTGGCAACTACGCCAGTGGTGCCAAGCCCCAATGAATAAGCCTTACCTGCGATCTTATTGACTGCGGCAATGCGTTGCGCGTTGTCTTCCACAACGCCGCCTGGCCCAAGGGCTTCTTTTCCAACCTCAAATTGGGGTTTGACCATTAGTAAGGCTTGACCTGTTGGTTTCAGGACTGATACTAGTGCGGGCAGCACGGTTTCTAGAGATATGAACGACAAATCAGCAACGATCAAATCCACGGTGGTACCGAGCAATTCTGGCGTTAAGTATCGGATGTTAGTGCGATCCATGACAGTGACTTTGGGATCCTGACTTACTTTCCAGGCAAGTTGGCCATAGCCAACATCGACGCAATAGATATGTGCAATCCCGCGGCGTAACATTACGTCGCTAAAGCCACCGGTTGATGCGCCTGCATCCAGTGCTACAAGTGCGGTCACATCAATTTCAAAAGCATCTAAGGCGCCAATTAATTTGTGTGCTCCGCGCGAGACATAGTCATCATCGGCGTCTAGATTTACCTTGATGGCAGCTGACTCATCAACTTGAGTTGCCGCTTTGGACGCGATCATGCCGCCCACAATTACCAGACCTTCAGCAATTAAATCTTGTGCTTGTTCACGACTGCGCGCCAAATGTCGTCGAACTAATTCAACGTCAAGGCGGCGGCGAGTCACTGGCTTACTGACCGGATAGGTCAGCCAAAGTTTCATGCAAGCGGCGTTGCACGTCTTCAAATACGGCAACGTGTTCGTGAACCGGAAGACCTTGCAGGTCAGCGAGACGACCTAGCGCATCATCAACCCGAGCTTCGCCAGTGATTGGCAAGGTTTCCATGGAAACGATTGGGGCTTGTGGAGTGTCTGATTCATCTGCAAACAATCCCGCTTCATCACCAAGTAATGAATCGGATTCCGCTTCAGAGACGTCAATGGTTTCATCGAGAGTATCGAGGTAATCTTCAGCTTCGGAATTTTCCATGACTCTAGCCTATGGCGTATAACTTATTGAATTGAAAGGTGGCGCGATAGTTAAGACTTGGCTTTTGGCGCAGGCTTTTCAGATTTAGCGAGCGCAGCCTCAAGGTCAACTACACGCTTACGCAAGGCAGCCAATTCATCTTCTTGAACTAGACCCATGCGACCGATGATTTTGTCGACTTCTGCGACTACGGTTTCCTTGGCATTTGCGTCACCGGAACCTTTGCAGTCAGACTTTGGCAACTTGGATGCAAACTCCATGATAATTCCGCCAGCAAGTGTGCCAACTGCAGTGATTGCTTCAACTACCAAACGGGTGTCAATGCCATCCTTGGAGTTTTCTTCCACGTTGGTTTTGATTTGGTTTACAGATTCTTCAAGCATTTCTTGGGCCATGCTTATCGCCGCACGAATGTCAATCACTGTCCTACGCTAACCCGAAATACAGGGTCAGCGCACCTCGAGGCCAATGCCCAAAAGGGCTTGCAGACCGGATTCAATAGATATGTCACCATTCCAATGTGCCACTGCGATTGCAGCCACAGCTTCAAGGCCATCTCCTTGACCCAATAGATCGCCGTTTGCAACTTTCCAGCCACCACAGGTTGTTACTTGATCCTCGAAATTGGTTCCGTTTTGCACAGTCAATACTGCGCTGGCATCCCAAGCTAAATACGTTGGGCGAAGTTCTATAGGTGCATTCAGGATCTCTTCAATAGTGGTGACTCCCGAAAGGACTAGCAACGAATCCACTCCAACATTATTGGCGCCATGAATGTCGGTATCGAGTCGATCGCCAATTACGAGTGGTCGCTTTGCGTTTGTGCGATCAATGGATTGCTGCATCAGCGGAACTTGTGGTTTGCCGGCCACCAGAGTCGGGATTCGATTAACAGTATGACCAAGTGCGGTAACCATGGTGCCGTTACCGGGGGCGACTCCGGTTGGAGTTGGGATGGTCATATCCATATTGGTTGCTACCCATGGCACACCGGTTTGCAAAACACTAGCTGCAAACTCGAGCATCCGAAATGGCATGTCTGGCCAGTAACCCTGAATCATCGCATCGTAAGTTTTCGAAACATCATGGCTTGGATTCAATCCAACTAATTTGACTTCACGAGCTAAATCTTTACTGCCTAAAACAAAAACGTTCGAACCTTGCGGGATTAGTTTGGCAAGTTCAGCAGCGCCAGCTTGGGCAGATGTCACAACATCTTCTGCGGTGACTTTAAGGCCTAGTTCTTTTAAATGATCGGCAACTCGTTGCGATGAACGCGAGGCATTATTGGTTACACAAGTGAGAGTCATTCCAAATTCATTGTGAGCTTGATTTAGCGCACCGATCACGCCGGGAACAGCATCGTCACCGATGTAAACCACACCATCAAGATCTAGTAGCGCAGTGTCGTAAGCCTTAGCCAGGATTGGACTGGCTGATTTGAAACTAGACACCTATAAAGAATGTCACGTCACATCGCTGCACTTGAAACGAGTGTCCTGGCTAATGCTTAACGGATGTAATTTTTGAGACTTCAACTTCCATGCGGGAAGCTACTCCGGTGCCAGTTTTCCAAAACCTGCGACGCAACTCGCCAGTGATTTCGACGATGTCACCAACTCCTAAAGTTGCAGATTTCCGCTGAACTACGGGCTTAAATGCCACGCAATCGATTGTGTCGACTGTCGCTTTTGTTACCGGCTTATGGCGCGGCACTACAACTCGAAACTTCATCAAAGTGTCACCACTTGGTAACTCGAATTGTTCAGCCTCGGTTGTAACGCGCGCAACTAA
>Ga0136641_1000871_pt1 | contig 12797 bp, 17 predicted proteins | sample EliLak1302023Y_FD_115312 | JGI IMG/M metagenome (GOLD analysis project Ga0136641, IMG submission 115312) | Freshwater microbial communities from Elizabeth Lake, Yosemite National Park, California, USA - 13020-23Y | ecosystem: Environmental > Aquatic > Freshwater > Lake ...
AATTCTCTCTGTTGAAAAATTTGGCGAGATGACTGATGAGCTCGACATTGCCACAGCCTATGGGCCGCTATCGAACCTCGCTGAACAATTCAAACAAGAGCTGGGTGAACGTCTTGGCCCAGACAATCTGCGCACACTTGAGCAACTGGTGAATCAATCGCCTTCATCTCTGGTGCAGAGTCTACAGACCTATTTTCTAGTTCCTTTTCAGCGTCTTCACTCTGGATTCCACACGGGCTCACTCAAGGTGCAAAAGAGCTATAACTTAGGCGAGGGCACGGAGAACGATTTACATGCTATCTTCAATTCCCATCTCAACTTTATGGATGAGCTGAAGAAGAAGCTGAATCCTAATGCACATGCGAAAATAGAAGAAGCGAAGAAGAGACTCATGGTCTGTCTTCCTCTGTTTCAACAAATTCGCAGCACTCTTTTACCTGGAGGTGTTATAGGCTTGCCTTATCTTTTACAGGCTATCATACTTGGCATTTTTGCCGAATGTGCAAATCCGAATCGCGTGATTGAGGAGGGCCAGGGTGATACACGTGCCTCGATGCAGATTCTCGCTATCTGTCTAGGGCGTTTCAAGGTAGAGGGTATGAATTTTACACAGACGGAAATCAAGGCGATGATTGCCAAGCGCGACGAGGTTGAGAAAATGCGAATTATTAGCAAGTTTGATAGAATGAGCCCTGAGGAGAAGGCGGTTGAACTTATTAATAAGCGACTTGGTCTCGGCGATTGGGCGATTGGTGGAACAAAGCTGATTTATGCGTATGATAAAGACCAGTATGAGCGCGAGAGACTTGAGCGTGGTGAAATGGTTGGACTCGCCCCAGGAACGGAGGCTGCTGCTGGTGCAGCTGCGCAAGGACAGGAGGAAGGATATTCAAATGAGCAGATGGCAGAAGAGGATTATTAATGCAGAACCTTAAATTTGAATAGGTGCACTAACAAAAAATTTGTATGGAAGAATTTACACACGAATTTTTTGAGCAGGCCTCAGCGGCGTTCATGAAGGACAAGATTCGAGAGGGTTATATGATTTACTACACATGTGAAAAATGCAAGCAAAAAGCTGTACAGAATGTATTTTCAAATGGGTTTCTCTGTAAACGACACAGTAAGGAGCATAAGGCCATACCTATACGTGAATGTAGATATGAGCCAGCAGAAGCGCGAGCTGTTCGTAGAAGCAGCAGGCTTGCCGCATCTGCTGCAAAAGGACAGTATTGTAAATTCAGTAATTGCTAAATTTCAAGAACGCTCTGAGCTTGGTATGAAGAAATATGGTGTCACTCTTGACCGCGAGGACCTTTCATTCAACGACTGGGTTCAGCATATGCAAGAGGAATTAATGGATGCAATTCTTTATTTAGAAAAACTCAAGCAAAGTAAGAATGAGGGTTCTTCTCTATAGCGCTTTACTTTACCTAGTAGGAGTTGTGACTGTTCTATTTTTAAAACCAGCCTTTATGTTCAATGAGGATGGAACCTGGAAGGAGTTTGGAATCAGCAGCTCAAAGAGGTCAACCTGGTTTCCGGTCTGGCTTTTTTGCATTGTCTGGGCGGTCATATCATTCGCCATAATAAAAGTGTCGCTCGGCGTAAGCCAACCATCTCGTAGTACACTTCCGACATCAAAAAAATTGAAACCTGGGTATTATGTCCTCAATCAGGATAAGGTCACTGCCGACGGTGTACCTCGTTACGTCTATATAGGGGAAGACTCTCCTGAATAAAACAAGAGCGCAAAGAAGAAGGAGATGCTGCCATCTGAAGTACCATATGATAGCACCACTGCAACACAAATTAAGAGTTTCTATAAGCTTCAACGCAAGAAGCCATCTCAATATAAGGTTGATGAGGATGGTACTCTTCGGATATATTCGAAATCAGGGGAGCTTGAGAGCAGTCTCACAACGAAGGCGTATAGAACAATGACACCTGAAGAGCGTTCGACGATGGAGCATATTCGCCTTACCAAGTTGGCTGGTTTAGATGTACTCTATGAGGCTGAACGCCGTGTACTCATTGCGGCATATAATGAGTACAAGCGCACAGGAAATATTCGCCCTGTTGTTCTTGCGAATCAGAAGGTGCGCGAGGTTGAAATGCAGCGTGTGCAAACACGTTCACCTCTCATGAGTGTAAAACAGATTGCGAATCCTACCACGAATCAGGTACTCTTTGATGAACCGTATGAGACCCGTAAATTATTTGGTCAGCACAACCTTCTAGGACAAAATGATATCATTTCAGAGGGTATCTTTGTACTCGAAAGGCGCAGTTTTCCTCCATCACTCTTCTACGGACGTTACCAGGATGCTCTTGAGACACCCGAGGAGTCTGCTTTATCATCTGCATCTACAAACACAGATGGTGCAACAGTTCGTCTTGCTACAGGTGTAATGGCTCGTCTCTTCTTTGATACAGAAGAGCAGGTCAATGGATGGTTGAGCCCGCTATGGCCGACAGACTTTATTTATAAGGAGACTCAGTATGCCTCGGCCTTTCAGGCTTATGAGGCTTCACGTATGGAGGAGCAGGGGAATATGGATGTGCGTGCAAAGATTCTGAAGACCCGTTCAGCACGTACGATTGGTATTCAGACACGTAAGTTCCAGACTCCAGCGAAGAATCCTCAGGCCTTATGGATGGCCGTTCTAAGCAGTATATATCAACAGCATCCTGAGATGACAGCCAAGTTACAAACAACAGGTCAGGACTCACTTGTCTATGCTGACCCGAATGCAGGCGGTGGTGGTGTGGGAGTACCGGCAAATAGTAAGAAGATTCTTGACCCTACCAACTGGCAATCTGAGAATATCGTTGGAAAGGTTCTTGAATCGATTCGCGCCTCCTCTCGCGAAATGGGGTCGAAGGAGATGGCTCCACCTCCTGAGGCGAAGGAATCGGTTATCACGGAAGAGCAACTTGCAGCAAAGAAGGCTGCCATTATTCGTGCACGAACGGGCAAATCACTGTAGGGGGTACGGCTTCAGGGATGCCTCATTTTCATCACAATTCACCTCCTTACTCGTATAACGATAACAAACCTCATTCTTATCTTTATACGTGCGCCCGTCTACATTGGACGGATGCGGGAATTTCATTATAGTGACAGGCTCAGGCTTGAAAAAGAAGAGAACAAAGGTTCCAACAGTAAGACCGGCTAAGAAGGGGAGTATAGTGAAGTGATTAAACATATCTCTTTAAAGCAGAGATATGTTTGAATTCTTAAAATCAAAGCAATTTAATGTTCTGTTTAGCTTTTTACTCGGTTTTGGTATTATGGCGCTCTTACGACCTGTCTGCCACGGTACAGAATGTTTAATTCAGAAGGCGCCACCGCTGGAAGATGTCAATAAGACAACATATCAGCTAGGCTCAAAATGTTATCAGTTTCGGAGTGTTACAGTGGAGTGCCCGAAATCAGGAGTTATTGAATCCTTCACAGTGCGAAGTTCCACGCTTTAGAAAATCGTTTGTTAAGTGAGAAATGAGTGGCACTCTTATCAGCGATTTAGATTCGTCTCCGCAGCTTGACGGTGATGGTGACTTAATTAGTAAAATTATGGCTGATATGAATGGAAGTGAGCCTCCGGTACAGCAACAGCAGCAGATGCAGATGCAGATGCAGATGCAGCAGCAACAGCAGCCAAAGTATTCTTCGGGAGGTGTGATTTCATCTCCGAATCCAAATTCCACAATGCAGCATACGATGGACTCAGCGCCCGCCACGGCGCACATCATAGGCCATGAACACCCGACAAATGCTGATTTTCAAGCGGCCGTGCAGCCTCGCGGTCTTATGGGAGCCTCTGCTTCTGCCTCCTGGGAACCAGCCCCCCGTGCGCCCGTAAGGAAAGTGGCTAAGAAATCCTGGTGGAATAAGGTGTTCGAAGAAATGCGTGTACCCATCCTGGTGGCCTTTATGGTTTTTCTTTTCAGCTTACCTATAGTCAATCTTGTAATAGGCACATATATCCCCTCTTTTGTGAAGAGTACTGGTGAATTAACCGTGACAGGACTCCTCCTCAAATCACTCACAGCAGGCGCAACCTTCTGGATTCTTCAGAGGGTGATTGTTCCACTTTTGGCCCTATAATTTGCCAACCCATCGTAGAGGATGAAGCAGAATATGATTTTACAGATACTGGCAATCTTACTTGTACTGCATGATTATCTCTATATGCCGGTTGAGACATCTATGCTGACCTTTCTTGCAGCTCTTGCTATGTACGGTGTGACTGGTCAACTCCTTGTTCCGGTCGTCGTACTCTTTGTAGCCCCTCTCATTCTTGTAGCTATGAAGATGTATAAGCAGAAGGATGGTTTCACGGCAACGAAGGCTGAGGAAGTCTCCGAGCGTGTAAAGTCTATCAAATCCAACCCTGGGCATCATGACGTCAAGGGTGTAGAGGGTGTTATGGAGAACTTCGAGACTATTGATGGGAGTGGCTCACCTGTCCCTGACTATGTGAAGGAGAATGGTCGCTTTCTGGTTGTTCCTGAGCACTCTATGCCGCCGACAAACTCAGTGGATAGACACCCTCTTGAAAATCCCACCTTAATAACCGGTTCTGATGCGTCTTCTGTGAATACTGCGCTTGTTCCTGATGCGACAAAGCTGGCCCCCGCGACGTCCTCGCCTGCCACGGCCCCTTCAATGATGGTAGGTCCCTCGCAAGCTTAAATTAACTATCAACGGTAGATGGCCATAAGAAACAAATCTATATGTCCACCCGGTGTATTCTGTATTACACCCGGTATACTTATACTGCTACTTGTGCTTTGTATTGTGGGTGTCTTTGTCATCTACGAGATGAGACACATGCAGCAGCAGCAAGATAAGCAGCCCATGCATATTTCAGTGAATACACCGCCCAGTTCAGTGGTGGTAGATGATGGGCGATATTCTATGGCACCTCGCCCCCAGCGTATATGGAATATGCCTGCGGAGATTCCTACACGCGGTGCCTTAGTACCTCCCGACGGTGGTTATATTCTCAATCAACCGACGCGTGGATTTCCTGAATCGTATCAACCTATGGGCGTTCTCAAGACAAACGATGGACAATTACTTCCGCTCTATGGGCGCAGAACAGCTTATCGTTCAGACCGCTTTAATTACTATACACGAACGGACACAAACAATCCTATTCCTCTTCCAATTCAAAGCGGTCGCAGAGATTGCCAGGATGATATTGGCTGTGATGAATTAATGAGTGGAGAGGATATCAGTATTCCAGCAACGGGTCAGAGTGCAAAGGCGACCCTGTATCGCTTTGATGGTCCTCTTTATGTTCCAGGTCTTGTGTAGAAAGATGTGTTCCACAAGCGGAAATCGTTCATATCCTGTAGACCCTCCGAGTTCATTGAATACAGATATGTACGAAAGTGTTCGTGACACTCTTGGTATTGAATTTAGGTTCGGTGAAAGAACAACTGCCCCTATTTTTTCAAACACTCTAAGGGCACTGCTTGATGAAGGAAGTGGCTCGACCCCCCCTTCTATTCAATACAATGGTCTATCTTACAAGCTTATACAGGCCCAGCTAACGCGAGCTTATAATTCGAAGTGGATACCATCGGCTATAAAGAAGGCGAAGAATACTGCTGACCTCACCCTTGTCTTTCAAACCTCGGTGTCAACAGCAGATAAGAAGTATATTTTCATCTCTGTGCCTCTTCTCAAGGAGACCTCCGCTACACGTGACCCACTCTATCTTCAAGGACTCGCAGGTACCGCCTCCACAGGCCCTTTTTCACTCGCGCAATGTCTCAGCTCAGATTTTGCAGTGTATTCGACCTGCCTGGAACCGAAGCAACTGAATGCTCTTGTTCTTGTTTTTTATCAAGGTTGCTCTGTGAGTGCGAGCACACTGGATGCTATAACGAAACGCCTCTCAAATCTACCTATTTTTAATCCTCCCACCGATGTCACTCTTACAACCACGCCTTATATCTTAACCGCAGATGCATTTACAACGTCTGTCATTGTGAGTCAAGTCGCCCAGTCACAGGGGACAAAGGTCGTCTCAACGAAGGGGTACACCTGTGTGCCACTTGACCCTGATAGAGATGTGCAGAATGGTAAACTTACGCTTGATACCTCGACAGGATTAACAAAACCCTTGAATGTAATTTTAACAGAGAGAGAGAGGGCGCGGCCCATGGCGCCAGGAGAACTGGAAATGGCCATAGCTATCTTTCTAGGTGTATGTATTAGTTTAGGAGGATTCTTCGGTCTCATATATTTGTATCTCTCTTACAAGGGACAGCTTGACCTCTCCACAGGCTGGTATAAGGATGTTCCTGCAAATATATTCATTGCCGTCCTCTTTTGCTTTGCGGGTTTTTTGATAGGTGCTCTCACCAGGTAGGGTGTCAAACGTAAATAGGGTTGATTCATTTTATTTTATCAAAAACAAATGAATTAGCACATTCAATCAGCAAGCTTACAGAATATCTCCTAAATCACCAAGGGCAAGACCGAACCCAAGGCCACCCATGATTAGGGCCCCCAGTATCATGAGAACAACACCCGTTATTTGTTGCGAAGAAACTTTCTCATTATTTTTATTAGCCTTTGTGAACAATATAAAACCGGGTATGAAAATAGCCGCGCCGATACATATAAAAATGAGCTGGGCCAAGATAACACCAATTCCAAGACCCAAGCCAGTTTTAATCAGAGACTTGAAAGAGTTCGCCATGTTTTCTATTCGATATTCGGATTTTCTTCAAACAAGACCATGTTGAATGAGTAACTTGTTTGTATCCTCAGGAGTGCGAGGGCTGTTCATCACTTTCTTTGTATTTATTGTTGCATCAACAGGCTCAAAGGTGTTCGTCACATCCTCGCTCGGCTTGTATGTGACCATGGGACCGTGCGGCTCTTCAGGCTGAGGATGCACCTCTCCAGGAACCATTGGTGGTGCAGGTGCCAGTTGTTCTTCGTATGTGGGAGGGGCCAGATTTGCAAGACTGGTCTTAATAACACGATGTCTATATTCAGAAAAGATTGACATAATCGCTAAAAGTAAAACAACAGCACCAATCGGATTCTTCTTAACAACGAACAGAACAATAATAAATAAGATGAGGGGAACAAACATATTCGTCAGTGAAAGCGTAAAAAAAGCTGTTGGTAGAAAGGGAACAGTTATAAAGATAAGAAAGGAAACTGCAATGAGACCTATATCAATTGTATTCATTCTTCTACTATCACTCTGCATTATTTCTAGGCCGCAGGGGGGGCTCAAAGTTCTATCGCCTTGTTCTAATAGAATGAGTGCGCAAGGAACAGATAAGGTTCTTACTTCAAAAGGGTATGCAATTCGGAAGTCTCTCTTATCAGCTGAAGAGGTTAAGCGGATTGAAACGGAGTTGAAAGTTGCCCCTCTCATGCATCGTAGTTATCAAGGAAAAGAGGACTTCTCTTTCCGTGTATATCGCGAGTCACCTGAACGTTACTATCTCCCTCGCCGCTGGGGAGAGGATGTATTTGGTCTTGCACAGCAGAATATTGTATCTGAAGGTCAGCCGCTCTCAGATGAGGCGCGAGTCTTTAAAGGCACTCCTTATGAGTATCAAACAGCTATTATTGATAAATTTGTAGCCGGAACTGTGGGTGGTGGACTTATCTGTGTACCCTGTGGTCGCGGAAAGACCTTTATGGCCCTTGCCATTGCTGCAAAACTCGGTAAGCGCTTTATGGTGGTTGTTGATAAGGAGTTTCTTATGAATCAATGGAAGGGTGAAATTCAGGCCTTACTTCCTGGGGCCAGGATTGGCATTCTACAGGGAGATACACATCAGTATGGCAGTGAGGTCATCGTAGGAAGGAATCTTTCGCAGTCTGAATTAAAAGAGAAGGCTCGCGCTGCAGGTCTCAAGCTAGGCGGTACGAAGGATGAACTTGTGGCGCGATTAACAGAGGCTGGAATCGATATCAGTCCACCTTCTGAGACTGTTTCTTATGATATTACTCTTTGCATGATTCAAACTCTATGTGGACGCGATTTTCCTGAAAGGGCCTTCTCAGATTATGGCTTTACTATTTTTGATGAATGCCATCACTTGGGTGCCCAGCATTTTTCTAAGGCACTTCTGAAAGTTCAGACAAAGACAATGTTAGGACTCTCTGCAACTCCAAAGAGAGAGGATGGTCTTACAAAGGTGTTTGAGTGGTTTATTGGAACGCCTGTTTACTGGGAGAAGATTCGTGAACCTGATGCAAGTGTCATTGTTCAGCCGGTTTATATTACCTCAAAAGATGAGGTCTATACAACGATTCCCGTAAATTGGCGGCAAGAGCCTATTATGGGTCGTCTAATGACAAATGTGGTGGAATGTAAGGAGCGAACAAAGCAAATTGCTGACCTGATTCGAGAGATTTGTAAGGATGAGCGGCGACGAGTCTTGGTTCTGAGTGAACGCATTTCTCATCTCTCAGAGCTTGAGGCCCTGCTTCAAGGCCTTACCATGGGCTATTATATTGGAGGCATGAAGGAGACGGAACGTGAATCAGGGGCCTCGTCTGCTCAGGTTCTTTTGGCCTCCTATGCCATGGCCAGCGAGGCGATGAATATTAAGACGCTAAATTGTGTTGTTCTGGCGACACCTCGTAAAAATGTAGAACAAAGCACCGGGCGCATTCTTCGTGTACAGGCAAATAAGCGCGTTGTAGCCCCTCTGATTGTTGACATTGTGGATGTACACGGTGTGTATCGTTCACAATGGAAAAAACGGTGTATTTATTACAGAAAGTGCAAATACACTATTTCAGATGATGGCAAGGATGAGGTCGATGATTCAGTTGAGCTTAGAGCTGCAGATGAAAATGGTTGTTTATTTACTGACGAGGATTGATTTCCGTGTATAGAAAGCACAACAACCTTCCCACTCTTTTTCACGCAGACCTTGTACGATGGCAAGTTCCTTAACCTTGAGACGTTTCTTTAAGAGATAGCTATCCATGAACTCGGGTATCCAGATAGATATTTTTGTATATTCTGTATCAGGATTGCTGAGTTCGCGTTCAAAAATATAGCTTTTTTTATAACAGACATATCCATACGAATTGTGTGGAACACAAAGATATATTCTATTATATCCATCATGATGCACGGCTACCTTTGCCGACCAAGACATCTAGTCTGATAAAACATAAAGTTTCTAATTGCGGCGCGTGCCACTCTTCTTTGACTTCTTTGACTTCTTTGACTTCTTCGTCTTACGAGCACCACCCGTCTTGAGGCAGGCCTGGTTCATCGCGCGAGCCTCATAAGGAACATTCAGCAGAACAGGAGACCCCGTTGAACCCACCCAGCCACTGGCGGATTGTGCATATCCTGCCGTCGGCGCAAGATACGCCAGATTATCAGCACCAAGGGCCGCACCACCCTTCTGTCCCAGAGGCGGTTGCGTGACAAGCGCGTGAGGTCCAGGATTGTACGCATTTTGCGTACCTGTCTCTGCAGAAATACGCGTGAACGAGGGAATACCACTGGCTCCAGGTGTGCCGCCAACAAGTAAAGGGTCAGCATGTACAAAACCATAACGTCCACCTGTCTGACGTCTGCGACCTCCTGATAAACCGGGAAGGCCCTTGGCACCACCGAAGCCCATCATATCCGTTTTCGCAGCGGCAAGACAATCAGGCGTGAGCTTACCACCGAGAGGAAGAATCTCCTGTCCATAATTATTTACAAGGCCCCCCGTAATAGACGCGCCAAAGCCATACGCGCCACCCGTCTGCTTTCGAGTATTTCTCTTGACCATCCTATCTACCTAAGACTGACAATTTGATAGCGACCAAAGTCAGACTGCCACTCTGCAAGAACAAGAATACGTTTAACCTTTGCTGAGGTAAGTTCTCTACTTAGCGTAAGCTGTTGCACAGCTGCACGCCCAAGCGGTGTACCATCTTCCAGGTAGAGTTCGTACACGTCGGGTAAACTCTCAAGAGGAACAGCGATGGCCTTCACTCGCACTGTTCTATCTTCGTGAAGAACAGGTGCATTCGTGCGAAAGAGTGGTACCTCCTTTACCTGGGGTGCTGTGTATGCGGGGCCTGCAATCTGGGTCTCCAGCTGGAACCATAAACGGCGCTTTCCAGGTAACTCAGGAATGAGGTCTACACTGTAACAATCACTGACCCGTGCCAGCGAAGCGAGCGGTTTCGGATTTGCGACAGTCACCTGTATTCCACTCATCAGCCTAGCATCTGGAGTCCAGGATTCCTCCACAAAGGTTTTCATATATGTACGCCTTTCAGAAAAGCACTTCGCAGTAAAAATATCCTCGCCCTTCCATACCCATACATCCTCTAAACGCAGAGTGTGCTGAATCTTATCAAGTGTTGCAATCATGAGTGTTCCACCACCATCCCCTAAGCTAACATCCACACGCATGCGCATAACCCAGGCTGGTATCTTCTTATCACGACCACTAGGACGGGTCATAATAAAAACCGCCGGCTGCTTGGGTAAGAAAAGTAGAAAACCAGGGTCAGACTTTGACTCATTCTCTAAGGAGAAGAAGGTCCCTTTTTTGATAAGTGACTCCTTATCTGGCTGGAGTCGCTGCCGAATACAACAATCTTTGATACGTGTTTCCACGAACTGGGTTGCCAGTTCGTGTAAAGACGTATTTGCAAATTTAAGCTTTACTGCTGTACTATCACGATGTGATGAGCGTAAATTACCATCTTCAAGGTCGGTCATTTCTATTTAGTAAGGGGCTCAATCTTTAGACCAATTAAAAAGCAGCATACTCTGTATCACCAAGCGTGTCATTCGCAGCAATACCCTGCATGAACTCTCCACCATTCTGTGCCATTTCAGGAACAAAGGTTTGGAGTGCCTGTGAAGTCACCTGTGTCTCATTTGACGCAACTCCGCTCATGACAGATGAGGTTGTATCTCTAGGCTGCACACCAGGGCTAAACATGCGTTCAGGATGACGAAGCGTATCCTTCATATTTTGAGAGCCATTCGCATCTTCAAGCGGGTCCAAGGGAGTTACAACCGGAGGAGCAACTTCCTCACCTGTGGGAGCCCTCGCTGAAGGGGGGTTGGGTCCCGCAGGGCTTATTATACGAAGAGGTTCGACTGGAGCCTGCTGCTCAATCAGAGGCGCGTTAGAAATAAAGGTATCTACTTCAAAATATGAGGTAGAATAGAACTTGAAAACGAGGTAGATTACAAACAGACTTACAGAAATACCAAGAGCTATGAGAACCCTCTGAAACATCTAAACTAGTGTGAAAAAACAAAAGGTCTGAAGAAACCGGAACACGAGGTTTAAAAAAATAAAAATAATCTTCCTAGTAAATATATATGTCTACCCCCTCATCGTTAGTTGTAAAAGAGCGTGATGTTCTTCTCGCGCTGGCCTCCCATTTCCTCTCAAATAAGTCTCTCTCCGCTCCTGTTCTTATGTCTCTTGCGGCCGCTCTAGCCTCTGAGCTCACAACAGTTGTAACATTTTCAGTGGAGGACAAGAAGAAGCTTATTTGTGAGATTATTGACTCCTCTCTTGAAACTACCCTGAAGGCCAAGCCGTTGCCAGCGGAGGAGGTGACAATGCTGAAGTATGTCATACAGAATGTAATTCCTCATTCAGTCGACCTCATGTATGCTGCGACCACGGGTAAGTTAAATCTCGAGAATGTTAAGGCGACGTGCTGGTCTTGCCTCCCGCTGGGCAAGGATAAGAAGGGTCGCGCACCTGCGTGGGATATGGCTGAGTCCTTTGTTTCCGCTGCTCTTGCTCAGGCCGCTGGTGCTCAGGCAGCTGCACCTGTTTCTGTTTCTGTTTCTGTTTCTGCGCCTGCGGTTGACCTCTCTGGCTCTGTTGCACCGTCTGAGGTCGCTGTTGTTCTTGCTGCTGTGACGGCCGAGACTGTGACAGCCGAGACTGTGACAGCTGCGGTTTTTGAAGACCTTTCTGGCTGCCTCGCCCCTGCGTCTGCGGTTGACCTCTCAGGCTCTCTTTTTGCTGGTTCGGCTCACATTCTTGAATGGTCTTTACCGTCCAACCCGGTATCATGAAGTTGTTCAAAGACCCCTCATATATAGGATACACTTCTAAAGAAATAACAAATCGAGGTATCCAATCACAAATATCTACTATCTCTACAACGCTACCATCTTCTTCAGAGCGTCTCTCAAGAATATGATAGCATATCCATTCATCATCTATTAACAACCCTATATGTGAACCAAAATTGTAGAGCCGTAATTCACCTATCGGTTCTATCTTTGTTTCATTTGCATATTTTTTCCATATAATCCTCATGTACCCTACGTATAAAGTTGACAACTCATTTAAGCATCTCGAAAGTATTCAAGAAAGATGAGTAAGTCCACAGCTCAATGTATTGTTCTCACGCAAAAGGCTGAGGTCAAGCAGGCGCGCATTACTCTTCAGAATGGAAGTCTATCTCTTGAGAGTGTAAAAACTTATCTGAAGAAGAAGGAGACGCCTGAGATTCTAGGAGTTTATCGGTATAAGACCTTTAATCTTACCCTCTTTGGTTACACGAGTGGCAAGGCAGGTAATGAGAATAAGCACGAACTTCCACCTCCTCTTGATTCCAATCTATGTTTTGGCGACATTATCTTGATTGCATCCTTACATCCTGCAGATTACACGAAGCCCACCTCCTTCAAGTCTGAGGAATATGAGACCTTTTATACGAAGGCCTTTGGTGGATTTGAGGATTTGGATTCAGAGGATGAGCAGGAGGATGACGACGAGGAAGAGGAGGTTCAGGAAGAGAA
>Ga0136641_1000872_pt1 | contig 12772 bp, 10 predicted proteins | sample EliLak1302023Y_FD_115312 | JGI IMG/M metagenome (GOLD analysis project Ga0136641, IMG submission 115312) | Freshwater microbial communities from Elizabeth Lake, Yosemite National Park, California, USA - 13020-23Y | ecosystem: Environmental > Aquatic > Freshwater > Lake ...
CCCACTGCTGGCTTGGCAGGAGTAATGCCGACCTTCTTCTCTTCGGGTTTTGCACCCTCAGCAGATGGTGCTGCGGTACTCGGTTCGTAAGGCTTGTAGAAAAATGGATCTGACATTTTTGCTGGCGCGCTGCTAGATGAATAACCGCTTGAAGATGCCCTACTTTGTGCAGGAGTACCATCAGGCAAAGGCTTCACATCCAACTTACGCTTCATGAGCTTTTCAATATCATCCAGCAAACGCTTTTCACTAGCATCTACTAAAGCAATTGCATCACCTGTGCTACCAGCACGACCTGTACGACCAATTCGGTGAATAAAGTCTTCGGCGTTGTATGGCAACTCGTGATTAATCACGCATGGCATATCTGGAATATCTAAACCGCGGGCTGCAACATCAGTTGCCACCAAGGCTTCAATGGCGCCAGATTTAAAAGCTTCCAATGTCAGAGTCCGCTCTCCCTGGCTTTTGTCTCCATGAATCGCACCCGCTTTAATGCCATCACGCTCAAGAGCGCGCGACAACTTGGCACAACCCAAACGGCTATTGGTAAAAATAATGCATTGACGCGATAAACCTTGGCGTGTACGTGCTTCTAATACTTTAACAATTGCGCTTTGTTTATCAGCAGAAGCAACCATATGCACTACTTGTTTAACCGTATCCGCAGCAGCGTTTTGGCGCGCTACTTCAACAGTTACTGGAGTACGTAAATAACTTTGCGCTAGCTTTTTGATTTCTGGGGAGAAGGTTGCTGAGAATAACAATGTTTGTCTTTGCGCTGGAATCAAATCAATGATGCGCTGTAAGTCAGGTAAGAAACCCATGTCCAACATCCGGTCTGCTTCATCCAAAACCAATAATTCAACTTGCGACAAGTTCGCCACTTTAGAGCCAATGTGATCAAGCAAGCGGCCTGGTGTAGCAATCAAGATCTCGACACCATTGCGCAATAAGGCAACCTGTTCTTTCATATCCACACCGCCGTAGACCACAGCAGTCCGTAAATCCGTGTGTTTTGAGTAGTTACCTGCATTTTCAGCTACTTGCACCGCCAGCTCTCTTGTAGGCGTCAGTACTAAGGCACGAATTGGATGGCGTGCTGGTGATGCGCTACTGCTGGCGTGACGCAAAATGCGTTGAATGATAGGTAGAACAAACGCAGCAGTTTTACCAGTACCAGTTTGTGCGGCACCCATTAAATCACTGCCTGCTAAAACATGTGGGATAGATTGCGCTTGAATTGGAGTTGGAGTGGTGTAGCCCTGCTCGGATACTGCTTTTTGAATCTTTGGATCTAAACCAAAATCAGCAAAAGTGATTGTTACCGGAGTAGCACTAGGGGAGACTATGTCGTCAGCCCCTGTAAGAGAAGTTATTTCAGTATCAGTATTTATCAAGGTAACTTACAGAATGGCGGCGATGCCGGCCTTAGCGGTCTCAGCATCCTCTGCCGATTTAACGCCGGAAACGCCGACTGCGCCGATGGTAAACCCGTTTACCTCGATATTGACGCCACCCTCTAACATGCCCGATACATGCGGGGCAGACAAAAAAGCGTGGCGGCCATCATTAATAATTTCTTCGTAAATCCGAGTTTCGCGTTTACCCATTGCGGCCGTACGAGCTTTCTCTTCTGCAATATAAGCAGATAAGGGAGCACAGTTATCACGCCGAATTAAACCCATCAAATGGCCACCTTCATCGCATACAGCGATGGTTACTGCCAAATTATTTTTAGTTGCATGTTGATCTGCTGCATCCAAAATCTTTTGAACGTCAGCCTGAGTTAAATAAGGTTTAGTCGCTAACATGTTTAATCTTTCTGTCTCGAATATGGTGTATTTAAAAATTCACTAGCGCACTACTACAAAGTACTTGAATTATAAGGGTTGCGACCAGACCCAGCTTCCTAGACCCAGCCACACCTTGTATCCGCCTAAATTGATTATTTAAGGAAGTCTTGAGCAGCCACAACGCCGCTCTCCTTGGGTTTGTAGCCCATTGCGCCTAAACTCATCTCAACCCCACTCAGGGCAGCCATCAAGCTGAGCTCATTGCAGTCCCCCAAATGGCCAATACGGAAAATCTTGCCCTTGAGTTTGCCAAGGCCTGTTCCCAAAGAAAGATTGAACTTCTCCAAAGCATGTCTACGCAATACATCTGCATCCATTCCCTCTGGAACTACTGCCCCAGTCAATACAGGGGAATATGAACTTGAGTCTTGACATTGGGTTTCAAGACCCCAAGCAGCGACTGCACGACGACATGCTTCAGCCAAACGTTGATGACGCGCAAAGATCGTATCTAAACCTTCAGTCATCATCATGTCGATTGCTTCATGCAAGCCGTACATGAGATTAGTACTTGGTGTTGTTGGCCAGTAACCGGTTTTATTAGCTGCGAGGATCTCTTCCCAATCCAGATAGGCCTTCAGAATCTTACTGTGCTTGCTGGCCTCAATTGCTTTCGGTGAGAGCGCATTAAAACCAATTCCAGGTGGCAACATCAAGCCTTTTTGCGAACCTGATACTGTCACATCAACGCCCCACTCATCATGACGATAGTCGGCTGAACCCAAGCCAGACACGCTATCTACGATGAGTAGTGCTGGATGTTTGGCTGCATCGATTGCTTTTCGTACAGCAGCAATATTCGATGTCATACCAGTAGATGTTTCGTTATGCACAACGCATACCGCTTTGATTTCGTGTTGGCTATCCTTACGCAAACGCTCTTCAATCACTGAGGCATCTATGCCCCAACGCCAAGTGTCTTTACCTTCTTTACCAACTACCTCAGGTACTATGCCAATTTTCTGAGCGAGTGTGCGCCACAAATTTGCGAAGTGGCCAGTTTCATAAAAGAGTACCTTGTCGCCAGGATTGAGTACATTTACCAATGCACCTTCCCATGATCCTGTTCCGGAAGCGGAATAAATCATGACAGGATGCTCAGTCTTAAAAATCTTCTTGATGCCGTCCAGCACCTTCAAACCAAATACCCCAAACTCCGGACCGCGATGATCAATCGTTTGATAGCTGATGGCACGCAAAATGCGTGGAGGAACTGGGCTAGGTCCAGGTATATGTAAAAAATGGCGGCCAGATGCGTGGTTATCGAGTTTCAGCATGGTTTGTCTCACTGTTTTTGGATTAAATGATGGGCTTAGTGTAAGGCAATTTTTACTATTTTTCTATTTTGTATACAATTTATTGCCGAAAACTACAAAATAATGGCTTAAATTCCCATTTAAAGGTGATATTTATGCTTTATGATGGTTTATTGACATTTTTGTATACAAATTTTAGGGCTAGGGAGTTACAGCATGGCAGTGATAGAACAGCCTAATTCGCAGAATTTACATGAGGCCATCTTCCAAAAGCTCAGATTGCTCTTGGTAGAGGGCAAGATTGCTCCCGGCAGTAAGCTCAATGAACGTGAACTGGCTGAAAGCCTCAACGTGTCTCGTACGCCGATTCGAGAGGCCATACGTCGTTTGGCAGCCGATGGCTTGGTGGAACTCATTGCCAACCGCGGTGCAATTGCAGTACAACTCAGTATTGCGGATGTGATTCACACCTTTGATGTGATTGCAGATCTCGAGGGTTTCTCGGGTGAATTGGCTGCAAAGAATATTAGCGACACCACTCTCTCTGAATTAGAGGCTCTCCAATATGAAATGATGGCCTCGTATGCGCGCCGAGATCTCTCAAGCTACTACAAACTCAATCTGCGTATTCATCATTTGATTAATCAGGCAGCCAATAATCCAGTACTCACCCAACTCTTCTCACAAGTAAACACACGCATTGAAGCCTTGCGTTTTAGGTCTAATCAAGATGGTGTCAAATGGGAAAAGGCGGTTGAAGAGCATCAAGAGATGCTTGATGCACTCAAAGCCAGAGATAGTGCCCGCATGCGCAAAGTCATGATTCAGCACGTACAGAACAAGCGTGATGTCGTCGTGCAGTTACTCACAACTGATGCCTCACCACTAGTAGCGGAGACCGTCAAATGAATAAGCCTCTCGACCTCAAAGAGCTGATGGTAGATCAGGTGCAACTCGCTAAACGCCTCCGCCAAGAAACTTCTGGCGAAGTCATGACCGATGTAGCTAGTCGCGGTCGTTATGCAACGGATGCCTCTATTTATCAAGCCATGCCTGTTGCGGTATTTGTACCTAAAACTGCACAAGATATTGCTAGTGCTATTCAGATTGCTGCAGAACTTGGCGTACCTGTTCTTCCGAGGGGGGGTGGCACCAGTCAGTGCGGCCAGACTACAGGTGCAGCATTAGTGATTGATAACACTAAATACTTCAGAAATATTCTCGATCTCAATATAGACAAGGGATACGTGGAAGTTGAGCCAGGCTTGGTGCTTGATCATTTAAATAGTTCACTTAAACAGCATGGCCTCTGGTACCCCGTAGACGTCTCTACCGGTGGACAAGCAACCATTGGTGGCATGGCAGGCAACAACTCTTGCGGAAGTCGCTCTATTGCGTACGGCAATATGGTGCATAACGTCTTAGGCATTCATGCATGGCTGGCAGATGGCAGGGTGGGTGAGTTTGCAAACTATGCAAATAGCTCCGGTGTCGCTAAAGAGCTGGGTGACTTTGTTAAAGACTTAGCTAATACTCTTCAACCTGAGATCGAAGCACGCTTTCCGAAAGTGATGAGGCGTGTTGCGGGCTATAACCTCGATATCTTCCATCCTCAAAGCGAGCTACCCTACACCCAAGATGGCAGCGTTAATCTGTCACATCTTTTAGTTGGTAGCGAAGGTACGCTCGCCTACTTCAAATCCCTTAAGCTCAAATTAGCACCTTTACCACAGCATAAAGTCTTGGGTATTGTGAACTTTGCTAGCTTTTACAAAGCTATGGACAGCGCCCAACACATTGTGAAACTTGGTCCTACTGCAGTTGAGCTAGTGGATCGCACCATGATTGATCTAGCGCGTAGTAATCCGAGCTTCAAGAAAACCATTGAGACCTCACTAATTGATCACACCGCCCAAACCCCTGACGCCATTTTGCTGGTGGAGTTTTCTGGTGAAGCGCACGCACCACTATTAGAGAAACTAGAAGCCTTGCAAGAACTCATGAGTGATCTAGGATTGCCAGGCTCAGTCGTGTCAATGCCAGACGCCTCTATGCAAAAGAATTTATGGGAAGTACGTAAAGCGGGTCTGAACATCATGATGAGTCTTAAGGGTGATGGCAAGCCAGTGAGCTTTATTGAAGACTGCGCTGTACCGCTAGAGAGTTTGGCTGACTATACCCAAGCACTAACGGAGGTATTTTCTAAACATGGTTCAAGGGGTACTTGGTATGCCCATGCTTCAGTAGGTACATTGCACGTACGTCCTATTTTGGATATGCGCAGAGATGGCGCTCAGAAGATGCGTGCAGTAGCAGAAGAAGCTTCAGAGTTAGTGCGAAAGTACAAAGGGGCTTACAGCGGTGAGCACGGTGACGGCCTCTGTCGTGGTGAGTGGATCTCTTGGCAATTTGGTCCCAAGATTACTGAAGCCCTTTCTGAAATCAAATACGCTTTTGATCCCAAGGGATTATTTAATCCTGGCAAGATTGTGAATCCCCCGAAAATGGATGACGCAAGTAACTTTAGATTTCCGCCAAACTATAAAGTCATTCCATTACAGCCTGCCTTAGATTGGTCTGCCTGGAATGTACAGAATGACGCCGTCACAGAAGCAACGACTGCTCCAGGTACTGGTGGTGATCCAGCCATGGGCTTAGCTAAAGCAGTGGATATGTGTAATAACAACGGTCACTGCCGCAAGTTTGATGCCGAAGTCATGTGCCCTAGCTACCGCGTGACCCGTGATGAGAAACATCTCACCAGAGGCAGAGCAAATACCTTGCGCCTAGCCTTATCTAACCAGCTGAATCTAAAAAGTGGGTCAACTATCGAATCTTCACCACTGGCCAGTGATGCAATTAAAGAAGTAATGGATCTCTGCGTGAGCTGCAAAGCCTGCCGTCGTGAGTGCCCTACTGGCGTCGATATGGCAAAGATGAAAATTGAGTTCTTGTCTGCTTACAAGAAGCGGGTTGGTCATTCCTTGCGAGATCTTGCTGTGGCCTACTTACCAAGGTACGCAGCCATCATTAGCAATATTCCTTTGTTACCAGCACTGCTAAACCTACGTAATCACATAGCACCAGTAGCAAAACTGCAAGAATGGATCATGGGCATCTCGGCGCAAAGAAGTTTACCTATCTGGAAAAGTCGTACTTTCTGGAAGCAAGAAGAGGCTCAAAGCCATCAGTTCACACCAGAGCAGTTAGCGATGGATGTGAATGGTCATCCGGGAGTAGTGCTCTTAGCCGATACGTTTAATGCCTACTTTGAGGATGAGAATCTGCTTGCTGCCCTCAAAGTTCTCCAGGCTGGTGGTTATCGAGTGCACATTCCGAATAAGGGCAAAAGTAAGAATCAAAGCAATAATGAAAACACCTGCTCAAAAGAGTTTTGCTGTGGCAGAACTTATCTTGCTGCCGGCATGGTCGATAAAGCGAGAGAAACGCTTGGTGAGCTCGTGGATCATCTTGCTCCCTATGCGCAAATGAATATCCCCATCATTGGTTTAGAGCCCTCCTGCCTCTTCACCCTGAAGGATGAAGCTTTGGTCATGGGTTTTGGGGATAAAGCTATTAGTGTTGCCAAGCAGGCGCAGCTTCTTGAAGAGTTTTTAGCAAGTCAAGCAAAGGCTGGCACACTCAAACTTGCTCTCAAAGCAGCGAGTAAGCCAGTACTCTTTCATGGCCACTGTCATCAGAAGGCTTTTGCTGCCGTGACTCCTGCTATGGAATTACTCAAACTTATTCCAAAAGCAGAGCCTACATTAATTGAATCTTCTTGTTGCGGAATGGCGGGTAGTTTTGGTTATGAAGAGGAACACATTGAAGTTTCTAAAAAAATGGCTGAATTAAGTCTATTGCCTAGTATTCGAAAATCACCTGATAGCTGGGTGGTGGCTGATGGCACGAGTTGTCGACATCAAATTACTGATGGCACACAGAGAGAGGCAGTTCATATCGCCAGAATCTTGGCGGCACACCTCTAAAAATATTTAGCGCATCACCCCGTAACCCACCATGAGCAGGGTTCCAGCCAATAAGGCTGGGACTAAGCGCCTTGTTGGCTTAGAAATCATGATGCCTATGCTTAAGGCACAAATCAGAATACGGATCCACAAAGGTACGGTGGCCATTAGACCTAATGGCATAACGATGAGTCGCACTGTTAAGGAAGCCACCATCGCGTAAGTGACTGCCGCCAACCAGCGGAAGATTTCGCTATCTTGATTGATGCTACTCGAAAGAAATACCCCAATTGCCCGGCAGAAGTAAGTGCCTAGACACGCACCAACTAAGGCGATCCATAATCCCCAGCCAGAGAGTGCATTGGCCATGGTATCCATTGCATTTATCAACCGATGATCCCAGCTTTCTTACGCAAGAACTTGCGATCAATGAAGTAAGCCAAGGTGCCAGCAACTAAGCCTGCAGTTAGCAAACTGGTATCGCGATCAACAATGAAGAAAAGTGGGCCAAAGATACAGCCCAAACAAATCGCAATCCGGTTGATCCAAGGTTTTACTTCAGTAAAAGTGAGTAAGAAAAACAAAGGATTAATAAATACCAAGCCCAAGGTGACTGCTGGCGGAACCATGCCAGCCAGGTAAAAACCGAGAATCGTGCCGGGAATCGAAATCAGCCAACAGAGTAAACCTAGGCCAACAAAATAACCTAAACGATGCTTGGTTTCAATCGCATGAAACTCCCTCATCGAGATTGCCCATGCAGTCATCGCCAATAAATGTACTGAAGCATACAAGCTGCGATTACGATCTTTATGGTGAAACTGCGGAAAGAGCGTCACCGTCATAGTGATAAAACGTGTGGAGGTTAAGGTCACGGCTAGTGCGATAGCTAAAGCAGATGAGCCAGTAATTGCCATCTCGAATAAAACCACCTGCCCTGGCAAGGCGAACATAAAAAATGAAGTAAAGGTAGTAAACCAAACGTCAAAACCATTGGTCCTGCCCATTGCCCCAAAGCCCACCATGCCAGCAAAGAGGACCACCGCAGGCGCTCCAGCTGCATCTCGCATGCCTGTCCAAAATGCATCGCTAGGACTTTTGAAGCGCTCGACTGCCGAACTCTCTAGTGCGATTTCGCTGGGATCAATATAAGGTTGGTCGGACGATGACATTGATCAATTGTAAGCCCTGTAAGCCTTTAGAGCCCACTCAATATGTTCAGCCACCATTGCATCTGCGGAACTCAACCCCTCACTCAAGGCTTTCAGAATCTCCACCTTTTCTACCTCAGAAACTACGGTACTCGCTAGTGTATTACCCATCGCTACCGCTAGATTACGACGCCAGCGACTGTAACCAATTCTCCGAATGGCGCTACCTTCATGCCGTTGCTCAAACTCTGCTTCAGTCCATGACCAAAGATGTAATAGGCTCGCTTGCCCCAAGCCATGACGCTGCGCAAAGTCTGGCAAGACTGTACGCTTAGCAAATTTATTCCATGGGCAGATTAACTGACAGTCATCACAGCCATATACCCGATTACCCATCGCACTTCTAAACTCAACAGGAATAGCCTCCGGATTTTCAATGGTGAGATAGGAGATGCAACGTCGTGCATCTAATTGATAGGGTGCAGTAATCGCTTGGGTTGGACAAATATCAATACACGACTGACAGGTACCACAATGTTCACCCTGCTCTTCATCTAAAGGTAAGGGCACATCTACCAAGATCTCACCCAAGAAAAAGGTTGAACCAGATTCTCGATTGAGCAGGAGAGTATGTTTGCCACGCCAACCTAAACCTGCTTTGCGAGCTAGCTCTACTTCCATCAAAGGTGCCGAGTCTGTAAACACGCGATAGCCAAAAGCACCAATCTTTTCTTCAATCGCTTTAGCAAAGTCTTGTAAACGATTGCGCAGTATTTTGTGATAGTCGCGCCCTCTGGCATACATTGAGACGACTGCTTGTGTTGGATCTTCCAAGCGCTCCCACTCGGTATCAAAATCGCTCTCTGGGGAAAGATAGTTCATCGAGACACAAATTACGCGCACCGTGCCTGGCATTAATAATTCTGGATTAGAGCGGAGGTCTGCATGGCGCTGCATATATTCCATATGGCCATGACGACCCTCTGCAAGCCATGCATGCAAGCGCTCACTGGCCAGCCCTAAATGGGTGTCGGTAATCCGTAAGCTATCAAAACCTAAGCTCTCAGCCTGCTCCCTCAGCCAAGCTCGTAGCTTGGGCTGATCGAGTGACTCAGCACTATTTGGTGAGGGAGTAGATAAAGACATAGGCAATACAGAATGTAGCGCAATAATTGAATAAACTAGTGCAATGACCGTAAATCAGACGCCTCAGGCGCCCAAGGCATCTATTTCGCAATATTGTAGGCAGGAAGCAGAAACTGCATCCTTAGCCCAGCATCTTGCCGCCGCTATTGCACAGTGTATTGGGCAATTGCCAGTAGCCCATCTCAATATCGCCCTAGAAGGTGATTTAGGGGCCGGTAAAACGACTTTTGCGAGGCACTTAATTCAGGGTCTAGGTTATGAGGGCAAAGTCAAAAGTCCTACCTACACTTTATGTGAGCCCTATTTATTACAGAGCAATCAACATGCTTTTACTGCGCATCACTTTGACCTCTACAGAATGCGTGATCCACTGGAATGGCAAGAGGCAGGCTTTGTAGAATATTTTGATGTGCCAGGCTTTTGCTTAATCGAGTGGCCAGAGAAAGCAGAAGGCACACTACCTGCTTTTGATATTGAGATTCAACTGAGGGCTGGTGCCGCAGAGAATGAACGCGCTATTGCGATTCATGCATTTTCTGAAATAGGTAAAAAAGTAGTTGAACGCGCCCAAGCAACACAAACAAATCCATGAGTAGCGATAAACCCAATCTCTCTAGAAGGAAGCATCTTAAGACCTCAGCAAAGTTCTTAAGCTTTGCGCTCCTACTCACTGAGATTGATATTGCTTGGGGTGCCAAGATATTAGGCGTACGCATTTGGCCTTCCGAAGACTACACCCGCATTACTCTCGAGTCTGATACCCCATTACCAATTACGCAGCAGATTCTTACCAACCCAGATCGCTTAGTGGTAGATGTGCAGGGCTTAGAACTCAATCCAACACTCAAAGATCTAGTTGCCAAAGTCAAGCCTAATGATCCATATGTATCGCAGATTCGGGTGGGACAATTTCAGCCGAGTATTGTGCGCTTGGTATTTGACTTAAAAGAGCCGATCAAGCCACAACTCTTCACACTCGATCCCGTTGGTGAATATAACTACCGCATGGTATTTGATCTTTACCCCACTACACCACCGGATCCATTGATGGAATTGGTCAAAAGTAGCGCGAAGAAAGAAACTGCTCTAGCCAAATCAAATGAAGAAGTGGATCTCATTGCGCAGTTTGCTACCAAGAAAGAAAAAGAGGCAGCAAAAGTACCAGCGAATCCAGTGGCGCAAGCCATCCCAGAAAGTAAAGATGCTCCAGTACCTGCAAAATACAAAAGATTAATTACGATTGCGATTGATCCTGGTCACGGTGGTGAAGATCCAGGGGCTATTGGAGCAGCAGGATCTCGAGAGAAGAATGTCGTACTCTCGATTGCTAGACGACTCAAAGAAAAGATTGAGGGTGAGGCGTATATGCGCCCTTACCTTACTAGAGACGGTGATTACTTTGTGCCACTTCATGTGAGAGTGCAAAAGGCGAGACGTGTAGAAGCGGACTTATTTGTCTCGATTCATGCGGATGCCTTTATTGAATCAAATGCCAAGGGAGCTTCTGTATTTGCCCTCTCACAAATGGGTGCCAGTAGCACCATGGCACGCTGGATGGCGAACAAGGAGAATGCTTCAGATCTCATCGGTGGAATCAATATCAAAACACAAGATCGGCAAGTTGCTAATTTACTGCTAGATATGTCGACAACCGCTCAAATTAAAGACTCTTTGCAAGTAGGCAACTCTATTCTGAAACAAATTGGTGGATTTGCTCCGCTTCACAAAGGAAAAGTAGAGCAGGCTAGCTTTGCTGTTCTGAAGGCTCCAGACATTCCCTCCATCCTTGTTGAGACCGCCTTTATCAGCAACCCTCAAGAAGAAGCTAGATTGAATGATGACGGCTATCAAGACCGAATTGCAGAGGCTATTTTGAGAGGAATTAAGGAGTATTTTTCCAAGAACCCACCAGTAGCCAGACGGATCAACTCCTGACGAACTTGTCAGTACATGGGCTGAAAGGCAGGTAGCTCAGACCCCAGTAACACCCATAAACTTCTTGCTATAATCTTCGTTTTACCGGGTCGGTAGCTCAGTCGGTAGAGCAGCGGACTTTTAATCCGTTGGTCGCGAGTTCGAATCTCGCCCGACCCACCAGCATTACTAGGTACGTACCGGACACATGCTTTACGTCCGGTACCGACCACATGGTTTACACTTTCCAATCACATCCCCAATACTTTGGGACCAAATGGGTTTTCTAGGGCTTGTACCCGCGAAGACTCCATATCAAAGTAAGCCATATCGTAATCCATAAAGCTCACTAACCACACGTCGTCTTCGACTTGGCGCAGTCCCACGTCATGACCAGCGAACACCGTACTAAAGTGAATCTTCTTACCATCAAGACAGATGCGTCCACAGTTGGTCACCGTGACCGTCTTATCATGGAAGGGATAGCTGACATCGGGCAATCCTTCATATTTTCGAGTTGAAGGGGTATAGAGCTGTGCCGGCTTTTTCATCTCTAGTGCTTGATGGGGGCGCTCATAGTTGTACTCATAGATAAAGTCTTCAAACTTATCTTGCTGTTGTAAAAGTGTTTTGGCTGGCGGTTTAGTCGTAGCTTGCTTGAGTGTTAAGTGCATGCGTTCATGGCGACCATTTTGTTGGGGATTGCCAGGTTTAATGCGCTCAATGCCAATCCCTAAGCGAAGCCACCATACCGATAGACTACTTAAACCATAGAGCGCATTAGCGCAGGCAAACGGCACCCCATTGTCCGAGCGGATTGAGCCTGGCAGCCCATACTCCTTAAAGAGTTGTTCAAAGACCGTAAAAGCCTGCGCTTCTCTCGTACTCTCTAAACCTTCACAACAAATCAAAAAGCGAGAGGCATAGTCCGTCACCGTTAAGGGGTAACAATATTGCTTGTTACCCAACATAAATTCGCCTTTGTAATCTACGCACCACAGGGCGTTGGGCTCTTTAAGATCCGATAGGTTTGTCCCGGTCAGTTTGGGGTGGCGGCGTCGTTTTTTCTTGACTAGGCCATGGCGATCCAGAACTGCGTGCACCGTACTTTTGGCGGGTAAGGCTAACTCCGGGTAGTGGGTATGGATTCGGTCGCGCAGTTTAGGAGCGCCCCAGGTTGGGAACTCTTTTTTCAGGTTCACGATCAATTGCTCGACTTGGAAGGGCAGCCGGTTGGCTTGCCGAAATGGTCGTCGAGATCGATCAGTAAATGCTTCTAAACCACTATCTTTGTAGCGATCAATGATTTTATGACCAGTGACTCTGGAGATGCCGAACTCCTGGCACAGGGTAGTAATTTTCTCGCCATCAAGGTAACGAGACACAAATTTAAGCTTTTCATCCATCTTCGTACTTTCATTCCACGGCATAGAGTGGTCCCTCCTATGCCAAAAACTGTAAAGTATGTGTCCGGTATAAAG
>Ga0136641_1000873_pt1 | contig 12772 bp, 13 predicted proteins | sample EliLak1302023Y_FD_115312 | JGI IMG/M metagenome (GOLD analysis project Ga0136641, IMG submission 115312) | Freshwater microbial communities from Elizabeth Lake, Yosemite National Park, California, USA - 13020-23Y | ecosystem: Environmental > Aquatic > Freshwater > Lake ...
AACCTGGAGTCGGCCCTCGGCGTAGACCTTGCGCCCCTTGCGAAGCCACTCAGCCAACTTCACCGATCGCTCACCAAACATGATGACGCGATACCAGGTGGTCTTATCCTCCCAGTCGCCGCCAGCAGCCTTGCGGCGCTCATTGGTGGCAACACGCATCTCAAGGCGCGGCTTGCCATCGGCGGTGTACTTGAGCTCTGGGTCGGCACCAAGGTTTCCGATGATGCTGATCTTTGCGAACGACATTGACTACTCTCCGTCGACAGCAGCGGCTGCTGCTGCGGCGGCGGCGATTTCGCCCTCGGTGTCATCGGCGTCGAGTTCGAATCGCGCCGGCGTACCACCATCAAGATTGAAGTCGCGAAGTGCGGCGGCACCCTTGCGCTCGTCACGGATCACGAGGTGCCGAAGCACCTCTTCGGTGATCAAGAGCACGCGCTCGATCTCGGCGATCGCCGATGCGGCACTTTCAAACACGTAGATCTGATAGACGCCGTCCTTGGCGTGATCGATCTCATACGCCATGCGGCGGCGGCCCCAGGCAACATCCTTGAGGATTGTTCCGCCCTGCTCGGTAATCGAGCGGGTGGTGCGCTCGAAGATCGCCCTGGTGCGATCTTCCGTCACATCGGTACGAAGAATCAACATTAGCTCATAGCGGCGCATCGGCCACTCCTTCCTATGGATTCGCCCCGGTGCGCCCTACGCAACTTGCGTAGTGGGCCGGAGCCGAAAGGCAGCCGTGAGTGTAGCAGGGGGTGCAGGGCTCTTCAACGGTGGGGAGTTGGAGGCGACGGCCGGATTCGAACCGGCGAATAGGGGTTTTGCAGACCCCCCCCTTAGACCACTTGGGTACGTCGCCCTGAGTGTGCTGGCTGCCCCTCGAGGATTCGAACCTCGGTTCACGGATCCAAAGTCCGCTGTCCTACCACTAGACGAAGGGGCAACGACCCCTCGAATCCCCAAAGGAGGGAGTGGAGCGGAAGACGGGACTCGAACCCGCGACCTTCACATTGGCAATGTGATGCTCTACCAACTGAGCCACTTCCGCACCGGTCAACCTTTAGTGGTGCCGAGAGCCAGATTCGAACTGGCGACACCGCGCTCTTCAGGCGCGTGCTCTACCAACTGAGCTATCTCGGCCCGACGCCCGCAGCCACGCGGTCGTACGCACCAACGGCGGCAAGGATACCCTCCCCCGCCGAGGGGCGCAACGAGGCGCCCACAGGGGATCAAATAGGGGTGCTGGTGGGCGGTGAGGGGCTCGAACCCCCGACCCCCTCGGTGTAAACGAGGTGCTCTACCAACTGAGCTAACCGCCCGGGTGCGGCTGCGGCCCGTGGCCGTCAGCAGAAGCGATGTGGTGCCCAGACCGGGACTTGAACCCGGATGACTTGCGTCATACGCCCCTCAAACGTACGCGTATACCAATTCCGCCACCTGGGCCCAGGTGCTGGTATCGAGGAAGGGACTTGAACCCATACGTCCTTGCGGACACTGGCTCCTGAAGCCAGCGCGTCTGCCAATTCCGCCACCTCGACCCGTTCGAACCCCCTAATCTCTTAGGGGGTCGCGAGGCGGAAGGATAGCACAGCCCGGAGGTAGCTCTCTGGCTCGCCTACGAGCATTGGGCCCACTTGTGTAGCACGGCTTGAGGTCAATAGCTCAACCGCGCGGAAGCGGATCGGCAAGATGTAGTTTCCGTCCGCTAGCCATTTTTGGAGTGCTGCCAGGGTGGCGGTTCGTCCGGCCCGGTCACCTGGCTGACGGGACCGATTCAGTAGGAGATCTAGATCCTTGAGCTGAATTCCCATGACGTTACCTCCGGTCAAAACGGCCCCCGACCCCAAGAGCGGGTAGAGATCCACGTCAATTCCAACATCAACGTTCAACACCGCCAGCTGAAAGGTTCCCGAGGCGAGGCGGCTGGTCAGATCAGCAGGAGAGAGTTCAGTCACCTTGGTTGAGATGCCGAACGCCGTCCATGCCGCCGCCGCCTGCGCGGCAACCGCCGCATCAACTGGATGGGCCACCGCCGGAAGTGTCAAAATCTCGAGGCTCGCTGCGCTACCACTCGGGTATGACCAGCCTTGGGCGCCCTGCTTCCACTTCGCCGCCTTAAAGAGGCTCTTCGCATCGTCGGCACCACCTTTTATGTCAGGAAGCGGAGTCCAACCCCACGAGAGTGGGGATACAGGTGTACGCGCTACTGAACCACCAAAGACATCCACGATCGCCGCAGGGTTAAGCAGAGCTGCAAGTCCGCTACGAAGTCGTGGGTCGCGCAAGGCGCTTCCGGGTCGCAAGTTGACCGCGATTCCCGAGAAAACGGTAGAGCCTAACTCAATGGTCGCCCCCCGTGCCGCTGCGCCGCGCCGCGCATCGGCAATGTCAAGACCCACAAGCTGGTCTATTGAGCTTCCTCTCCAGCCTCTCAGCGCAGCCGCTGCATCTGGGAAGAAGTAGAGGGCGATCTTCCCCGCCGATGTGCCAGCGGCTGTGAGCGACGCAGCATCAGGGGGGAGAAGGTCAGGTCGCCTGATCAGACCTGCGCCACCAGCTGAGATGCTCGTCACGCGATACGGCCCTGTCCCCTGTGGCTCCTTCGCGGCGTTGGACTCTGGAATCTGCGCGGCGCTCAGGCCCGCAAACTGTGTCGCTGAAAGAAGTGGCAGTGAGCCGAGCATGGTTGGGAGGTTTGCCAGCGCCCGAGAAGCACTAAGCCGCACAGTTCCAGCATCAACGCCCTCTTCAGCAGTAATGGACTGCCAGTAGCCACCTGCGGTACCAAGCTCGGACGCAATCGCGATGGTCTTGAGCACGTCCGCAGCGCTGACCGCAGAACCATCCTGCCAGTGCGCCGCCGCGTCTAAGGTGAACGTCCATGAGAGGTTATCGGCGGCAACACTCCATGCCGATGCCAGATCTGGCCCAGGCCAACCGTTTGCGTCAAGGCGTGTAAGCCCTCGATACGTGAGCGCCACGACGGCACGGTCAGCGGCAGTAGCCGCAAACAGTGGCAACGGGATTGACGAAATGCCCACTACACCAACGGTAAGGACGCCCTCCCCAGATGGGAGCTCTCCTCCAGGGACTCCTACCCCGGGAACCTGGGCGCTGACAAAGCCGAGCTGTGCCGCCCCTGCGAAGAGTGCCGCAGCGACCACGACCCCAGCAGCAATCTTGCGAGCAAACCCCTGCTGCGTGCCGTGTTGCTTACGCACCAGGACAGTCCGGCCTACTTCGTCTGAATGTAGCCGAGCACCGAGAAGCCGATGAAGAGGATGATCAGTGCCACCGTGAAGCGGAGTAACTGACGCTCAACACCTCGCCGGGAGCGATAGACACTCGAGTCTCCGCCAAATGCAGAGCTGAGGCCAATCCCTCTGGACTGCATCAAGATGGCGATGATCAAGAAAATGCTCACAACAATCTGGCCAATCGCAAGTACTGGGTTCATTGATCCTCCTGCTGGACTATGGGTTCGTCGCCTAACTCTACCACCCGCCTCGCAGGCAAGCGGCGCCCCGGCTAGGGCCGCAGGAGTGACCGCCCCGTCATTTGTGGGTCAGCGGTGAGCCCCATCAGGGCACATACCGTTGGGGCAACATCTCGTAGGTCCCCCTCCGCCAACGTTGGCCCCGTGCCCCCTGCAAGGGCAATGAGGAGTGGAACCCGTTGCAGGGTGTGGCTCGTCAAGGGCGAGCCGTCCGGGGACCGCATCACTTCAGCATTGCCATGATCCCCGGTGATCATCAGGGCGACCCCAGCTGCGGCGGCGGCCGTGGCAATCGTGCCAATTGCCCGATCCGTAGCCTCACATGCGAGCACCGTGGCTGCGAAGTTCCCAGTGTGCCCGACCATATCTGGATTTGCGATGTTCACCACAATCAGGTCCTCGTCACCCCGCGCCAGTGCCACCGCAACGGCCGCGGCAATCGCCTCAGCCTGCATCGCAGGAGCGAGATCGTAGGTCGCCACCCGATCGCTTAGGATGAGCAGGCGACGCTCTCCTGGAAAGGCGTCCTCTACCCCACCATTGAGGAAATAGGTGACGTGCGCGTATTTTTCGGTCTCCGCAACATGGAGCTGGCGTAACCCTGCCGCGGCGACCAGTTGCGCCAACGACGGCACAACGGAAGGCCCGAAGATCGGCTGCACAACATCAAGGCCGCCGTCCTCGCCATACGAGGTCATTCCCCAACTACGGACTGGGAGCTCAGCTGGTCGCGCTGATTCAGGGAGCTCTGGGGCAGCCAGGGCACGCATCAGCTGCCGGGCGCGATCGGCGCGGAAATTCGCATGGATCACCACATCTGTTGCGATAAATCGCGGTTCCGATCGATCACTCAGCACAACGCCGGTTGGCGCCACAAACTCATCACTTTCACCACGGGTATATGCCGCTTCGAGCGCGGACTCAACTGTTGGCGCCAGGGTATCCCCGCCGCGAACGATAACGCCCACCGCTGCGGCGGTACGCTCCCAGCGCCCGTCTCGATCCATACCAAAGTAGCGCCCACTGATACTCGCAACCTCCGCGGTCGGTGCCGCCTCCTTCATTCGAGCAAGGAAAGAGGCCAAGGCTGGCGCAGCCGAGCGCGGCGGCGTATCGCGGCCATCAAGAAGCAAGTGCACGAGGATACGCGTAACGCCGGACGCGTCTGCTGCACGCAGTATTTCGATCGCGTGACGATCGTTGGCATGCACCCCACCACTCCCAAGCAGTGTGATCACGTGCAGGCCACTTTCGTGCGCTGCGCTTAACGCGCTGCGAAGACCGCTCATCTGCGGGAGAGATCCATCGGCAATTGCCGCATCAATACGCGGCAGATCCTGCGGCACACGCTGTCCGCTCCCAATATTAAGGTGACCTACCTCGCTATTCCCCATTTGCCCCTCCGGAAGCCCAACCGCTTCGCCACTCGCGCCCAGGGTTGTATGTGGGTAGCGAGCAAGCAGCGCACGCCAATTCGGCATCAAGGAGGCCGAGATTGCGTCATCTGCCCCGCCGTTCCCAACGCCAAACCCATCAACAATGATCAGCGCGAGGCGCTGAACCTTGTCGGACATCACTCTGGGGCCGCAGCTGCTATCGCTGCGCGCACGATGGCAACGAATTGATCAGCACGAAGGGATGCGCCACCAACAAGTAAACCATCCAGGTCGGTGTGCCCTGCCGGCAGGCCAAGCCAAGAGGGTGCCGATGCAGCGTCAACGGAGCCTCCATAGAGTATTGGCAGCTCAGTGTGATCAAGCGCTGATCGAAGGCTGTTCGCGATCGCTGCCGCGATCTCTATGGAGGCAGGGTTACCCGTGCCAATTGCCCAAATGGGTTCGTACGCGATGACGAGGCCCGCGGCAAAGAGTTGCGCGGCGCTGCATCCCGCACGCTCGGCGGCGGAGAGGGCCTCCGAACACTGTTGCTGTACGTAGGCCACGCGCGCACTGAGCTGCGCAACAGGAAGGTCATCGCCGAGGCAGAGGATCGGCGCAAGCCCCGCCGCCACAACCCGCGCGAGCTTCCCACCGACAACTTCGTCACTCTCGCTATGCTCCCGGCGGCGTTCGGAGTGGCCCACAATCACGGCCGGGGTAATCCCAACCAGGTGCGCCGCTGGGATTTCGCCGGTAAATGCGCCTGCGCCAGAGAGCGAGGCATCTTGTGCCGCAACCTCAATCCCGGTCTGCGGGTATTCCCGCCGCAAGAGTGAAGCGACGGGGACGATGCCGAGAGCACTTGGCGCGAGGAGCACGCGCGGGCGCGAAGCGACCCCGACGGCTGAAAGTGCAGGGCCCACCCCTTCAGCGATCTCCTTAGCCAGCGCAACCTCTTCGCTCGGCGGAAGATTCGCCTTCCAGTTTGCGATGATCGTTATCTGTCGTCTTCTCATGTCCGAATCATCGCAGAGGTTGCGCCATCGGGTCGTCGCCAGCCTGCGCCATACTGACCCGCCGCTCAATCTCGGCAAGTGCGCGCTGCACCGTCGAGCGCGCCAGATCAAGCTCCAGTCCAAGTTCTGCAAGGGACGCATCGGGCGCCTCGGCACGAAGGCGAGCAACTCGCGCATGCAGGCTCTCTAGAGGGAGAAGCCCGTCTGCAAGCGCACGGGTACAGGCATTCGCCTGCCGCATCCCCGCTCGAACTGCACGTACCAGATTCGCTGTCTCCGCATTCACACTTCGATTCAAACTTCCGCGGACCTCGCGACCAATGCCACGAGCCTCCATATCAGCAACTGCGGCAGTAGCGCCGAGCCGCCGCAGCAGATCAATGAGAAGGTCTCGACCCTTCCACACGAGGAGCCCTTTGCAACGTCGCTCACGTTGACTCCCGCCAAGGTGGTCCGCCTCCGCTAGCCTGGCGAGGTGCGTCACCTCTGTCGCGGAGACGTTGATCTCGAGATGCACGGTCCCGGAGGCAAGCGAGAGGGACCCCCGCGCCAGCATTCGGCCTCGGAGAAACGCCAGGCGACAGTGCTGAGAGGAGCCCACGTCTCCCAGATCCGCGGCACAGTGCTCAGCCTGGCTCTGCGCCGATCCGCTCCAACTCCTTGCCGCACCGCGTTGCGCAAGTTCGGTGCTCAATTCATGGACGGCGCGCGCCAGCGAGACATCAACGCGTCGGCCGCAGTCAACGAGGCCAGCGAGCTCGGCCTGAATACAGCAGGTTCGAGTCGGTCGGATTGCCGCGAGTTCATGTCGGATTGAGGCGACGAGATCCGCCTCTCCCCGACTCATCGCGGGCGTCGCGGCTCGTGAACCGGGAGTCGCAGGAGTGCTCGCGCAAGCAGGTTCGGTTCGTGTAGATGCGGGGTACGTCGTGACGCTACATCGCGAATGTAGAGTGCTGGCCGCCTCTGCCCTAACGCATCGGTGGCGTGGTGAAGCACCGGAGCGATCGGTACGCCACCTACGGAGCCAACGCGCCGCTGGCTTGCGGAAGTGGCAAGGATGGCGTCAACGAGGCCGGAGGCTCCATGCGCCTCTAGTGCTGCGAGGTGTGCATCAAGATCCATCCCTTCGGTCTCACCTTCCTGCTCATCAACATTCGCCACCCAAACAAGTGGCGCACGTCGAGCGACGAGCGCTGCAAGGATCTCTGGAACCAGGAGGTGCGGAATCACGCTGGTGTAGAGCGATCCCGGGCCAAGGACAATAAGGTCGGCCTCCTTAATGGAGGCTAGCGCAGATGGCGTGGCACGTGCCCCTTCCGGAGTGATTCGGATCCGATCAATGTTGCGCGTGCGCGCAAGTTGGGCTTGGCCGCGCACGACGGCACCGTCAACGGTTGTTCCAGTCAGTTTCAGAGCGACGGTTGTCCCCGGAATCACTTTGCCATGAACATTCAAGATGTTGTGCACGCGCGCAACCCCGCGTTCAAGATCTCCCCCCTCTTGGTGGATCGCAGCGGCGAGCAAGAGATTCCCGATGGCATGCCCGCGTGGGGCACCTGGCTCAGCTGGGAGTCGAAAGCGGAGCAGATCTGCTGCGGTCGATTCAGAGTCCGAGAGGGCGACGAGGCAGTTCCGAAGGTCGCCCACAGGCGGGATCCCAAGCTGCTCTCTTAGTACTCCAGAGGATCCGCCGTCGTCCCCCATTGAGACGATCGCTGTTAGGTGGGACGTCTCTAACTTCAGTCCACGCAGTGCGGTGCCGAGCCCTGTCCCGCCACCCAGCACAACGACTCGGCGACCTCGTGCTAGCCGACGACGGCGCTCCAGCAGCTCTAGGAGGGAGACGCCTGGCCGATCAGTTCGGTAGGGCAAAATCGCCGCTCGTGCGAGCCCAACGAGCCCCAACGCCATCAAAATGAAGCCGAGAGCGGCGGCACTAGCGGCGCGGATCATTGGATCAAGATCACGAAGTGCCAGCGCTTGCGCGATTTGGACAAGCGGATCTGGAAGCTGCGCCCCAGAGGCGAGCGCGCGAATGCCGCTGAGGGCGCCTAGGGCGATCGTCCCCGCGCCAAGAAAGGCCACCAACAGCCAGCGCTTTATCCCAAGACCTGGTCTCAACCAGCCCATACGCTGCACCGTTTAGCCGCGCTCCACGTCACGGTGGTGTACATGCAAGGAGTGCGCTCCAAACTGCGTCCGCAGCTGCACTGATAACGCCTCGCTGATCGCCACCGAACGATGGCGACCTCCCGTGCAGCCAATCGCGACACTAAGCCGTCCGCGGCCGTCAGTGAGGTATATCTCAGCGGTCGAAGCCAGGAACGCGAAGATGGATGCGGAAATAGCGGCGCCGGCCGGGTCGCCCAACACATAGGTCGCCACCTCTGGGTCGCGACCGTCTTTCGGTCGCAGCTCGGGGACCCAGTGGGGGTTAGCTGCAGAGCGCACATCGAACACTAGATCGGAATCGAGCGGGATTCCATGTTTGAACCCGAAGCTCGTAATGTGGATAGAGATCGCCGCATCTCCGCCGAGAACCTCGCGCACCAGTCGGTCGCGCAACTCCCGAGCGACCAGATCACTCGTATCAATCACCGCGTCCGCGATCTCTCTCGAGGCGCTGAGCATCGCTCGCTCAGCACGGATCGCCCCAGCGACGTCGCTCGGTGCATCGGTAGGGCCCCCGAGCGGGTGTCGATGGCGCGTCTCGCTGAACCGCCGCATGAGCACGTCGTCACGAGCGTCCAAATAGATCACCCGACTCTCAACACCGATCTCCGCGCTCGCTGCGCGGACCGCCTCAATGGTGGCACGCGGATCACCATCACGGGCATCAATTACAAGGCAGAGCCGAGCAAATCTTTCAGGCTTGAGGCGAATTTTTTCGATCAGGGCCGGTATCAGATCGTTGGGCATGTTATCGATCGTGCGGAAGCCAACATCCTCAAGGGACTTCGTTGCCGTGCTCTTTCCCGCACCCGAGAGGCCAGTAAGCAACACGATCTTGTGGGTCACAGCTGCCAACATCTCTAGCGTCCGCCCGCTCGAATCAACCAGATTGAGAGTTCATAGAGCACGTACAGCACGACGGAAAGAACGATCGGGCTGACGAGGTCCGTTCCCGGTGTTGCGAAGGCGCCGACAACGACGGCAAAGACGATGGCGTTGCGGCGCCATTTCCGTAGCTTTGCCGAGCTGACAACCCCTACCCGCGATAAGAAGACGAGCAGGATTGGATACTCCGTAGCCAACCCGAATACGAGCATGAGCGAACCGACAAATCCGAAGTAGCGATCGGCGGCGATGAGGGGGGTGAGATCACTCGTAGCAAATGAGAGGAGAAAGCCGACTGCAAATGGCAGGACCACCCAAGCTACTCCGACGCCAACAGCGAAGAGGAGCAGCGCCAGCGGAATCCACGGTCGCGCAGCACGACGCTCTGTATCTGTGAGTCCTGGGCTAATGAACGCCCAGGCCTGCCAGAGCCAGATCGGCATTGCAAGTCCAACACCACCGATGAGGCTGAGCTGCATGCGAATCCCAAATGCGTCGCCGATCCCCACGAAGTAGAGTGGCGTGCCATTCAGTGGCGTTCGCAGGAGCGCGATGAGGGTGTCGCACCAGGCGAAGGTGAGCGCTGCTCCGACAACAACGGCAACAAGGGCAATGCCGACGCGTCGGCGTAACTCTCTAAGGTGATCGACGAGAGGCGCCGGTACGTCGCTTACTTTGCGGCGTCGAGACATGATCGACTCGAACGGACGCTAGGCCTTTCGCTTCGGACGAACGGCTGGCCGCTTTGCCACTCGCTTCGTGCGGGACTTCGCAGGGGCTGAAGATGTGCCCGCCGTTGCATCCTTAAATTCTCGGAAGGAGTCGCCGACCGCCTTGCCGATCTCAGGCAACTTCCCTGGCCCAAAGACCAAGAGGACGACGGCGAGGATTAAAATCAGCTCTGGAAACCCGACGTTTGGCATTGGCAACCTCCTCGTAGTTGGGCTAGCGCCCTTAAGCGGCGAGTATAGCGAGCCGACGCCCCCACTCTGCTGCTGCCGCGCCCAGCGACTCTGCGACCCGCTCGTCCGCCGCCCCAGCGTCGCTGATCCCTCGGCCCACATTAACCAGAAGGCCCCCTCCGGTCACACCCACCCCCGGCTCACTCAGAGCGCCGCCCCCCGCGACGACCGCGCCAGTCTCACCCCCCTGAGCCCCAACACCGGGGACGAGGAACGGGAGGCCGGGGGCTACGGTTCGCAATTTGATGAGCGCGGCGGCATCTGTGGCGCCGACAACGAGTCCGATGCGACCAGCCACCGCCTCCGCGCGACGCCCAGCGAGTCGCGCTACCCGCTCTGCTAGCGACTCTTCAGGATCTTCAGCACTCGCGCCAACCTGCAGGGATTGCAGCTCACCTGCTTCAGGATTAGATGTGCGGCAGAGGAGGTAGGTAAAACCCTCAGTTCGATCGAGAAGCGGCGCCAGTGCTCCAATCCCAAGGTATGGATTCGCCGTCACAGCATCGGCACCGAGCACATCAAAGAGTGCGACCGCTTGGGCTGCAACCGTGGCCCCGATATCGCCACGTTTTGCGTCAACAATCAACGGGGTCTCCGCTGGAATATGCCGCCGCACGCGTTCAGCAAGGCGCATCCCTTCACTGCCGAGGGCCTCAAAGTAGGCCAGGTTCATCTTGAATGCCGCTGCATGTGGTGCGGTCGCACCGATCAGGGTCTCCAGCCACCGTTCAAGTCCAGCAGAGGTTTCGCGGTAACTGGCCGGGAGTGCAGCAGAGACCGGATCTATCCCAACACAGAGGAGTGAGCCAGTTCGGGCTGTGGATCTGCTCAGCAGCGCCAAGTACCTACTCACGGGGCGGGGCTCTGCGCAACGTTCGCAGTGTTGAGGCTCCCCCACGCCGGCCGCACATTTGGGTCTACGGGGTCACGCAGTGGGTTGACGATGACTGGTGGGTTCGGAATGCCTGAGGCAGCGACACTAAAAGAGGCGAGATTCAAACTGGCGAGGGTTCCATCTGCTGAGAGGAACGCAAGCTGCGAACCGCTTGGAGACCATGCAGGCGCCCACGACTTACCTGTGCGGGTCATCTCCAGCACAACCTCGCCCGTTGCAGGATTGATGATGACAACATCCGTACCGCGAGTAGTGAGTCGCGTGGCAGCAATCCAGCGTCCATCTGGGCTGATTGCTGGTTGAATCAGGCCCTTCTCGCCAACGCGAGTCGTGGCGTTCTTGGCAATGTCAAAGCGAATGATGCGCGACGACGATGCGCCCTCGGAGAGTCCATTCTGGACGTAGTAGAGGGCGGCGCCATCGGGGCTCCACGCAGGGTCTTGATGGCCAAAGGGGGTGATATGTGGGAGGGACGGTGTTGTGATCTTGGATCCATTACTGCTCATGAAACGGATCACGACATCGCTTCCGATGTCACGACCGCGGTAATCCGTCGCAACAGCGATGCGACCATCGCTGGCGATGGCTGGGCCGTACATGAAGCCTGACCAGTTGAGAGCCGGACGAGACCCCGGAATCAGGCCATCAAAGAGCACCTCCTCGCCGCCACCATAGGCCGAGAGGCGGAGCAGCGTTGGGATGTGCAATTCGTACTTCTGAACGCTCCCATTTGCAAGAAGCCGGCCACCAGTCTCGATCCGGTGCCGAATGGCGTAGAGCCATACGCCGTCGCCGCTCCAGGCGAGATCAGAATCGGTTGTTGACGTCGTGAGTTGTCGCAGCGATCCGCCGCTTAGGCTCCAGATTGCACCGCTGCGACCGAAGGCAATCGTTCCATCAATGGTGACTCCCGCTATGACCTCGGGGCCGCTGTTCGGATTCTCTGAGGGGGTGGGAGTACTCAGCGAGAGGCCGACAAGGCTCCCCGCCGCGAGCAGCACGAGCAGGAGCGCCGCGATGATTGGCGCTGGGCTAAACGATCGCCGCTGAGCGCCATCTCTGCTCATCAGATCACGATTTGTTGGAGGCTTTGCGCCGTGAAATGGTTGCGGTGCAGCGCGGCGTGCGCGCGGCAGCGGACGAAGCGATCGATTCTCACTCATACGCCCTCCCCCGACACAGCGGACCGAAGATCCACGACATGCACCTCTATCCGTGCAGATCCACGATACGTCCGCTGAACGGTTCGCACGACAAGGTCAATGGAGCCTCCCGCAAGCTGCTCTGCATCTGGGCGTCCGAAAGCCATCGCCTCCACCAGGGAGCCATCGAGGGAGAGCGTCAGTCGAGCATGCCTGCCATCCCCCACCAGGCGCACACCGGCAAGCGGGATATCGCGGAGGAGGAAGGTGGGTTCAGCGTTCCCCATCCCCGTCGGCGCGAGCTGATCCGCCAGCGCAGCAAGGTCTACCGGGCTGCGACCTCCGAGGGGGGCTGCAAGGTCAATCGTGAGCTCGGGTGTACGCGCCTGTCCTTGCGCCGCGCATGTGGCACTGAGTCTCGGTAGAAGGCTCCCCCATGAGGCACTCTCAAACGAACAACCCCCAGCCCCTGCATGTCCTCCATGCCGAATCAGAGCGTCACTCGCCTCCTGCAACGCCGCGGCAACACCGAAGCCCTTTGGTGCCCGCACCGAGGCGCGAAGTGGAGCACCGCCGACGTCGTCATGCGCCACGAGGGCGGGCCGTCCCGTCTCCTCACTGAGTCGGCCAGCGATAAGACCAAGGAGTCCAACGGACCACGGACCGCGCACAGCGACGAGCCCATCACCGAGATAAGCACGCTCGTCATCGCGCGACGAGCCTGGAGCCAGGCCGAGGAGGGCGCGTGCCTCTCCGATCGCAGCCTTCGTGAGCTCTTTTCGCTCAAGATTGATCCCCTCCAGCAACGCCGCTATCTCT
>Ga0136641_1000874_pt1 | contig 12764 bp, 19 predicted proteins | sample EliLak1302023Y_FD_115312 | JGI IMG/M metagenome (GOLD analysis project Ga0136641, IMG submission 115312) | Freshwater microbial communities from Elizabeth Lake, Yosemite National Park, California, USA - 13020-23Y | ecosystem: Environmental > Aquatic > Freshwater > Lake ...
GTCCGAAGATACGTACTCTCAGCTATAAGGTAGAACAGCTTACTGATAAAAAAGCGATGACGTATATACATGAATGTATCAAAGTTCTTCAAGGAGCTCTGATGAAGGGACTCACACCTGAAAAAGACTCTGACCTTTTTACAATTCGTGATGAGATGCTGGCAGACTTGAATCAACTCATCTATCTATTTACACTACACTGAAGCCTTCGGCTAGTGACGCCTTCGGCTATCCAGTGCTAATCAAATACGGCTCAGGATTCTCAACCCAGATGAGCTCTTCCTCCATCGGAGCAATCTGAAATCGCGAGAGGTTTACCCCAAGTGCCTTCAGACCTTCAACCACCTTCTTCTTTGCGTCTAGAATCAGCATAAGACCAGCATCTACAGACTGGTAGGCTCGGTCACAGATATGAATTTCTTCGACGCCAAAACCCATAATATAGACTCCCTTGTCAATATCATACAGATCAAGACCATGTTTTTGAAGTCGGCTTCGTGTACTTGAACCATACTCTCCCAACCCTTCAACTAATTTACAGGCCGTCTCAAATTCAACAGGATATCCGACGTAGAGCATTTTGTCTTTAGTAAATTTAACGTGTTAATTACACTTCAAATTTATTAGGTTTACTGTAGAATGAGCACAACCGTTGTGTTTGACGTGAGTGGTTTCTCTTTTTTGAGCATCGGACAAAAACTGATTTATCAGACAAACTGGGACCGTTATAACAATGTACAGACATACAACAGTAACGTCAGTACTGGAACCCAAGGGTACAATGGCTCAAATTATTATGAATTTAGAACATTTGCTGACAAAGCGAGTTATAAACAAGGGCAATATCTTCATCAACAACGATTTCCAACCTCAAACTGGGCTTCGGTGGATACACGATATCAATAAAAAAGAGGGTAGTGTAGAATGCCTGGACAACAAGCACCCGCAACTCAACAGTATATCCGTCCTACAAAAACAAATCCTAATTTTTCTCCACAGACAATTTTAATGCCTGATGGTAACTATGTAAGTACACTCTTTACATATAACTCTCCGACAACTCAGAATCAGGCAAATATGCTGTATCAAGAAAAAGTGAAATATGAGGCTGCGAATAACGCTGCGGTAACTGGAAAGACATTTCAGTTTGCGAGTCAACAAGATCGCATTTTAGCACTGATTGGTCGTTATAATCAGGCACCTAACTCTTAAGATTTTTCTCTGCTTGTTGCTTACAAATAGTTTCTACATAGGCACGAAGTGAACTACAAAGGTCTCCGAAGGATGCGACAACAGACACTTCAAGTGTGAGTGGACGCTCCTTCTTTGCCTTATCGATAATTGCCTCTGCTGAAGGAAATGTGTGCTCCATATTTACCAAGTAAACATGGAAGACGACTTATTCAAGTTTTTACTTTTGTCGCAGGAGCGACACGAGGGCGTGTGGTATTTGACCCCCTGAACTCATCAAGCTTCGGCTGATACATCTCCTGCCACCCTTCACGAAGGATGACCTTTTCATCCTTTACAGTGCCGAGCCATAGAGTACCCGTCGTCTCCTTCGGGTCATAGGCATAAATCTTCTGTGTAGCATCGACCCAGTACGGTACTCCCTGAAAGACCTTTCGTTGCATTATTTCTACTATAACTATACATCGCAGGCAGAATCAAATTTAACATAGATAAAAATTGAAAATCTCATTCTTAGAATCATATCTTCACACTATGGCAGTAAATAGTCCCGAAGTGAATATCTACAAGCTTGTCCCAGGAGAAGAGTATTGCGCTTTTATAAATAGACCAAACCGAGAAGATAAATATTTTCGCGGAACTTTTGTCGAATACTATCGGAATAGCGCTGGATATCAAATGATTCGGTTTTACCCAGCAATTCAAGAATATTACGGGGAGATGTTGCCTATACCCGCTACAAATCCTCTTGGACTCTATCTGCGAGTCTTTGAATCTGGATTTCAGAGTTATAAGTATTATAGCGCATCTCGGTTTACTAAGAAAGAAAAAAAGGAGATTCTTGAACGGTCTGTACTGTATGAGCGTCGACAGTATGAGCGCGGACTTACTGGCTCCACGCCAAATAACCTCTGGTTTCCACGTGACCTTGTTAGAGAACTCAGTCTGAAGTACTTGACAAATTCAAAGGTTGCTAAGAGAACTGGTTGGCGCAAATAGACTACTCGCGTACATTTTTAACGCGAATCGTATAATCTCCAGGTCGCAGATAGATTTGACGAAGCGCATCTGCTCTCTCTTCGTCAAGTTTATGAAAGTTAATCGCTGTCTCTACAATACGCTGTGCAGTGAAGTACCAGAGCATCTGAACGAGCTGAGAGCCGTTGCGCATACGGGGTTCCATTTTATTGATTTGTAATATGGGAAGTTGAACGGTCAAATTTAATGCTTAGAAGATTGGCAGTACCTGTTCAAGTTCCCTTGCGCTCAACGCACCGTTGCCAACAAACCATTCAATAAACTGAGCAGTGCGAGGATCCTGAAAACTCTTTACAACACGATCCAGCATTTTTTCTGCATTTTTAGTTTTGGCATAAATAACATTTACATGATTCTCAGCATAGTACTTTTCCATATCAACCTTTACAAAGTTAAACGCATAGTTGCTTCCACTATTTCCATAGCCACGATTTACAAGAATAGATGGGCCAGTAAGGGGTGCTACACAAAGATCTTCCTTATCTTCATAATGCTTCTTTACAAAGTTTTCCTTAATGTACTGCTTCTTTTCTGTTCCCTTAATTCGTCCAATCTCAAGTACACCATCATGAATGTTATTTGCATAAATGAGGACAATACCATTGTCTACAAGTTGATCCTTCACTTGATTCCAGACAACTGAACCAGTCTTTACAGAAAGTCCAAGAGACTCTAGATTTGTAGTTTCCTTTAGAAGCGTGCGAAGTTCCATGTACTTTGGAGTCAAGTAAACACTCCCATTAGGTACTTTCAAGATAAAGTTGTCAGTTGTCTTCTTTTTCTGTAGAACAAGAAGCATTGTCTCCTGAGTCGTATCATAAAATCCAGCCTTTGTCAGAATAGTTGCTTTGTGAACAGTCATACTATCCGCAATATACTTACGCATTGGTTGATAGTAAGAGCAGTTCATAAGTGATGTTGGTAGAATGAACGCTAAGAATCCATCTTGATTAAGATGCTCTGTGACACATTTATAGAGAAATCCTACAAAGATATTTGGACGTCCAGTCATACAGAGTGGATTCTTATCTTTAATTACAAAGTAGGGTGGGTTTCCAATAATGAGGTCAACAGGTGGACCATTCCATTTCATAAAATCTGCACATACTAGATTCGGCTGTTTTAGTGAAGCATAGAGTTTTTTATTCATCTCTACACCTGTGACAAGAGCATCAGGATAGAGACGACGAGCATCTAGTAGAAATTCACCTGAGCCAAACGACGGTTCCAAGATAGTCTGCGGTTTCACCTTCAACTTCGCAAGCTCTTCAAAGAGTAGTTCACGAACCTTTTTTGGTGTGAAGAAGATTCCTTCTTTTTGCCGTTCATCCTTTGACATCGAATCATGAAATTCCTTTGATACATCACGGAACTCTGTTAGGGGTACTTCAAGGTGTGGTGCCACCTTTACTAGTTCCTTATTAACCTCTTTCTGTATAAGAGCATCAGGAGCCTTACAAGGATTCTTTCTTTTCATATGAGTGGTAAGTCCAGCCTTCTTCGTAAACTCCTTTCCACAACGTTCACAGATATGGGTGGGCATTTTTCTATATCTCGAGAAGACAAAAAGATGCAATCAAATTTTGGTATAAAAATGGCAAATCCGGAAGTGCAAAATTAAAAAGTAAATAAGTAAGTGGGGTATTTTTGTTCTTCGATTCTTTTACTCGCGGTGAAGGCTGATTTGCCATGCTGGGCAACAAATACCAAGTGTATTTTTCCAGCGCAGAAGACAATGAAGTGTAGAAGGACCTGCTATCAGCACAACTGTGTTCTTTGTAACAGTCTTAATTGCTGATGGGCTCAATTCGGCATCTGTGATCTGATGAAAATCAAAGTGATCCCCCTTCCAGATAAAGTACGTCTTTGAAGTCTGTTCAGTCTGGCATTTTGCCTTCAGTTTTTCAACCTTAAAGGAGTTTCCGTGCTGTGTGAGAAAGGCTGAGATTCCTTCTTGACTAATGCGTCCCTTTTGCTTTGACTGTTCAGAATAGTTTTCATTGTGGTCAAACTCATAAAACTGCTTGAAGAATGAAGAAGGAAACTTGCTTGTCATCATCTTATGCGCTTCCTTAAGATAAATTTCACGCGAAGGCTTTGGAAACGCAAGCGGCTGTGGATAGAGTGCCATGATACGGTCAAGCCATCCATTATCATACCAGAACTCTGCTAGAGTGCTGTCCGTCCACTCATTCTTGTCAAACTCCTGCATAAACTGTGGCATAGAATTGTTTTTGAACTCCAGTGTAACAGTTCGTAGAAGAATCTCGCCCTTGTAAAGCATTAGATTGAAGTCGTGATGATTTCCCAGACCACCTTTGTGCTCGAGAATAAAGCGATTAAAGTCATTACACTTCAGATGTGCTTTGATATACTTGATAAACTCATCACGAAGCTGTGTCCACTGCGCACCATATATGACATCCGAGAAGAAAGGATGCGTCTCATCATTCAGGATTAGCAGTGCTGCTTCTCGAATATTATTGGATGAGTCATTTTCAGCACGAGTGTTTGACTTGAAGAACGCAGTAATGTCAGATATAATAGGTTCGCGTTTAACTGACTTAGTAGGCTTGATTGACTTTTTAGCAAGCTTGGTTTCTAGTTTGGTCATCTTATCCATGAGTTTTATAACTTCCTGCTCCAGGATGGCGATACATGCGAGTTCAATTTTTGACATTCTTGTTAGCGGTGGAGGTGTAGTATTATACACTTACTGGCAAAACTTCAAATTTAAAAAAAGAGTTGGTGCCGCAGCACACCTTTTCTCTTTTTGTTTTTTCTCTTTTTGTCTTTGTTCTGGTTTTCTACTCATTGCGCATCATGCTCACCTGCTCCTTGTTGCGGTCATCCTGGTCAAGCTCAGGACCATCCTCTGCCTCAGGAGCAACAGGAGCAGCCGCACCCTCGGCGAAAGCAGCCGCAACCACCTCGACGAGAGCCGCCTTCTCAGCCTCAGCAGCAACCTTCACCTTGTTGGTCTTGCGGCAGCCAGCACAGCGGCTCGGCGCATCCCACTTCTGCTCCTTGAAGTAAATCTGCGAGCCGACTGGGAAGATGAAGTCCGTGTGGCAGTCCTTGCAGTTGATGGGAAAGGCAGTCAGCTTCTTTGCCTTCTTCGCAGTTCGGCACGGAACACAGCGGACAGGCGCCGACCAGCCATTCTCCTCATAGTGCTGCTGAGCACCGATGGAGTGAACGAAGTCAGCATGGCAGTCGCTGCAGGAGATGTGCATGGTTTGCGGACCCTGACGCTGCGCCTTCTTCTCCTGGCGGCACGGGTAGCAGCGTGTCGGAGCCGAGAGCCCCTTCTCGGTGAAGAAGGCATTCTCCTTGTCTGAGAAGAAGAAGTCAGTCTCACAGTCGCGGCAGTTGAGAAGGGAGCCGCTGTGGACCTCCTTGCTCTGACCGCCACCGCCACCGCCACCGCCACCGCCACGCATCTTCTTCATCTGCTTCGCCTCCAGAGCAGCTGCCGCAGCCACCTTCTTCTGCTCTGCTGCTGTCGCCGCCGCACTCTCCGCAGTGCGCTGAGCGTAGCAGACCTTGAGGCGAGCAGCGACCGTGTTGTCGCCGTTCATCTGCTGCTCCTCGAGGTTCATGATCTCCTGGTTGAGTGCGAAGGAAGGCATTTTGTGTGGGTGAGAGTGTGTGTAGATGCTCGATACTTACTCAAATATGGACGGTATAATTTCAAATTTTTTTATTTGCTCTTCTACATAAAAAAAATAGTGCCGCAGCACCCTTTTTTTGTTCTTTTAAATTTATGATTTTTTTAGAAGTAGATCTTCTCAATCTGAATGGGATTCTTGCGGTAGTCAACAAGACCAACCTCCCAAGAACCAGTGAGCGTCTTGATGGTCCAACCATTGTCGTCACCAGACTCATAGTAACCATCTTCAAGAGAAGTTGACATAATGTCCTCTCGCAACTCCTGTTCAGACATAGTAGTTTCAACAGACAGAGCAATACGAAAACCATCAAGCCATTCAGCAGAGATAATGTCCACGCTCATGATATCAAGAAGACCCTCAACAAACTCCATTGGGTCATTCTTCTTGACATGTGCCTCAATAGAGACTGTCTCGAAGTGTGCCAGTGCCTCATGGTAGAGACGAAGGTGCTCAGCGTAGTCCTCCTCGCTCTCCCTTAACTCCTTCTCTGGCACCTCATGACGGAATGACAAATTGAGCGTAATGATAGAGAGATGCTTTACATGCTGCGACTTCATCTCCTTCTCAAAGAGGATAACAGGCTCAATGAGGTTCAGAATCTCTCCCTTTCGCATTTTACTGAGTGCCTTGGGAAGAATAAGACCAACCTCATGATGAATGTGGCGTGCAAGGCGCTTCAGCTCTGGAGCACAGTTTACACTAATCTCCCTGTGGTAGTTGCGGTAGAGCAGAGGAGCGTGTCCTACGCCATTGAACATGGAGAACTGGAATAGCTTGTGTCCTGCCAGATCGGTGTACTGATGAGCAAGAGGAACTGTGTAGGTTGCCATTGTGTCTGGATGCGATGTATCTTGATGGGCTTATCTATTTCCACTGGAATACCAAATTTCAATTTTTACTATGCTCTTACAAAAAAACAAAAAAAAGTAGTGCCGCAGCACCCTTTTTTCTTTTCTTTTCTGGTTTTGTCTTTTTTTCTTCTTGTTTATGGTTTGTGTTTAGATGTCCTCCTCTGCCTCCTCTGCCTCCTCTGCCTCCTCTGCCTCCTCTGCCGCAGGTGCAGCAGCCGCATTGCTGGGAGCCTGATTGGGCTGGATGCCCATCTTGCCGTCAGCGCCCTTGCCCCAGGTGCCGATGGAGATGCCCTTCTTGAACTCCGCCATGCTCACGTAGATCATCTTGGTATCCACGTGACGCAGGTTGGTGCTCTTGGGCATGGCCTTCAGACCCGCTGCCGCCAGCTCATCCGCGTCAGGCTCATCAGCAACCTCTGCGACGGCGGCGGAGGCGGCAGCAACGGCGCTCTTGCCCTTGGGCGGCGCAGCCTTCTTGACGGGCGCAGGCGCGGGCGCGGGCTCTTCCTCCTCGTCAGACTCGGGCTCAGGCACCTTCACCTTCGCCTTCTTGACAGGCGCAGGCGCGGCGGCAGGCTTCTTGACGGGCGCAGGCGCAGGCTTCGCGACGGGCTTCGCAACCTTGAGCCCCGCCGCCTTCAGCTGCGTGACGCTCATGCCGCCGCGCGCCTCTGCCGTCGCTGACTGGTGGTCAGGGTTGTCGAGGATGTACTCCACCGCCAGCACGATGTCGTCCTCGTCAGGCTCTGCGTAGCCCCCCTCGGCGTCGTCTGCGCTCGCCTTGAGGTAGCCCGCGACCCGCATCTGGAAGCCAGCGCGCTTGCAGCCGTCCTCAGCGCCCTTCTCGGACTCCCAGCGCTCGTCGTCGGCGTACTCCCCCTTGATGAGCGCAGTGATCTGCGGCGAGATGGCGCCGTAGAACGCGGACCACGCGTTGCCCTTCGCGGGCGCGCGCGCCTTCACAACCTTGGCGCCTGCGGGCGCGCCGTGCAGCTCAGCCAGTCGCTCCTCAACGAGGGCGAGGCGAGCAGTCACAGCGACGAACTCCGCGCGCGAGACAGTGGACTTGGAAGCCATTCTGTGCGTGTGTGGGTGTGTGTGGGTGTGTGTGTGGGTGTGTGTGGGGATCTCTCTAATCAACCAGAATAACCGACCTCTTAGTTCAAATTTTTTTTTTAATTGAGCGCATAGCCCATTTTGGTCATCTGTGCGCACAGAGATTTCTTCTGTATTTCACTTCTCAAAAAAATTTGAAAGAGCCTCGCAGAGGTGCGCGCGCGCGCTCGCGCCCGCATGTGCGCGCATATCTGGAAATGGTCTGCGCGCTCAATTATATAAAAAAATTGAATACAATATCCCCTATTTTTGATTGATTAGAAGAGCCCTACACACACCTCTTCACCCACCCACCCACCCACCCACACACCATGGCTGTCTCCGCGCCTACGCTCGCCGTGCCCGCAGAGCTGGGCGACAAGCAGTGGACCCTCGCGCCTATGTTCTGGTTCATCGCGGGCGAGACGCGCAACCGCTTCGACGGCGAGAGCGACGAGCAGTACGTCGCGCGCGTGCTCAAGAATAAGCGCATTCGCGACCGCGCGCGAGAGCGCCAGCGTGTCAAGTGGCTAGTGCGGCTTGACGGAGCACAGACGGGTGCACGCGCACGCCTCTTTGCCGAGGGCGAGGAGGAGCCGGCAGTGCCCGAATCTGCGCCGCAGGACAACCGCGTTGCCGATCTTGAGCAAGAGTGCGTGCGTCTTTCGTTTGAGTCCCGTAACTGGCAGTTGCGCTGCGAGAGGATGGAGGCGCGACTGATGCGCGTCACTACCGCAATGGGAGACCTTGCGCGTCTCACCGCGGCGGCGGCAATTGAGGTCGCCGAAGAGCATGAGCGCGACGAGGCGTAAATAACCAGAAAAAGAAGAGCAAATACAAAAAGAAAGAAAAGAGACGTGCTGCGGCACTACCTCTTTTTTATCTCTTTGCGCAGGTAAGAGCAAAAAAAAATTTGAAATAATGACCTCCCTATTTGATTAGTATAGAGAGACCCCCACACACATCTTCATATACACCATGGCTACTGCACGCATCACCGCACTGGAGGAGCAGATGAAGGGACTGATCGCACGCCTCGCTGTACTGGAGGCTGCGCCTGTCAAGAAGCCGCGGGCGAAGAAGGTCAAGTCAGCCAGTGATGAGGAGAAGGAGCCGCGCGCACCCACTCCCTGGCAGGAGCTTCTCGCACGCGTGCGTGCTCTCCTCAAGGATCATGAGGATGCGAAGACGGCGGTCGGTAAGGGTGTCTTTAGCTTCTGCTCGCATCTGAAGGGTCAGTGTGCTGGCGACTATGAGACACTCACGGATGAGGTGATTCTGGAGAATGCGCTTGCGTGGGTTGTGCCTTCAAAGGATGAGCCTGCTGCCGAGCCCGCTGCTGAGCCCAAGGCAAAGAAGCTCGTCAAGAAGGCTGTTGCGCCCTTGGCAGAGCCTGTTGCTGAGCCCAAGGCAAAGAAGCCCGTCAAGAAGACGGTTGCCAAGAAGGGCAAGGAGAGTGAGAGCGAGGAGTAGAAACAAAAAGCAAGAAAAAGCAAGAGAAAAATACCATAACATAAAAAGAAAGAAAAAAGAGGCGGCGGTCTTCTTTTTTTTTATGTCTTTCTTTATATAAAAAAAATTGAATATACTGGTGTGTAATATTTATGACTAAGAGGCACCCACACAATAACCACAGAACAACGCAAAAATCACCAGACCAACGCAAAGATGCCGAGCCACTTCGCATGCTTGACTGAGGAGGAAACGCAGGCGACCGAACCGTCTTATGACGGCAACGGGGCTAGCGTGTTTCTCTCTAGGGTCGACGACGGACACTGTGGTGACCCGCTCTGCGAGGCACCTAGCTGCATTCGGTTCATGGAGGATAAGAGCCCCTTTTCAGCCGTCTTTGGTCCGCCTGACAGCATCTGGTCACCTCGTCGCTGGGCGGATATGATGGATGAGACCAGCGACGCAGATGACGCAGCCTTTGCGCAGCGCAACGGTGGTATGACCATCGCCATGCTTCTCGCTGCCGCAAAAGAGGTAAAGCATGAGGAGGTGTCTTTCGTGCCCTTTGTCGCAGACCCCTGGGCTCGCAATACGAACGGCACAATTATGTGCTGCCGCAACCAGGCACATGGTGGCATCAAGGGAACCATCTCGCCTGCCGAGAATGGCTTTGCTGCCGGCTGTAATGCACATGCGGCGCAGTTACCCTGTGTAGGTACACATGAGGGCACACCGCTCTTTGGCAAGCGCTTCGCACACATTGACGAGCCAGAGTGGACAGCCTCACAGCCGCGTGAGCAGGGTCGCACCTCTACAGATAACTGGCGTGTACCAGCCTTTGCGGGTTGCAAGCACTGTGTTTCTGCGCAGGGTGTACCCATGACAAACCACACATCAAGCACGCAGTTTGTGACGTCGCAACGCAAGCTCTGTGGCAAGGTTCTGCGTGGAATCAAGCCGCCGACATAAATACAAATACCAAAGACAAATACCAAAGACAAAAACCAAAGACAAAAATCAAAAAAGAGGCAATAGCCCACCTCTTTTTTTTAAAATTTGAAATATTTCCTCCCTTTGAGTATAGTAACCAACCATCCAACCAGTCATCTACCACCAGACACCATGGACACCTTTGACAATGAGTTCCAGGTGCCGCGCTTCAATGCGATTCTCGGCAACCCTGATGCGAGTATCTGGGATCCGCCCGCACCTGAGAAGTCTCTCTACGTGTTTCTCAAGGAGGAGGAGGCACCACTCTTTCCCTCAGCGAGGGAGCGCTGTGGGATTTTCGGTACTCATCCTGCGATGCGCAAGAGCACACTTCTCCGCATGAAGAAGCAGTAGACTTACAAAAACAACAATAACAAAACGAAAAAAGAGGCAATGCGCCCACTTTTTTTGAAAATTTGAACTTTACTAAACCACTGACAAAATGTAAACAGTCACCATGTCACCCATCATTATCTACAAGTTGGATCTTGAGGACGCAATTGAAAAGATCCGTGCTAAGCTTCTTACCAATATGACGCCTGCACAGAAGGCAGACTGGATGTGGCTCTTGGAAAAGAAGGAAAAGAGGCTTGCTGACCTTAATAAGGACATTAAACCTCAGGAGGAGATGGTGAAGAGGCAAAGGTAAAAAAATTGAAATTAAACTCCCCATATATTTCTTAGTAAGCTGACAAGACACACTAGACAAAATGTCCATCATCTCTTTCATTCGCAAGCTCTACCAGGCACTGGCGACCTGCGACTCCTGTGGTGGAGATGGCGGTGTTGCCCGCTCAGGTACACTCGGTGGTCGTACTCTCTGCGGTAGCTGTGTGAGTGCATATAATGGAAACTAGACGCAGCCACTCAGAACAAAAAAACAAACAAACACTAACTTATTTTTTGGTTTCTCTTCATAAAAAAAATTGAAATTACTCGTTATGTATTTAATACATAAAGCTACCATTACATACAAAATGCGTTTTCACTCTATCTTCTCTTGGCAATTCAGTTCATGTGTCTGCTCGTCGAGGCAGCCCCATACTATGAGATTCTAGTGTCTCATTACATTAATATCTTGGAAAATCAGGTAAATTATGCGATTGGAAAGGGTGCAACTCTTGTAGGTGGTTCTTCAAGTAGTACTCGTTATAAGGGGTCTACAATGTTTTCACAGGCAGTCCTTTGGCTCTCACTAGAAGATTCTCCTAGTTATGTAGCACATGTAGCGCGGCAGAATAGAACAAAGCTAGAGCAAAATACCACTACAGGTTGGTTCTGGTAGATAGAGTATAAAGAAATAAAAAGACAAAATTTTCATCTTTTTTATAGTAAGAGGCATATGAAAAAAAATTTGAATTATTAAATCCTAATAAATGAATATAGTAAGGGAATATTAACACACTTCACAAATGTCTTCCACCTCCAATACTACCGCAATCAAGCTGGCGCTTACGCAGATGCGTGCTGCGATGACTGCTCTGGAGTCTGCTCTTGGGACGCCTTCTAAGACTGAGGTCAAGGAGACCAAGGTCAAGGAGACCAAGGTCAAGGAGGAGAAGGAGAAGAAGGTGCGAAAGCCGACAGCATGGAATGCCTATGTCACAGAGTATGGCGGCGTGAAGAAGGCAAGTGAACTCAAGAAGGCGGATCCTGCTGCCTATGAGGAGTGGGCGGCTGAGTGGAAGGAGACGAATGAAGGAGAGGTGCCTGCGCCAGTGGCAGCAGAGCCCAAGGCACGTAAGCCTCGCTCTGATAAGGGCAAGCCGCGTGCGAAGAAGCCTGTAGAGGTAGAGGAGACAGAGGAGGCAGAGGAGGAGGATATCTAAAAAATAAAAAATAAAATGGGTGTAAATAAGAAAAAAGAAAGAGAAAACTACACCCTATTTTTATTGTACTCATACAAGAGCCAATTAAAAAAATTTGAATTATTAATTGGCTATTAAAAATTAGTATAGCTAGTATCATACAAAATGTCTTCACTCACCATCGCACAGATCACCGCACTGATTGCGCAGATGCGTAATGCTGCTGATATTCTTGAGAGTTCTCTTGTTCCTCTTGCCAACAAGGCTGCTGCTGAGCAGCCCGCAAGGAAGGAGCGCTCAGACAAGGGTAAGTCGCGCAGTAAGAAGCCTGCCGCAGATGAGGAGGCTCCTGAAGAGGCACCAAAGAAGGCAAAGGAGCCCAAGACACGGAAGCCAAATGCCTGGCAGGACTTCGTTAAGCTGAGTGGCGGTGTCATTAAGGCGAGTGCGGCGAAGAAGTCAGACCCTGATTCCTATGATGAGTTTGTAGAGAACTGGAATGCTGAGAATCCTGTGCCCACAAAGTCTACTGCGCCTAAGAAGGCGCCTGCATCTGCTCCTAAGCCCAAGGCAAAGGCAAAGGTGGTGCCACTTCTTCCTGCCTCTGACGATGAGGGGGAGGCACAGCAGCATGAGCTCGTTAATATTGAGGGCGTCAACTA
>Ga0136641_1000875_pt1 | contig 12762 bp, 14 predicted proteins | sample EliLak1302023Y_FD_115312 | JGI IMG/M metagenome (GOLD analysis project Ga0136641, IMG submission 115312) | Freshwater microbial communities from Elizabeth Lake, Yosemite National Park, California, USA - 13020-23Y | ecosystem: Environmental > Aquatic > Freshwater > Lake ...
AATGAACGGATGAAATTGCCTGCAAATTCTTAGTGCCAGGCTTTATTAATCGAGTACTACGACTCCGTTAGCTGTCATCAAGTGCACAGCAACGATTCCTGATTGGCCATCGTTCGTTGCTGGTTCGATCCATTCAATGTTGACGTCGCCAAGGGATGCCAAAATCTCATCCTTAAACCATGAGTCGGCTAACTGATCCTGATCTGCAATCACAATCTTTTCGATCTCAGCCATTGGCATCCCATCTTGTGATGGATGTTCGGTGGATAGCCACTGAATAAAGAATGGGAATTCGCGAGTATCGGCAATCTCCTGGACGCCAATCTGCTTCCACTTTAAATCTGTGCCGTTAGGGCGGGTGCGATGGCCTTCGATGGCATCTCTGCCGAACTTCTCTGCAATGGGATCGATGTTCTTGGTGCTAAATACCCATGTAAACCAGCCGCCGCCTTCATTAGCCTTCTGAGTGACCGCTTTGCCCCATGGAGTCTGTTCTGTGGCCGGGTGATCTAAAGGACAGACCACCTCAATGTATTGACCATTCTTAAGGGGCGCTGTGAAGTTACGTGTTCCAAATCGTGGGTGAAGACCACCATCGACAAAGGTGCTGCCGATGCGCGAACCTAGGCGTTGGACAGTGTCTGCAAGTTGTTCATGAGAAGTCACATAAGAAACATGGTCTAGGCGCATAGTGGAATTCTGCCCCATCACAAGGGGTGCTCTTGACCAAATCCCAACAGCTAACGAGCAAGAATCTGGCGATAAAGCGCCAGGTGCGCAGTTGCTTTCGCCTTCTTTCCCGTGGCCTCTAACGACCTGCTACGGGCCCATTCACCCATCTTTAACCGCGCTGATGGATCTCTGATTAACGATTGAATACGGGCTGCCAATTGGGCAGCATCCGCATCTGTCACATAACCCGTCTCAGTTTCTATAACTACCTCTTCCACCGCCCCAGCCCTGACACTGACAACCGGCAGCCCAAAGGATTGCGCCTCAAGAATCGAATACGGAACACCTTCATTGACCGAGGTACTCAAGAAGATATCTCCTGCCGGAATGACCTCTGATGGCTCTTGCCAGCCCAACACACGGACATTGGCGGGTGCATCCTTCTTCAGCTGCTCATACAAATCCCCACCGCCTGAGATCAAGAAGAGCGCTTTCGGCAATAGTTTGGCAACCTCAATCGCCAGGTATGGATTCTTCACGCCAACAAGACGTGCCATCCACACAACCACAACCTGATTCTCATCCTCGATGCTTTGTTTCTGACGGGCTGCATCTCTAGAAATAAAATCGATTGAATCAATCTCCGATGCAATCGATAGGTACTGGTCTCTCTTACCAATACCTACTGCAAGGAGTTCTTCGCTTACTTTCTCACCTACGGTAATTAGCGCCACAGAACGCTTTGCCAGAACTTTTTCGATCCCAATGATGACTCGTTGTTTAAAGCCTAAAAATTCGGGGTCAGTTAACAGATGTCCGTGGAATGTGTGAACGATTGGAGTTTCGGTCTTTAGTAATCGACCCAGAAGCCCAGCCTTAAAAGTGTGAGTGTGAATTAAATCAGGCTGGTATTCGTTCACAATCTGCTTCAACTCGAAGTAAGCCAACACATCCCTAACAGGGTTGATTCTTCTGCCCAAAGAATTCACTCGCGCATGCTTCAGAGACTGCAAACTCTCATCTTCAATCTCATTGCCCTGCACATGCCCCACTGCAAGCAAGGATTCAACCTGCATCTGCTCTAAATCTTTAATCAAACCATGCAAATAACGCGAAGTTCCACCCTTATTTAGCCGAGCAATGACATGCAGGACTCTAGGACTTTCTATAGGCATCTAAAACCTCAGATGGAGAACCTAGCGCCATCTGCTTTCCATGATCCAGCCATAAAACCTTTGTTGCTAACTCAGCTACCGTTTCAAGATCATGGGAAACAAGGACTGTCGCTTCACCGCCACGAATCAATTCCAGCATTCGGGCCTTCGATTTTCTCTGAAAATCTCCATCCCCTACTGCAAGCACTTCATCAATAATCAAGAGGTTCGATTGCTTGAAAGTCGCAACCGCAAAACCAAGGCGTGCAACCATTCCCGTTGAATAGGTACGAATAGGCAGGTGGATGTGATCCTCGAGTCCTGCCCAAGCAGCGATCTCTGCGACCTTAGCTTTCATTGGCTTGGTTCTATTTCCTAGTAGGACCCCAAACAAGACAATGTTCTCGGCTCCCGTCAGTTCTGGGTTAAAGCCAGCTCCCAATTCAATCATCGGTGCAATATCCCCATTAATTCGTACCACTCCGCTTGAGGGGGGTAACGTCTTCGCAAGCAACTTCAAGAGCGTTGATTTGCCTGCACCATTTCTGCCGACAATTGCTAGGACTTCACCTGATTCAATCGTAAATGAAACATTATTGAGCGCATTAACTTTCACATCACTACTAATGCGCCGGATTGAATTCATGGCAGCATCCTTCAGAGTCCTCGCGCCGCCATGTCGAATTGTGTATGTGAAACTTGCTGAATCTACTTGAACAACCGCACTCATTACATCATCACCACAGTCTTGCTCCAGTAACGATTGAAGATAAAAATACCCAAGAATAAGGTTACAAAAGCACTCCCAAACATATACAGCCAATCAAATGTTGTTGCGACCCCTGTATTTGTAAAGACCGACCTAAAAATATCAAGGTAGGATGAAAGTGGATTCAACGAAACGACCCTTTCCACATTCTTCCCCAATATATCCTTAGGATAGAAAACAGGAGTCAGATATGTAAGAAGCTGAACAAGAATGTTGACAATATTTCGAGAGTCATCAAATTTTATAAACAGAATTGAAGTCATCAGTCCTAGTCCTGTAATCAGATACATCATTGAAATAATCACAAAAATAGTTGCGGGGATAAATGGTGAGAACTTGTCGCCAACAATTAAATTTACGAAAACTAAAGCAAATAAACCAAAAATAAAGTTGACTGCACTTGAAATCGAGCTTGAAATGGCAAATATCTCCGGCTTTACATATACCTTTTGCAAAATACCCACACCGCCAGCAATTGAATCTGCAGCCTGCAGAAATCCTTGTGAGAAGAAAGTAATCAGAAGAACGCCCGCTAAAACATAGGGAGCAAACGAAACACCATTTGCGAGTTTTGCATTAAAGATATTGACAAAGACATACCAGAGAACCAAACTTGAAAGTAATGGGTTCAGCAGACTCCAAACTAAACCCAGAACAGATCGACGATAGCGAACGTGTAAATCACGTCTGACCAGAATTGATATCAAATCTCGATGGTTTAAGACCGCTCGAAAAAGGCCTCCGAATACGCCTACTCGGCGAGAAGAGTCGTAATCAAAAAACTCGGCACCCGTCATATGCCGATTCTATCTGCTGGAAGCTTGAGGTTGACAAAATGCCTAATTTAATCGGTGTTTTATTCATTTTTAGTCGTTGAATTAATTGAAAATTAACGTAAATTGACTTCTTGCGAGCCCTCACTTAATCCAGAAAATTAGAATTGTCCATTCACAAGATGTGAGATTTTCTGACTACTCATACCCCATGAGTAGGTCCCCGGTTTTTTCTTTTTTAATGTCATATTTTATTACTCCCAAAACTCCCAAAACCCTATGCTGGAAATGGACCGCTATCCGCTATTGCCAAATGTGTGCGGTACGTACCGGGGGATAACCAGCCAAATCCCTACATAAAGCGAGAGATTACCTTGTAAGCAATCTTCTGAGCAATCTTCTGAGCAATCTTCTGAACAATCTTCTGAACAATCTTCTGAACAATCTTCTGAACAATCTTGTAATGGTTACAGTGTTACTGAATCGCTTACCTTACAAATCTGGGAGCTTCTCGATTTGCATTTGCTTTTTTAGTTAGTAAAATTATCTTGTCACGAGAAGGCAGAACTTGTTTCGGCTGCATTGAAACAAGGGATTTGTTAGTTCTCTGTTTGAACTTAAACAGCGATCAAAACATGAGTGATAAGTACTTTGCAATCGCAGAGTGCTTTTTATTTGGCCCTCTCTTGAAAGGAGTCGCACATGCGACCTCAGAAAATAGTGTATGAAATAATCGAAAGCCTTTGTGACTATATTGCACAAGGTTTTTCTTATGATAAAGCAGCAACAAATAGCGGCATCTCTGCCAGCACATTTTTCCGTTGGATGAGAATTGGAATTCTTCCGGACGCAGAACAAATCTATAAGGACTTAGTTCGTGCAGTGAAAGAAGCATCCGAATTCTCCGAATTTGAGGCTTTGCAACTCGTGCGTAGCGCAGCGATTGTGGACCGAAATTGGAAAGCTGCGGCTTGGTTTTTGGAGCGGCGCTTCCCTGATCGTTACGGAAAGCAATTCCCAATTGATGGAATCGTTCGACCAGAGGATGGTTCCGATGAATAAAAATGACGATCAAAACAATTTGCACAATCAGCGACAATTGGAAGCACAAAAACTCGACGACCTGGCTGAAAAATATTTCATGGCAGCGTGCGCTGGAGATATCAAAGCGGCTGAGTTTCTTTTGGATATTTCTGAGCGTCGGTCGAAACTCCTCGGTTTAGACGCACCAATTCAGACTCAGATGGAGGTGATTACATATGACGCAACCGAATTACAACGCCAATACGAAATTCTCTCGCGAATCTCAGATCGCAGCCTCTAGATATCAATGGGAATTCGGTTGGGCTCGGCCAGAACAACTACCGCCTGACGGAGATTGGTCATGTTGGCTTTATGTTGCCGGTCGCGGAGCAGGTAAAACTCGAACCGCAGCTGAATGGATTTCGTGGCAAGCAATCCAGCATCCGAACACTCGATGGGCCGTGATTGCTCCAACTATGCATGATGCAATCCAAACCTGTATTGAAGGAGAGTCGGGGATTACTGGAGTACTCAAGCGGTACCAAATTCAATATCAATTCCTAAGGTCAAGTGGCCGACTCTTACTGGAAAACGGATCAACCATATTTCTATACTCGGCCGAGGAACCAGATCGATTGAGAGGTCCCCAGTTCCATGGTGCATGGTTGGACGAGATGGCTACTTACCCGTACGAAGATCTTTATGACCGCCTCTTACCCGCACTTCGATTAGGACGAAATCCACAACACATAATCACAACAACACCAAAACCAACCGCGCTCATGCGGCAGTTAATCCTCGTTCCTGACCCATCTCGAATTGTGGTTCGGGGCAGAACCCGAGACAACGAACAAAACCTGCCAGCCAATACGATCAGGGATTTAGATCGACTTTATGGTGGTTCCCGTATGGGCCGGCAAGAACTCGAGGGTGAGTTGCTGGATCAAATGGATGGCGCTTTGTTTTCACGGTCGGATATTGAGAATAATCGAGTGGATGCTTCGCTACCCGGTGTGTATATCTATCGCACAGTAATTGGAGTAGACCCGGCAGTCAGTGTTGGTGCAGAATCCGCTCTCACTGGGATAGTGGCAGTTGGTATGGGACTTGATGGACATCTCTACGTTCTTGAAGACGCAACTATGCGAGGTAAGCCAGATGAGTGGGCTAACAAAGCGGTAGAGCTCTATAAACGTTATAAGGCTCAATCCATCGTTGCAGAAATCAACAATGGTGGAGACTTGGTCGAAATGGTTTTCAAGCAAGTCGACAGGACTGCAAGAGTCACAGCAGTGACGGCCACGCACGGTAAAGAGCTTCGAGCTCAACCAACTTCGATTCTTTACTCCCAGGGCAAGCTGCATCACGCCGGTCAGTTTCCTGAATTAGAGGATCAAATTTGCTACTGGATCCCTGGTCAACGGTCTACTTCACCTGACCGCCTAGATGCACTTGTTTGGGCTGTAAGTGAACTAACACGTACCCCAAATGGCGCAATGGAGTATTTGCTGACACTTGGTTCGCTCTGCAAAAAATGTGGATTTACGTTGACTCGACGCGACCTCACATGCCCGAAATGCCATTGGGTTGTAGTCCAAGAAACCACTTAACCTTGATGCATTAGCGACCCAGGCGAGCCCCCGTCCCAGGAGAGGGGAGTAATCCCTTCTTCCGGGCAAGCTTGATTCGGTAATGGATCGTATGGACTGACATCTTCATTTCCAACGCTAATTCACGTGCGGCTGACGCTTCTCCCCAAGCAGTCAAGGTGTCATACCTCCACGCCGTATAGGCCACCACGTCATCAGAGTCTCTATTCAAATGGTCGTGTACGCGCATAAGGTGCTGGGTCATCAGTGATCCCCAGGTAGAGGACAAATTTGCCCGAAGCCCGATCGGGTCCACAGGTAGGTATCCGCTGACTTCGCCCAGTGATCTCCTGAGAAAGCCGCTGACCTTGCCGCGAATCTCGATTGATTCTGCTCTCAGAAGGTCGATTCGATCCTTTTCCACCTTAGATAGGAGCACGAAAAATCCTGCCTCTGTCTCTGAGGCGCTGAGCGCATAGCTCCCATTGAATTCGATCTCCACGAGCGGACTCTATTCGGAGTAAAGGACATTTCTGTCTTGACTTTACACCTTTTTAATTTATACTTAGTGTATACCGAGACAAATTAGACTTAGGGTAGGAAATTTATGATTCTCGACGATTTTGCAGCTTACTGCTGGACCTTCATCCCTGTAACAAAGAAAACGGTCGAAAACTACCGAGGCGCATACCTTCGAAATATCTCGCCAACGCTTGGAAAGCGAGAAATGGCAGAAATCTCTAAGCGTGAATTCCTAGATCTCCTAGCTCCACTGGCTGCCCCAAATTACTTCCAAACCCTCATGGCCACACGGGTTATCTATCGTGAAGCGCTCAACAGAGAACTTCTTACCGAGTCGCCCGTGGCCCTAATTAAGGCACCCAAATCACGGCCTAAATCTCAAAAGTTCCTTACCTGGGAAGAGGTCTCAACTACAGATTTTGGGAAGCATGACGAACATATAAAGTTTTTAGCTTTGCATGGTCTGAGATGGGGAGAGGCCGTGGTTCTCACTACAGATGATATTTATGACGACAAAGTTCATATCAATAAGAGCAAATATGGACCCACCAAGACAGAGTCAGGCGTACGAGAAGTCCCATATTTCGGACACTTTGTACAATTCCCGAAATCTCGAGTGGCAATCGCCAAGACGCTCGCTGCATACGGAGTGAATATCCACTCGCTTAGGAAGACGTACGCTTATTTTCTGAAAACAAACGACGTGCACGTAACCACTGCCGCCAAATTCCTGGGTCATTCAAACCCAATGGTCACACTCAAGATTTACACATTGGTCCGGGACAACGAGATCTCAGACATAGGCATTCGAATACGAAGCACTATTTAAGCTACCAAAAATTTTTAATAAAATCAGAGAAGATAATTGGGAACAAACTGTCAAGTACGGTGACGAAACTCTCTAGGGTCTCACACGATTAGATTGTTCTGTCATGGGATAAGGAAGGTCGCTACTTAAAATCTACATCTATAAATCTCTTCTTGATAAACGCAACTAGATTGCGTAATCGCTGAGAGCTGCGCCAAATCGTTGAACTTTCAATATCCTTAAGTTTTAATGTGGTATTAGCTAGAAGTATCTCCAAATCAACCACATGGCTTTTTTCATAATGATCAAAACAATTTGGCGGGTAATCGAAAAATTTCTTTAAATTTGTCTTTTCGATCGACAGGTAGAATCTATTTAGACCATCGTTGTAGCAATTTAAATAGTCACTTTCTAAAAGTATATGCTCCCAATCGAAATGTGAAGGGACTGTTGTCGTTGGCTTAGTTGCCTCAACAATTATTACCCAAGGACGGTATTTCTCTAATGTAACACTTGATAAAACTTCTCTTTCAAAGCCCTCAACATCGATTTTTAAGAAATGCACCGTATTTGGTGAAAATTGATCCAAAACACTATCCAAAGTATGCGAAATACAAATATGTTCATTTACGGTGAATCCCATTTCACTAAATTTATCGAGTGACTCTGGGTTCACTGTCGAAAGGCCGGTGCCTTCTACCTCGTAAAAGGTGACTTTCCCTGGTTTATCTCCAATAACGTACTGGAGATTTACATCCCTTGGCCTATCAATTTCAAGCAATCTAAAGTAGCTTTCAACTGGTTCGATGTTAATTCCAGACCATCCTAGGTCATAAAAAAACTTAGTCACGGAATGTACAGAAGGATGTTGAGCTCCTACATCGATGTAAAAACCTTGCTCAACATCTCTTAATGCCCGATATAGCATCAAATCCTCAAAATTTTGTGCATAAGAGATCATTCTCATCGCCAATGCAATATCAATTCTGTCTTCATTCAGTGCTATCCCGCTAAGATTTTTCTTACCACTTTAATCAAAAGGATTGTTACTTTTGAAACGGTTTTTACTCTTAGATATTTTATCCATTTTGCAATCTTTTTCGTAAAGCTTTTGTGAGTTTTTTTTCTGAGCACAATCATCACAAAATCTTTTTCATTTCTAAGATTCGAGAGAGAATAATTTTCTTCTTTCCCCAAAAAATTTATTTTTGTCACTTCATATTCCATAAAAAGTGATTCTAGAAATTCTTTTGGGTGGTAGTTTCCTACCTCTACCACGCAACATCTACTGCTTTTCAGTAGTCGCTTCATACCTGCCATAGCAAGAGGTTCCGCGCCTTCAATGTCAATCTTAAACACATCAACTTTTTTGTAAATGACTTCGTCCAACGCAAAACCTTGAATTTCAACCGGGTGACTATCCTCAGGGATTCCAACTATTGAAGCGCCTCCTAGAAAAGATGAAATATTGAGAGTGACTGTGCGTTTTTTTTCTATGGCCGCAATATTTAATACCTCTACTGGGGAACCATCGAGGATTGGATACTTTGCTATAGATTCCCTTAAGAGCTCTGAAAGCATAGGGTTGGCCTCAACTGCATACACATATCCATTTGGACCAACAATTGACTCGAAAAGCCTTGTAAAATATCCATAATTCGCGCCGATGTCACAAACAACATCTCCGGGTTTGATAATGTTGGTAAAACAAGAGGTGATCCATGCTTCCCACATTCCTTCATTCGACAACCAACGTCCCAGTGATTGCTCCTCAGGATTCACAATAAGGTAGAAATGATCCAAAATTTTAGCAATGGGGGACCCTGTTGCTCCTTTTTTCCCTGCCCGCTCAACATCTAGCCGAGTCATACCCTGTTTCACCATGGGGACAGTATAACCATTTTCTCAGCGGAAGTGGTCTTTGGAAGCTATTCAAATAAAATCCTTAGGTAGTTTTTTAGAGCCACAGTTTGATCTAAGCTAAAGACTTCCTTCGGTCGATCACTGCTATATTGACCAGTCATACAAATTTCTATAGCTTTTGCAAATTCTAAAGGACTCTCTGCGATTCTTAATTTTGGTAAATCTTTAAGACCGTTTGCACCGTGCTTCGTAGTAACAACGTCTAGGCCAAGAGTCAGTGGAATGGCCACTTTGTTCTTGATGCCCGCACCTGCAAATACAGGAGCGACATGTATGTCTCTTGAGAAATATAAATCTCTCTCGTCGCGATAACCTTCAAAGACTAATGCGGGATTTTTAAACGCGAAGTTTTTTCCAATTATATGAATTTTTATATCACTGGAAATAAACTTTGTTACCTCCCCTAAAAATTGAACAGCATCCTGATTCGGTTTATAATCACCATCTCCAATGAATACAACTTTTTTTTGCTCTGAGACATTTAAATGTAACTCTTTATAATAATTGGGAAAAATGAAAGAATTCTCTAGAGTTGAACCAATTGGTAGCGCTATATTCCTCGCATCAGATAAACTTATGTAGCTTAATAAGTCGTACTTTGGGTGGAAAATATTTAGCATCCAATCTTGAATAAGCGCCAAGATTTGTTGAAGTTCTTTATGTTTTAAACGAGACAACCTTGTCGAAATCCAAGAATCACAAGAATCAAACCAAAGAAAATTGGTTGCCCTCCTTGCCTTATAGGCCACTTTCGCTGCACTAAAGGGAGTAAGAACAATCAAATCGAAATGCGTGGGTTTTCGCGATCTAAATTCCTCAACGTCGGTTACCTCAGTTTCAAATTGCAGTTGTTTAAGCATCTCGAAAATTGTCAGAACTCTCAAACTTGCACCCGATTGGTATCCGTTTAAGGCAGTTTTGTTTGAAACAATCAGTGCCCGTTTCATTTTCCATTCGAATTCATCGTGCTAACTTTCCAACCAAAAATCCATTTTGCTCGCTACCTTATTCCAGGAATATTGTTGACGTCGATTCATCAGAAGCAGATGAGAATTACGCCAAATTGCTTCAACATCAAGGAACTTAGCAAAAGTCACCCCCATGTCAACGGGCGACATTGGATCAAAAGTTGACTCACTATCGCCCACTATTTCATCCATAACGGTATTTTTACTCACCACCGCTGGAGTGCCGCAACTCCAACTCTCAAAAATAGGCATACTAAGCCCTTCAATGAATGAAGGAACGGCCACAAAAACTACCGATGAATACAATTGTGCTAAGTCAGCATCGCTCAGAAATTCAAAAAAATGAATACCTGACATTGCTGATTGATGCTTTTGTAAGACTTCTCGATATAGTGATTGATTTTTAATTCCCACCAGATATAACGGGTGTGTATGCCTTATGTGCTCTGGAAGAATTGCGTAAGCACAGATTAGATTTTTTATATTTTTATGTGGGGTGTCAGCACCTATGCACAATATACCTCTTCTGTCACCCCATTGAAGGAGCTCGGTTTCTCTATTTTCAAAAAAACCAGCTCCTCCGATATTTACAATATTTTTAGTGCGACCCGTTTTGTCAACATAATCTTTGAGTGTGAATAGAGAGTTGGTAAAAATGATGGGAGAAAGCATTGACGTTTGAAGGCGAGTTTGATAATTCTCCACTAGGGATCTACTTGGTAAAAGCTCACTCTTATAATGAAGCGGAATTAGATCATGAATAATGATGGCTGAATTCTTAAAAAACTTTCCTTCTAGAAGTAATGCATCCATTGGATGTTCAAAATTTGAGACTATCAGAATATGACTTGGATCCATTTCAAATATTTTCTTCTTCAAGTTTCTTTGAGCTTCACGAATTGATATGAATTTTCTATCCTGAAAAATATCAAGTAGCAAAACGTCACAATTCTCAAGACCCCAGGTTTTGATTTCCGCGGCAAGTAAGTCTAAATTCCCTTTTTTCCCCAAGTTGGTGCAGTACAGAATGAAGTCGATATTTGGGTTTCTCACACAAAGACTTTTTATGAGTGAAAGTGAATATCTTCCAATACCTCGAAAATAAGTGCCCCGTTGCAACGGTTGAGCATCAATCACTACACGCTTTCTTTCACCTCGACTCTTGAGGTTACAGTGCCTAGGGGTTATTTTATCGCCGCCTTCTTCATATTTTAAATATATAATATCCATCGCCAACACCATTTCAACGGTTGACTTTATTTTATATTTTGTGTGAATGCTGAGTGGTAATTTCTTGAAAAGTCTGATACCTATGAATCTACAAAGTGTATAGACATTCAATCGCACGACTAATAAAATGTAAGTTAACCTATATCTTAGGCGCCTAAGAATTAGTCCTTTTCGAAACCCAACCATGTTGTAACTTTAACACTTGGTGAGGCGATACACATTGCAACATGATCGCCAATAGCCCAAAACCAGGACTCGCAATATTTTTCTCTAATCACAATATTTTCATCGAAACATTCTGAGGGGCGGATTACTATTTTATGTTCGAGAAATCCTTCATTTACTCGACCATGCTGAAACTCGGATTTTGAGCTAGGAATTATCTACTCATTCCAGATGAGTGTACGGAAATAGTTGGGCGCTGCTAACGGTGCCAAAATATCTAAGAACTCCCGCTTTGTAATTTCAGAGATCTCCCTATCGCCAAGCCTGGGTGAGATATTCCTTTTGTAAGCACCTCGGTAGTTCTCAATGGTCTTCTTGGTAACAGGCATAAATCACCAGCAATACTCGGCGAAATCGTCCAAAGTCATCTGTATCTCCTAGATAAGGTGTTTTGATACCTAATAATGCATGAGTTGAAGAATCACTTTTTGAGTTTGTAACCCTTTGGGCACTTTGGATTTATTCCAGTGACCTTCTTGGTTGATTTCCCCTTAAGGCAGATGATTGTCTTCTTGACTAACGGCTTGGTTACGGGCTTCGGTGTGACCACTGGTGCTGGTGTTACGGATGGTGTGGCAGCTGGTGCTGGTGTTACGGATGGGGTGGTCGCAGGTGCTGGGGTGGTCGCAGGTGCTGGGGTGGCCGCAGGTATTGGTGTTGGGCATGCGCTACTCACAGTAATTGTTTGAGCAGGTAGCACCGGGACTTGGCCGTTGAAGATTTGAATCTCGAGTGAGGTCGATGTCGAGTTAGGGATAGTGATAGTTACCTGGGTGGGGCTCTGCTTCCACTGGGATCTATCAATCATTCGGTTATTGATAGTGATGTTGGCAATGGCTGCTGCAAAGGAACCTTTAATGATTACGGTGTTGGCATCTGTTGGGCAGCCTTGGGTAGTTGAAGAGATTAAGGATGTTTGATCGGGATCTTTTGTTACGACAGGAGCAGGTGCGGGTGGCGGTGTAGTAGGGGCTAATGAGATTACAAACTGCACTGTTGCAGTTGCTGTTTCATTAAGGCTATCGGTGACAGTAAAACTGGTTGAGGTCGTACCTGAGGCGGTTGGGGTTCCGCTAATGCGTCCTGCAGGAGAAAGAATCAGGCCT
>Ga0136641_1000876_pt1 | contig 12761 bp, 5 predicted proteins | sample EliLak1302023Y_FD_115312 | JGI IMG/M metagenome (GOLD analysis project Ga0136641, IMG submission 115312) | Freshwater microbial communities from Elizabeth Lake, Yosemite National Park, California, USA - 13020-23Y | ecosystem: Environmental > Aquatic > Freshwater > Lake ...
CGCTGGTTGCGGATATTATTTAGAATATCACCATTCCAAGAACCTTGACTTTGCCCACTGCTAATGTATAATTAGTAGTATGAAAATCGCTATTATTGACATCATCGGCATACCCTACGATGGCACCACAGTATTCAAACAAGGGTTAGGCGGCAGCGAAAGCGCAGTTACTTTGATGAGCAAGGAACTAGCCTCTTTGGGATTTGAAGTTACAGTTTTTAACAACTGTGTTGACCATGCCAGCCCGGGTGTTTATGATAGCGTAACATATCGCCATTTAAATGATTTGGCACAGGATCACTATTTTGACATAGTGATCAGTAGCCGAACAGTTATCCCATTTGTTGATCCTAGTCAATACGATAGACTAACAGATCGTCGTGCTTGGCCTTACCATAGTATGAACTTGTATGATAGGATTCTAAGCAAAGCCAAAATGCGTATCCTTTGGATGCATGATACATTCTGTTTGGGAGACTTGTTGATCGAAGAATTGGCACTGGCAGATCGCATCACTGATATATTTACACTCAGCGATTGGCATACTACCTATGTGCTAAATTGTGATCACGGCAAGAGACGCAACTTTGAAGTGCTCAAACGTAAGATTTTTATCACACGCAATGGCGCTCACAATTATAATCGTGAAGTAGACATCAAGGCCAAAGATCCTAACTTATTTGTTTATAATGCATCAGTTACTAAAGGTATGATTCCGTTAGTCAATCATATTTGGCCTAGAGTTAAACAACAAATTCCTGATGCACGATTAAAAATTATTGGTGGCTATTACAGATTCAGTGAAAGTTCAGAACCTGATCAGCAAGAAAAAGATTGGCGCATTATGGCAGCTGATCCAGTCAATGTTGAAAGAGGTATTGAGTTTACCGGCGTTATACCACAGCTAGAAATTGCTAACATCTTAAGCAAATCTAACTTTATGATTTATCCATGTGCCTTTCCTGAGACATATGGAATTAGTACATTAGAAAGTTTGATGTATAACACACCTAGCATTACTTGTAGATTTGGTGGCTTAGAGGAAATAGCACTTGAACAGGCCTGTTACCTAATTGACTATGCTGTTGAACCCAACAGTTTATTCCAGCACATAGATTTGCCTAGTCAAGTAGATAAATTTGTAAACATGGTAGTAGATGCATATCGTAACACTTATCTACATCAGCAGAAACAATACTACTGTAATATTATTAAAGATATTGCAGGATGGGATAGTGTAGCACAGCAATGGCGACAGCACATGTTCCGTAAATGTGGGGCCTATTTGCCAGTAGCAGATTATAGAAAAGTCACTAAGATCAATCGCCGCCTGCACAAGATATATGGTCGTAGGTATCACAATACCGTAGAGCTAGAAGATTATAAAAGCGGCAAGGAACAAAAGATTATAGTAATCAGCACCATGTACAATGCTGAAAATTATATTGAACGTTGCATACAAAGTGTGGCACAACAAGACTACACTAACTATCATCATATCATAATTGATGATTTATCTACAGATCGAAGTTTTGGTCATGCTGTAGAGGCAGTGTACAGATTGCCCAAAGAGATATTTGGAAAGTTTAGTTGTGTACCTAAGGACAAAAACTACGGTGCTGTTAAAAATCAAGTTGATGCTATTCGTTCAATAGTTGACGATGATGCTATTGTAATACTATTAGATGGCGATGATAGTTTAATTAATGACAACACATTGTTCAGCTATTATAATTCTATCTATGATGGATCTACCGAGTTTACATATGGCAGCTGTTGGAGCATGGTTGATAACATTCCCCTAATAAGTCAGCCATATCCAGAACATATAAAAAAACAAAAAACATATAGACAGCATCATTTTAATTGGATATTGCCCTACACCCATTTACGCACATTTAAAAAACGATTAATAAATGGGCTAACTGACGATTTATTTCAATATGATGATGGGCAATGGTATAAGGCTGGCGGTGATGGTAGTGTGTTTTATGCGTTGATAGAGTCTGCAGACCCTACTAAAGTAAAATGCTTGCAGGATATAGTTTATAATTATAATGATACAAGTCCTTTAAATGACTACAAAGTAAATGCTGAAGAACAAAACAGAGCCGCTAGAGATATTGTAAAAAAACAAAAGGTTGAAAAATATAGTGTAATTATACCTACCATGTGGAGGCCTGTGGATCAGTTTGTAGAATTCTTACACGTACTTTGCGATTGTGAAGCAGTTGGTGAAATCATTATTATCAATAATGATAACACTAAAACTCCTGATGGATTGTATCACAATAAAATAAGAATGTTTGATCCAGGTAAAAATACCTTTGTGAACCCTGCTTGGAATTTTGGAGTTCAACAAGCAGTCTATGATAGACTTTGTATTGTCAATGACGATGTTATTTTTGATACAAAATTGTTTGATCGTTTACAATACTTATTAACTCCTAGTGTTGGACTATATGGACTTCATCCTGGAATTGAAGCATTTAATCAAGTACCTATTACTGACAAAAGTATTGATTTTGTAAAATGGGAACCAGGTAGCCATACATACGGTTTTGGTAGTTTATTTTTTTGCCACAAAGACTCCTGGCATCCTATTCCAGATAAACTAGATGTATTCTTTGGAGATAATTTTATATTTGATTTACAAATTGCCATGGGCAAATCAAATTACTTTATTGCTAATTTAGATTTTAACACTCAATTTGCAGTTACTACCAGTGATCCAAAACTCACTGGTGGCGCATTAGATAGGGAACGAGCTATATATGATACTACAATACAACCACAATTAAGAAGCATTGCCGAAAGAAAGATATCAAAAGTATCGCCTAATGTTATTTTAGATCCAAAACCTTGGGAAAAAGAGTCAGTGGAAACAAAATTACAGACAGGTAATAAGAAACGTATTTTAATTGGAATACCCACTGCCAAATATATTGAATCTGATACTTTTAAAGCTATCTATGATTTGGAAGTTCCTGAAGGATATGAGGTAGAATTTCAAACTTTCTATGGATACAATATTGATCAGGTTAGAAATTTAATAGCGCACTGGACCGTTCAATCATATGATTATTTGTTTTCAGTAGACAGTGACATTGCTTTTGAACGAGATACATTAAAAAAATTGTTAGCACATGACAAAGATGTAGTGTCGGGACTTTACATACAACGCAAACCCAATCAACATGTTTTAGAAATATATGAAGACAATAGTACGGGTGGTGTTCGCAATATGCCTTACGAAAAATTAAAAAATCGCGGACTAGTTCAAATTATGGGATGTGGATTTGGATGTGTACTAGTTAAAAAACAAGTTTTACAAACAGTTGGCTATCCTCAATTTAAATATCATAGTGCAATAGATCACGCACATACTATAAGCGAAGATAACGATTTTTGTGGTAAAGCTAGAAATATGGGATTTACTATTTGGGCAGATTCTACTATACTATGTAGACATATTGGAAGTTTTACCTATAATATAGATACAAATCTTCCAGCAATTGCCTAGCCAATAAATTATTTTATGCGTAGATAATATAAATAATGGTAGTTAATTAAGGACTACCATGAAAAAATATCTACTTGTACTTTTACTAGCAGCAACAAGTCTAGCTCACGCTTGGACCCAACGTGCTCCACAAGATCCACAGACATGTCGAGTACATGCCCCCTATGGATTTCCACAAACAGGCGGAGTGATGCCTATTTGCCGTCAAGCCTATCTAGTTGGATATGATGCTGCTGCTAAACTACCCAAGTATGTAACTTATGAACTACTACCTCAAAACGCTCTTGGTTGTGTTGCTCGTACTAATGCTTTTGCAGCCGACCAATCAGTTCCTGGGGGTGCTCGTCCAGATGACTATGCTGGTACTGGATACGACAAAGGGCACATGAGCCCAGACGGTGATCTATCATGGGATGTTCAAGTAGAGTTTGAAAGTTTCTTAATGACCAATATGAGTCCACAAGCAGGTTCATTGAATCGTGGTATTTGGAAACTATTAGAAACTAGTGTTCGTGGTTGGGCAGTACAACGTAATCAAAGTTATACAATTTATGTTGGTGGAATATATAATGCACAAGATAAGAAAATTGGTAATGGTGTAGTTGTTCCGCATGGTTTTTATAAAATTGTTATTAACAATCAAACCAATGAAGTGGCGGGCTGGGGATTCCCACACGTAGCACCATATCCCAATTTAGGTAACGATTTAACTAAATTCCGTTTACCAATTAGTCAACTTCAAACAATGGCAGGAGTACAATTTGCATTTCCACCAAATGCTAAAGAATTACAACCTGGACAAGAATGGCCTGTAGACTTTGGAGCGTTGACCAAGGCCAAACGTTCTAAATGCGGTGCAAATGCCAGTGACGACTAATCCTAATGATTATCCGGTGTACCCGGAGGACGATGGTACGGATAGACCCCGCAATCCATATAGTCCAGTATAGAACCCACCTTAGGGACCGTTGTCGTCACGGGGGCAGGCTTGCTTGCCCAGGCGTCCGCGCAATTGAACTTCCAGGCGTACTTGGAGCCGGATAAAGTCACCGGCACTAAATACACATTATGATTATTAAAGAACTACTGCATGAAGTTGCAGATCAATCAATGTCCGATCATAAAGATAACTTTATGGACATGTTTAAAAAGTTTATTCCCTTGGCCATGCACTACATTGGTATTGATTCATTGCCTGAAATGGAGTTTGTTCCAATGGTACATGATGAAGAACAACCAACATTTGGACGTTTTGATAACAGTGAAAACAAGTTAACCGTAGCTTTAATGAACCGTCATCCTAATGATATTTTACGCACATTGGCACATGAACTAGTACACTATAAACAAAGTGTTGAACATGAATTAAACAACGACAGTGGACGTACTGGTAGTCCTGAAGAAAATCAAGCACACCAAGTAGCAGGCATAGTTATGAGGCATTTCAACAAGCAATATCCCGAATTTCTAAAGAGCAAACCCATAACATAAATACTACTATGAGAGCCAGAGAATTTGTAATCAACGTACCAATCACCATTAAAATCAACGGTGACGGAGATCCTGAAGTCGATATGACAGGTTCTGATGCGCCTATTGATCCTAGTGTTCCAAAAGAAGATCCAGTAATGGTCTCTCCATTACAACAACAGCTTGAACTACAAAAAGCCCAAACAGGCAAAATAAGTCCAATAATTAAAGATCTTACACAAGACGAAGTAGATCCAGAAACTAAACAACTGCCTTAAAGGGTTAAGGGGAGAAAGACCCAGATGTCCATTTATAAGATACAGGCAGGACAGGTAGTAACCCAAACCATTGATACCTTCATTGGTCAAGAAGGTACTATATTCTATGACAAGTACACAGGTGAGTTGCGTCTTTCTGACGGACATACTCCCGGCGGTCGATCAATAGCCAATCTTGCAGTAGCAGTAAGTGGTAATACATTAACCAATACAGTTACTCGATTTAATTTTGTTGGCGAAGGACTGACAGTAACTAGCTCTGGCACAGTAGTGACAGTTAGTTTAGGGGTTGGCGGGTTAACCTCTACAGGTACCACTAGCACATTTACCATTAATAATCCCACGGCTACAACGTCTACTAACACCGGGGCATTAGTTGTTGCCGGCGGTGCTGGCATTGCAGGTGATTTAATTGTTGGCGGCAGGATTTTCTCTTGTGGAATGACTGTAGTTAACAGTATTGGCTACACTGGTAGTAAAGGTGAAAAAGGTGATCCAACTGGTTATACAGGTAGTCAAGGTGATATTGGTTATTTTGGATCAACTGGTTATGATGGATCAGTGGGTGCTACTGGGTACACTGGTAGTCAAGGCTTTACTGGGTACACCGGCAGTCAGGGATTTACTGGTTATGATGGTTCAGTGGGTGCAACAGGTTACACTGGTAGTCAAGGCAGTATAGGTTATTTTGGATCTACAGGATATGACGGGTCAATAGGTGCTGTTGGATATACAGGATCAATTGGATATGATGGATCAGTTGGCCCAACTGGATACACTGGTAGTAAAGGCGATACTGGTATAGGCTTTACTGTAGGTAAAACATATTCATCAGTAGCCACACTCACAGCGGATACACACCCTACTGGAATAACTCCAGGACAATTTGCCATTATTGACACTGGCAATATTTTAAATCCAGATCAAGGAAAAGCATATTTGTGGAACGGATCAACGTACACGTATGTTTTTAATTTAACAACATCCGGGACCATTAAAGGTGACACTGGATATACAGGTAGTTCTGGAACTGGTGGCGGTACTGGTCAAGCATATGATCAAGTATTGTTTACTACCAGCAGCGTAACATTTGCCAATCTTGCAATAGCTGCTGGTGGCAGTATTACTTTCCCTCAAGGCTCTCCTCAATATAGAAGAGCTACTAAAATGGTTTTTGATGATGATTGGATAAACTCGGGAGATCCTGTAGCATTTTTCAATACACTTATCCCAGGAGATTTTTATTGGAGCAATTCTCAAGCAACTATTTTACTTCTAGTTGATTACGGCGGCTATTATGACTGGTTAGATATCACAGTTTATGTCTAAAATTTAACAAATAAATATCAAGTCATGGCAATTTTTTATTACTCAGCGTCGGTTTATACACTACCAATACCTACTACATCTACCTTTATTACGCTGGGTGATATTCAAATATCAAAGACTGGTGCGGGAACTCGATACGAACTAAACCCTACTACCAATATACCATATTGGAAAAAGTATACAACACCAGCGTTTGCGCTTCCAACCAAAGATGGTACAGGAGCTATAATTGGCGGCCCAGTTCCCATAGCTTCAACAATAGATTCACCTAAGGTAGTAAACGGCGGCGACATAGTTAGTTTTACTCCGGTCACAGCATACGGCGGCTCGGCAGCAACAGCAGGCACTGGAGCGTTAACAACTGCTACTGGTTTTAATATACAAATTATTCCTGCATTACCAACAGGATTAACCGCTACTACTAGTCTAACTGTTATCACAGTAAACAGTTATCTATACAATTCAGTAAATGTTACCATTAGTGGACAAGCACCTAGAACAGGATTAGCTTCTACACCGTTCCGTGTAAAATTTCTAGATGCAAATGCTCAAGTAGCAGAAGCAACATTTAATTTAACAGTAAATCCAGGTCCAACATTACTAACTACTAAAGTTTTATTAGCAGCCAATACTTATACACAGGGAGCCACTGTTTCTTTCCAACCAGTGGGAACTGAAGGTGGCACTGGTCCAATGGCCTACAGTATTAATAGTACTGGCGGCAACCCATCATTACCATCTGGATTGTCAATTAATGCTGGTACTGGAGTTATTTCAGGAATACCAACAGTTTATACTGGTGCAGTAGAATATACAGTATCAGTTAAGGACAATGTTAATACTGTTAGCAGTAGCAAATTTACATTAACCATATTAGCACCTACGGTAACTGCTACTCAAATACCTGGCAGCTATTCATACTATAAAACTGTAGCATTTACGCCGTTTAAACCTGTAGCAGGCAGTGGTGGTTACGGAACATTGAGATATTCAGCAGCCAGTTTGCCAGCTGGGTTAACAATTAATGCCAGTACTGGTTATATTTCTGGACCTGCCACAGCAGCAGTAGCTCTGGCAAATTATACCATAGTAGTAACTGATTCTAATTCACCAGTAGCATCCAGCAGCAGTACAACAGTTCCTATTACTGTTACAGATGTACCAGCTTTATACACAACACTACTACAAACAACCAAACTGTCTTTAACAAAGAATAACACACAATCTTATTCAGTCAAGCCAGTTAATGGTAGTGGCGGTTATGTTCCTGCAGGAACTACATTAGCATATGCTATTACTGGTACAACATTATCGTCTATTGGCTTGACTTTTGATAGTGTAACTGGGGTATTATCAGGTAACCCTACAGCATTACTAAGTGCTGTGGCAATGACTGTAACTGTTACAGATCAAGCTGGGCAAACATCAAGCAAATCTTTCCAAATGGAAGTATTGCCAGGTGCATTGATATCTAATGCAGATTTTCCATCCAAGACATTTACAAAAAATGTTTCTATAGCCAGTTACAAACCAGTTAGTGCATCAGGTGGTGAGGGTGCATATATCTATTCAATTGCTCCAAATGTAACACAGTTAACGGGATTAACATTTACTACCAGCACTGGTGTCATTTCAGGTACACCGACTATTAGCACCGCGGAAACTTCTTATACTGTAACAATTAGAGATCAAGCAAGTCAAACTACCAGTTCAGTTGCCAAAATAACTGTACTTACACCTGATCCTATCAGTATATCAAGTATAGGCAGTAAGATACTAACGCAGTACACTGCCATTACCCCAACACCATTTATACCAGTTTCAGCTACTGGCGGATATTTGGGACAGTTAACGTATTCAATATCACCGTTAGCATCATTGCCTGCAGGCCTTACTTTTTCAACTGGCAACGGTGAGATAACTGGAGTACCATCTTCGTTTTTAGTAACTGCCACAACATTTACAGTAGTGGCAAGGGACGGGGCAGCACAATCAAACACTGCTACTTTTACACTAACAGTTAACACTAAGCCACTGATTGTTAATACAGACATACGTACTAAACAATTTACTAGAACAGTTTCAGCCACATACAAACCAGTAAGTGCTACTGGCGGATCTGAAAGTTATCTATATGCAGTAACTCCTAGTTTACCATTGGGATTAAGTTACAGCACATCTACTGGAGTTGTATCAGGAGCAGCAACTATCAGCAGTAATACTACTACCTATACAGTTACTATTACCGACACACTAAATGTCAGTGGTACTAGTACATTTGATTTAAATGTTGTAAACCCGCCTCCCATTAGTGTTACATCATTGGTTAGTAGCAGTACATTTTATAACAATCTATCAAATGTTAATATATCGTTAATTAGTGTAACTGGAGGACTTGGTTCAAAAACTTTTGGAATAAGTCCCGATATTAAATCAGATACAGGATTAACATTTGCAAATGGAACACTATCTGGAACTCCATTAGTTTCTGGCAATTTACCATTTACCAGATTTTATACAATATCTGCAACCGATAGCATTGGCCAAAGTAGCAGCACAGTCTACAATTTGACTGTCACGTATTCTACACTAACAGTTGCCTTATCCGTACCTACATCAACGTTTACCAGAAGTAAAACGATTACATCGTTTATTCCTGTAACATCTAACGGTGGCAGCGGAAGCACTACATTTACAATAGCACCAAGTTTAACATCTGAAACTGGATTGTCATTTGATGCCATAACTGGTCGAGTTTCTGGTAAGCCATTAACTACCAATACAAATCATTTATATACTATCACTGCTAAGGATAGTGCAAATAATACTGCCAGTACAACTACTACCATAATTGTAAACAATCCAGCAGCTATAACAACGAATGCACCAAAAGCAGAATATACTCTAACAGTTAATACAAGTGTAGTTGGATTCCAACCAGTAACTTATCAAGGCGGTGACGGTGCAGTAACATATGCTATAGGCCCAACGCTGCCAACGGGATTATCATTTGATAATTCTTCTGGGTATATTAATGGTACTCCGGTTAACACCAGCACATCAATTGCGTATATAGTAACTGCTACTGATTCTTTATCACAATTCAGTAGCAGTACTTTCTTAATTAACGTTAAGCCGAAAGCAATATCTATTAGTGTTAACAATAATACACTAGTTTTTACTCAATACACTGAAGTTAGTCCTGCGCCAGTAATACCAGTATCTGCTACAGGTGGGTTTGGTCAGATCAATTATCAATTAAGTAATTTATTGCCAAATGGATTAAGTTACAATGTTACAACTGGTGAAATATCTGGAACACCATCAGCTAGTACTTCAACTACATCATATGTAGTTGTAGTCGTTGATAGCATTGGACAATCTAATTCTGGAACATTTACATTACAGGTTAAAAATACTCCACCTGATCCGTTAACTATAAATTCTCCTCAGGCGTCAATACCCTTTGAATTAAATCAGCCAACTGTTACATATCCAGTAACGGTAACTGGCGGTGTAGGAACATATACATATGTGATATATCCATTAGCACTTCCAGATGGATTAACATTTGATGGAGGCACTGGTGCAATAGTAGGAACTCCAACTACGATTACATCGTCAACTCTATATACAATTACAGTAACTGATCAAACCCCACAAAGTAAATCGTCTAGTGTTTTACTATCAGTTATAACAACGCCACAAGGAGCCGGCAAAGGATACACTGGCAGTCGGGGATATACTGGCAGCATAGGTTATGCAGGTAGCAGAGGATATACAGGCAGTGGTGGATATCTAGGCAGTACTGGCTACACTGGTAGCGGTGGTTATTTAGGCAGTACTGGCTACACTGGTAGTCAAGGTGACAAGGGCGACAAAGGGGATAAGGGAGATGTAGGCGAGCAAGGACTACAGGGAACTACTGGTACGCAGGGACCAAGGGGATTTACTGGCGAGCAAGGAATAAGCCTTGTATTAATAGGAAGTACAGATACTGTTAGCGTATCTACAGTAGGTGTTGGGCAACCAGGACAGGGTTGGATTGGTACTAACACTGGACATGTATATTTCTGGAATACTATTACTGTTTCATGGGAAGATATTGGACCTATAGTTGGTCCACGTGGTGATATAGGCTGTACAGGTCCAAGAGGTGCCCAGGGCGAAAAAGGTAATACTGGTACACAGGGTATTACTGGCTATACTGGAAGTAAAGGTGATATAGGTTATGTTGGATCAACTGGTTATACTGGTAGCCAGGGCAACATAGGTTATTTTGGATCAACTGGATACACTGGCAGTCAAGGAAGTATTGGTTATTTTGGTAGCACCGGATATACTGGATCACAAGGCATTACTGGTTATACTGGTAGCCAAGGATGTATTGGTTATTTTGGTAGCACCGGATACTCTGGATCACAGGGTATTACTGGGTACGACGGATCACAGGGCATTACTGGCTATACCGGTAGCCAAGGTTGTATTGGTTATTTTGGGTCAACTGGCTACGTAGGTAGTCAAGGTAACATTGGTTATGTTGGATCAACTGGTTATACTGGCAGTGGTGGATACTTAGGTAGCACTGGTTATACAGGTAGTCAAGGTAGTCCAGGTGTAAAATATCAAGGTATATGGAATTATAATAGTTCTTATATAATTGGAGATTTTGTTCGGTATAATGGCTCAGTTTACATTGCCAATCAAGCTGTGCCACCATTTGGAACTGCACCCGATGTAAATCAAATGTATTGGGATATTTTTGTAGCAATGGGAAACATTGGCTATGCAGGAAGTGTTGGCTATGCAGGAAGTGTTGGCTATGCAGGAAGTGTTGGCTATACCGGTAGCCAAGGCGCCATAGGTTATTTTGGTAGTACTGGATACACTGGATCACAAGGCAATATTGGTTACTTTGGATCAACTGGATACACTGGATCACAAGGAGACATCGGCTATTTTGGATCTACTGGTTATACTGGTAGCCAAGGTGATATTGGCTACGCTGGATCACAAGGAGACATAGGCTATTTTGGATCTACTGGTTATACCGGTTCGGGTGGATATTTAGGTAGTACTGGTTACACTGGATCACAAGGATTTATTGGTTACTTTGGTTCAACTGGTTACACTGGCAGTGGTGGATATTTAGGCAGCACTGGTTATACTGGATCACAAGGATGTATTGGTTACTTTGGTTCAACTGGTTACACTGGCAGTGGTGGATATTTAGGCAGCACTGGTTATACTGGTTCGGGTGGATATTTAGGTAGTACTGGTTATACTGGTTCGGGTGGATATTTAGGCAGCACTGGTTATACTGGTTCGGGTGGATATTTAGGTAGTACTGGTTATACTGGTTCGGGTGGATATTTAGGTAGTACTGGTTATACTGGTAGTCAAGGTATTACTGGGTACACTGGGTCACAAGGCATTACTGGATATGATGGATCCGTAGGTAATACTGGGTACACTGGTAGTAAAGGGGACAAGGGAGATAAGGGTGAGGTAGGAGAACAGGGACTACAAGGAACTACTGGAACACAAGGACCGCGTGGTTTTACTGGTGAACAAGGGGTAAGTCTTGTATTAATTGGCAGCAGTTCTACTATTACTACGTCTACCGTGGGATATGGTTCTCCAGGCCAGGGTTGGATTAATACTACGGATGGTAATGTATATTTCTGGAATACGCTTACAGTTACTTGGGAAAATATTGGACCTATAGTTGGTCCTAGAGGCGATATAGGATGCACGGGACCAAGAGGTTCACAAGGAGAAAAAGGCAATACAGGTACACAGGGTATTACTGGTTATACTGGATCACAAGGGGATATAGGATATACTGGTTATACTGGTTCACAAGGGGATATAGGATATACTGGTTATACTGGTTCACAAGGGGATATAGGATATACTGGATCAACTGGTTATACTGGTTCACAAGGATGTATTGGTTACTTTGGATCAACTGGTTATACTGGTAGCCAGGGCAACATAGGCTATTTTGGTTCAACTGGTTATACTGGTAGCCAAGGCGACATAGGTTATTTTGGATCAACTGGTTATACTGGCAGTCAAGGTATTACTGGTTATACTGGTAGCCAAGGCAACATAGGTTATTTTGGATCAACTGGTTATACTGGCAGTCAAGGTATTAC